>WUUC01203012.1_pt1 | contig 26553 bp, 20 predicted proteins | sample 6278441 | NCBI WGS metagenome assembly WUUC01 (sample SAMN13675441, study PRJNA597444) | soil metagenome | isolation source: soil | place: USA: Washington | collected 2017-10 | reverse complement strand
CGGTGACGACGGCGTGTTGAAGCGGGGCGGCGGCGCCGACGGTGAGGAAATCGTGGACCTTGCGCGCCTGAGCGATGATCGCGGCGGGAGCGTGGACATAACCGAGACGCCAGCCGGTGATCGAAAAGGTTTTCGAGAGCGAGGAGCACGAGAGCGTGCGCGCGGCCATGCCGGGGAGCGTGGCGAAGTAGGTGTGTTTTCGTCCGTCGAAGACGATGTGTTCGTAGACCTCATCAGTGATGACGAAGGTGTCGAACTCCTCGGCGAGCGCGGCGATCTGGAGAAGTTCCTCGCGGGTGAAGACGCGGCCGCAGGGGTTGGAGGGATTGCAGAGGATGAAAGCTTTTAAGCCGGACCCGTGCTCGAAGGCTGCGCGCAGCTCCGCAGGATCGAAGCGGTAGTGCGGCGGGTGGAGCGGAACGTGGACGGGTGCGGCTCCCGTGAGGATGGCGTCGGCGTTGTAGTTTTCGTAGAACGGCGAGAAGAGGCCGACGCGGTCGCCGGGGTCGCAGACGGTCATCAGGGCGACCATCATGGCTTCGGTCGCGCCGCAGGTGACGACGAGTTCGCGGAGCGGATCGACGGCGAGGCCGGTGAAGCGGGTGAGCTTGGCGGCGAGCGCGTCGCGAAGTTCGGGCGAGCCCCAGGTAATGGCGTATTGGTGACGGCCGGCGTCCATCGCGTCTTTGGCGGCCTGGACGAGCGCTGGCGGCGGATCGCAGTCGGGGAAGCCTTGGGCGAGATTGATCGCGCCATGCTGCTGAGCGACGCGCGTCATCTCACGGATGAGCGATTCGGTGAAGCCTGCGGTGCGGCGGGAGGTGGCGGGCATGGGAGGAGAAGATAGAGTGCCCACGAAAAACACGAAGGCACGAAATGGGGAGGCAGAAGTGCGGGCGGGGTATTAGGAGATCGAGAGGCGAAGCCACGGATCAGTTTTGGCCAATCGCCGAAACTTGCATGGGAGGCTCGGGCATACCGCCTGCGTCGGGCGAGCGGAGGAGCGCTGATCGCGCGGCGAGATTTAGCGACGCAAGGCGTCCTACTCTTTGGATGCGTTTTTGAGGCGGGCCAGCTCCACTTCGCCAAGCGGGGCGGCGCGTTTGACGCGGAGGCTTTCGGCGAGGTCTCGGGCGAAGTCGCGGTTTTTGCGTTTGTTGATGAAGGCGACGATGAGCATCGCGATCAGGGCGCCGAGGGAGGCGAGGGCCATGTCGGCATGGGCGTCCCAGATGTCGCCTTGGGTGCCGAGATAGGCGGCGCCGAGTTCACCGCCAAAGAGGATGGCGGCGGCCCATTCGAAGAGCTCGAAGATCATCGAGGTGCTCATCGTGAGATCGAGCGGGAGGAAGTAGCCCCAGAAGCCGCGGACATCGGCGACGCGCACAAATAGCTCACGGATCGGATAGGCGAGGAGGAGGCCGTAGAGGAAGTGAACGGCGCGGTCGAAATGGTTGCGCTCAAGGCCCAGCATCTCGTTGAGCGAGGTGCCGAAGAGGGCGCGGGTCCAGTCGTTGTAGGGGACTTTCGCGTACGTCCAGTGGGCGCCCAGTTCGTGGAAGCAGAGAAACAGGAAGATCAGCGTGTAGCTGATGAGCGAGAGCGGGAAGCGGCGATAGGTGAAGACAAGGAGTGGGACGAAACCGAGGACGAGGGCGTTTTCGAGGAGCCAGTCGTGCGGGTAGTGGGCGCCGATGCCGGAGCGGGTGATGACGGCGGCGAGGAGGACGGCCAGGGTGAGGAGGTAACGGGAGCGGAAGCGGAGGGAGGCGGAGGATGAAGGAGCGGAGTTGGAAGGGTGCGGAGTCGGCGAAAGGGGAGCTGGAGGTTGCACGTGGGGAGCGGAGCCGAGGGTAGGGCTGAGGACAAGATCCGGAGTTTTTTAACCACTAATAGGTTTCGGCTAAAGGCCGGGAACTTGGGAGAGTTACCTTCGGCTGATCGCCTACGGTGAACGCGGCGCAGAGGCGTGTTGATCGCGCGCCGGAGTGGAGGTGGGACGGCATCGGTCGTAACGACGATCCTGCCCCGCCACGCCCTCGCACAGTATCTAGTTAGCCACTTGCGCACTGTCTATCCGTGTTTGACGATCTTGTGTACGATGGCTTCTGGACTACGCGGTGCGATCCGGCCATTCGCATGCATATGTCCCTTCAAGTCCTCCAGGGTTGGAGGTTTTTTCACACTCATCGCTCTGTCATCCGGCTTGAACGAACAATCGACTGAAACCTTACAACTTGTCCGAACGCTCACTTTCTCATGGAAAATTCTCCCGCTCCCGCTCCGCACCCGAAGATCGCTGAAGCGCTCGCGTTTTTGCAAGCGGCGGAGCAGTCGGCGGCGACGGGGGATGCGTCGCGCGTGGCGTGGACGGTCCAGCAATTTGACGAAGGGCTGACGCGCCTGAAGCCGTTTTTGACAGAGGGGGGCGATCCGTTGCGGTGGTTTGCGTTGGGGCTGATGGGGCGGGCGAATGTGTTGCGCTCGCGAGGCGAAGCGGGTCTGGCGGAGGCGTTGAAGAGTTATGACGACGCGGTGAATGTCTTGAAGGGGGCGACGGCGACCGGGTCTTCGGAGGAATTTCGCCGCGACGATCTCGGCAATGTGTGGATCAACCGCGGGCTGGCCTTGCTGGCGGCGGGTTCTGCGCAGCAGTTGGCCCAGGCGGTGACGAGTTTCGAGGCGTGCATCGAGCTTCGCAAAGGGCTGTCGACCGGACCGAACCATCAATTTCACTACGGCCTAGCGGCGGGCTGGATGAATCGCGCGGACGCGCTCACGCGGCTGGGCGCGCCGGAGCATTTGGTGGAGGCGCTGCGAAGCTACGACGAAGCGCTCGCGGTGATGCAGACGTTGCCGGTCGAGGAGAACGACTGGTTCCGTCACCGGCTGGCGGTGGCGTGGATGAATCGCGGGATCACGGCGCAGGCGATCGGCGGGCCGGACAGCTCGGCGGAGGCGTTGAAAGGTTTCGATCGCTCGATCGCTTTGCTTAAAGGCCATCGTCTGTTCGAGAGGCCCGAGGGGAAGCATTTGCTGGCCTGCGCTTGGCTCAATCGTGCGGGATTGTGGCTGGCGAGGTCGCCTGAAAAATTGGCGCAGGCGCGCGAGTCCGCACTGGCGGCGCGCGATACGATCTCGGGAATGGAAGAGCAGCAGCCGGGCATGGCGGACGTGGCGCTGAAAGCGCGGCATGCGATCTGTAGGGCGGCGGCGGCAAAACTGGAGGAGGCAAAAACCGGCGAGGACGTGAAGGCGCTCGTCGCCGAGGCGACCGATGCGGTGGACGAAGGGCTCGCGTTGTCCCGACTTTGGGAGGAGCGCGGGGTTCCCGCGTTCAAGCCGATGGAGGCGGAGTTGTTTCGATTCGGCACGCAGATCTATCAGAAGCATCAGCCGCACTTCCTGGCGGAGTTCGTGTTGGAGAACCTCGATCCGGAGCGTTCGCCGGCGGCCGCGAAAGCGACTGCGCCGATGATGCAAGCAGGCGCGGAGGCGGTGTCGCGGACGTTGCAAGGTTTGCAGGCGCGAGGTTTTGGCGAAATCGGGAAGCCGGGCATGGAACGTCTGCTGGAAACGCTGGGCGATCTGCGCGCGGCGGACGAACGGCTGCGTCAAGTGCGGACGCGCGTGCGGGCGTGAGCGGGCCGGCGCGACTACTCCGAGAGCGTGTTCATTCTGTGCGACGTTGCGAACGGATCGTTGAAGAGGGCGTTCCGGGCAGCCGGAACTCAGAAGATCTGCTGAACGGGCGATGTTTTGCTGAGCGGAGAGGTTTTGTCAGTTGCGACCGGTAAGCCGGGTTTGCGGCGTTTGAAGAAACGGCGAAAGGAGAGCGCGAAGCCGGTGTAGACGAGGAAGCAGCCGCCGAGACAGGCGAGTCCTGCCACCAGTTGGCCTGGCCAACCGAGGGCTTGGCCTGTGTGCAGGAAGCGCGTCCAAGAGCGGATCTGCCGCGCAGCGGTGAGGTCGGTGTAGCCTTCGCGTTTCAGCACTTCGCCGGTGAACGGGTGGATCGTAAGCGTGGTGGCGGCGGTGCGCGGCCAGGAATCCGATTCGCGAACGACAATCGTGACGGGTTGCGGAGCGGGGCGGCCCGAGGGCGTTTCGCTTTTCGTATCGGGATTTTGGGTTGAGGCGAACGTCGCTTCGGCAGATTGGCGCGCGAGTGGCTGGACTGTGGTGTTCGCTGAGGTTACGTCCCGAGGCTGAGTCGCTGCGCCTCCATTGGCTGCCGAGCGGCGGGGGCCACGTTGAGCGCCGCCGCTGCGGAAGGTGATCTGTTCCCAACGGGGGAAATTCTGCTGAACGGCGGCGAGTAGTGTGTCTTGACTGAGTGGATGGGAGCCGGGCGTCGGGCGGTTGATTTCGAACGCGGACGCCGCGCCCACGGGACTGGCTTGACCGGGTGTGGGTCGGGCGGGCGGTTGTTCGCCGGTGAGCTGGTAGAGGAGGTCGCCGCCCCAGCGGAACGAAATCGGGACGGCGGTCAGCGTGAGGACGATGAGGATGGGCGCGGACCAGAGGCCGATGACGTTGTGCCAGTTGAAATCGCGGACCAGTCCGGAGGACTTGAAGTTGAAGAAGGCGACAGCTTTCACTCCGCGCCAGGACCAGGTCCGCGGCATCCAGAGGTAGAGACCGGTGAGGGCAAGGGCGAGGAAGGCGAGGTTGCAGATGCCGTTGATGAGTTTGCCGAGAGCGCGCTGCTCGCCCCCCCGGCCGAGAAAACGGTGCCAGTCAGTCATCGCATGCATGAAGTCGTGGACCTTGGTCGAAGCGGGTTGCTTCGCTTCGCCCGTGTAGGGGTTGACGAAGAATCCACCGTCACGGCCTGCGGTGAAGGTGACGGCTGCAGCGGGATGGTTGAGTAGCGTGATGCCGGTGGAACGAAACTCAGGCTGTGTCTCGCGGAGCTTGCGCTGTAGATCGGCCAAGGAAAGGCGCTGGGTCTTTGTGGGAACGGCAACCCGACGCGCGTCACGCTCGGCCCACTCGACGATCTCGTGCTCGAAAGCGAGTAGGGTGCCGGTGAAGCACATGACGCCGATGAACAGGCCGGCAATGAGGCCGGCTGCGAGGTGAGACCAGAAAAGGATTTTGCGAAAGAGTTTCACGTTGAAGTCAGAGCTGAAGCGGAAGCGCGGGAGAACGGGTATGAGAAGGAGAACGAGAACGGTTTTTAAGGAAGCGGGATGGGGAAAGTTTGAGAGAACGAAGAAGGGGAAGGCGTGCGGGTCACATTTCCGCCCATTGGCGCAGAAGGTTGTGATAGACGCCGGTGAGCGGGGTGATGGAGGTGTGGCCGGGGTGATCGATGCCGAGGCGCTGGAGGGCGAAATCCATTTCGAAAAGGAGCGAGCGCTTCGCGTCTTCGCGGATCATGCTCTGTATCCAGAAAAACGAACACAGGCGCGCGCCCCGGGTGACGGGCGTGACGCGGTGGAGGCTGGTGCCCGGGTAGAGGATCATGTGGCCGGCGGGAAGTTTCACGCTTTTGGGGCCGTAGGTGTCCTCGATGATGAGTTCGCCGCCGTCGTATTCGGAAGGCTCGGCGAAGAAAAGTGTGCACGAAAGATCGGTGCGGATGCGGTGGCCGGTGCCGGGGATTTGGCGGATGGAGCCGTCGATATGGTTACCGTAGTTTTGCCCGCCGGTGTAGCGGTTGAACATCGGTGGGAGAAAGTGAAGCGGAAGCGCCGCGGCCATAAAGAGCGGGTTCTGGCCGAGAGCTTTCATGATCGTCTCGCCGACCTGTTTGGCCGCCGGGTGAGTGGCGGGGATCTGCATGTTATCCTTCACTTTGTTGGCCTGATGGCCGGCGGTGACGAGACCATCGACCCACTCGGCCGCTTCCAGAATGCGGCGACTTTCGGTGAGCTGCTGAGGTGTAAGGACGTTGGGAATGGCGAGAATCATAAAACAGGAAGGGCCGTCCCGTGAAATACGGGACGGCCGGAAAAGTGCCGAAGCGGATTTAAGCGGTTAGAATTTCAGGTCGGCGGAGAGCGTGTAGGTGCGAGGAGCGCCGACGTAGACGCGGCCACCGCCGTTGTTGAGGGCACGGGCGTAGAGCTCGTCGGTGACGTTCTCAACATTGAGGCGGACGGTGATATTTTTCGTGAGGTCGTAGGAGGCCATCAGGCTGGCGACCCAGTATTCGGGAAGCCGTGACGCGTTAACCGATGGCGTGTTGGTGGTCTGTCGGGCGACGGAATCGACGTATTGCAGACCGGCGCCGATCGCGAAGCTCGAGGGGAAGGCGTAGGCGGTCCAGAGGTTGCCGGAGACTTCCGGCGTCCACTGGATGTCGGCGCCATTGGCCGTGGCGCTGAGGGGATTGTTGTTTTGGGTGTCGAGATAGGAGAAGCCGCCAAAGACGGACCAAGCGTTAGTGATATCGCCGGTTATCCCGATTTCCACACCGCTGACCTCGGTGTCGCCGAAGGCGGCGGGATCGCCGGTGAGTGGATCGGTGGCGATAGAGATGTTTTTATTTTTGCTTTGGAAAATGGAGAATGTGGTGGAGAGCTTGCCCCGGTAGAAGTCCCACTTGGTCCCGAGTTCGTAGATCTCGGCGCGCTGCTCTTTCGAGCCGGGGCTTTCGGCGCCGGTGCTGCCGGGAGCGGAGTTGCCGTTGGCGGGCGAAAGCGTGCTGGTGAGTGGTGGGCGGGCAGAGTTGCCGTAAGCGAAGTAGACGCTGCTGGCGGCAGTGGGTTTATAGACGACGCCAATCTTGCCGGAGAGAAGCGTGCCGTCGCCGGATTTGTCGGTGATCCCGGACGGGATGGCCGTCGATGGCGGAGCTACGTCGTAAAGACTGGTCTCGAAGTTTTCGATGCGGATGCCGCCGGTGACCTGCCACTTGTCGTTTAGTTTGGCGGTGTCGAAAAGGTACAGCGCGGCGGTATCGATCTGCGCGTCGGTTGCGCCGTTGCGAACCGGAGAGAAGCCGGTGAGCGCGCGGTCGGGATCTGGGTTGATCGAACTAGTGGCGGCGACAGTGCCGAGATTGGTGAACTTTTTCGTGTAAGCTTTTTCGGTGCTAAGCTCGACGCCGGTCGCGAGTGTGTGACTGAGGGTGCCGGTTTCGAAGTGGGCGCTGAGGTTAGTGATGTTGGCGAGGACCTCGTTGGTGCGGACGTTGGACTGGCGCGAGCCATTGACCGGTGTGGCGGGGTTCGGATTTGGCGGGGTAACGTTGTAGGCGCTGAAGGAGGTGTAGAGGGCCTCGCGTTGGGTGAAGCGGTAGACGGTGTGATTACTCAATTGGAGGTCGGGCCGGAGGTCGTGCTCGATGCAAAGTTTGGCGAAGTCAGCGGTGACGTCGTCGTAGTCGGTGCGCAACCCGTAGAAGTTATCGGGCTCGATGGCGCTGCCGAAGGAAGTGGGGACCACCTCTGGGATAACAGGCGAGGGAACGCCGAATTCGGGGAGTTTATCCTGTTGGAAGTGCTCGTAGGCGAGGCTCACGCGTGTGGGCGTGCCGAGGCCGATGGCCAGTGAGGGAGCGACGGCCCAGCGGTTATTTTCGGCAATTTCGCGACCGGCAATGCCGCCATCCTGCCAGAGGGCGTTGAAGCGGAAGGCCGTTCCTTCGACCGGGCTGTTCGCCAGGGTTTCGTTGACGTCGATGGTGGCGCGAGAGCGCGCGTCGGCGTCGGTTTCGTCGAACCCGTAGCTAAGCGTGCTCCGCTGGAAAGTTTCCAAGAGCGGCCTCTTGGAGGTGAGGTTGATATAGCCGCCGGGATTGGCGCGGCCATTGTCGCTGGCAGGGCCTTTAGCGATTTCGACTTGGTCGACGTTATAGAGGTCGCGGCTGTAGTTGCCGCTGTCGCGCACGCCATCGATGAAGATGGAGCTCGAAGTATCGGAGCCGCGCATGAAAAAGCTGTCGCCGGTGTTGACGTTGCCGTTTTCGCCGGCGGTGAACGTGATGCCGGGGGTATTGCGGAGAACCTCGCTGAGATTGGTGGCAGCTTGCTGGTTGAAAATCTCGCTGGTGATGACCGTCACTGTTTGCGGTGTGTCGACGGGATCGGCGGTGAACTTGGGTGAAGGAATGGGTTTGGCCTTGGCCTCCTGGACGGTGAATCTGTCCAAAGAAACGGTGTCCGCGGCGGCGAGCAGCATCACGGAGTCGCCGGTTTGGGCACCGGCGGTGCTGGCGAGCATGATCGAATTGACCAGTGCGGCGATGGCAGCGGGGGCCATGCTCGTGGCGGAGCGGGGCGCAGTTTCGATGTTAACGGGAGTGGTGCGGAGACGGTCGGACATGATGGAAAGTGATGTTGACGAAAGAGAGAATTCTCGCCCGCCGCCGGCCTGGGCCTGCCTCTGAATTTTTGACTTTAACTGACCTATATTAGAGAGGGGCGCCAGGGAACGGACGGCGGCGGGCAAAAGTGTTTAGAACGCGTGAATGCAGAGAGTGAGCGCGAGGAGAAGGCTGAGCGCCGCGGCCACGGAGAGCGTGAAAAGCAGAGAATCGCGGGCGGTGGTGTTCATGGCGGCGAAAGAGTGAAGCAGGAGCGGCGGACAATGGGGCTGAGACGCAGTCTCACGTCAAATATTTATTGAGATGAAAACTCATTCTCAATAAAACGGTGCATTGACCCTCCTGATATGCAGCGCTTTATGGCGGGCCATGGCTCAGACGTTAATCGTAAATCTCAGCGAGCGCAGTTACCCGATTTTGTTTGGAGGCAATTTGGCTCCGCAGATCCGGGCAAAGGTGGACGAACTCGTACAGACGGGGCGCCAGGTCATGATGGTGACGGATCGTCATCTCGTGCAAAAACAGGCGGAAGCGCTTCAGGCGATGTTGGGAGAGGTGCCGACGCTGATTTTGGAACCGGGCGAAGAGACCAAATCGCTCGGACAATTCGGACGGGTACTGGATTTTTTGGCGGAGCATCGTGTGGACCGCGCGGGCGCGTTGTTTGCGGTGGGGGGCGGAGTCATCGGCGATCTTGGCGGATTCGCAGCCGCGGCATTTTTGCGCGGTATCGAGTTTTATCAGATCCCGACTACCTTGCTGGCGATGGTGGATAGCTCGGTGGGTGGAAAAACCGGCATCAATTTGAAGGCGGGGAAAAATCTCGTGGGCGCGTTTCACCAACCGCGTGGAGTTTTCGTGGCGACGGGTCTGCTCGCAACGCTGCCGGCGCGGGAATTCGCGGCGGGTATGGCGGAGGTGATCAAGTACGGCCTGCTCGGCGACGCGGAATTGTTCGCACGGTTGGAGGCACGTTCGCTCACCGTGCAGAGCAATGAACTCGCGGACGTGATTCACCGCTGTTGCGCGATCAAGGCGCGCGTGGTCGAGGCGGATGAGCGTGAACTCGCGAAGGAAGGCGGTCGGGCGTTGCTGAATCTCGGCCACACGTTCGGTCATGCGATCGAGCAAGTGACGGGGTACGGCGCGTATCTTCACGGCGAGGCCGTGGCGATCGGCCTGGCGGCGGCGGCGCGGTTGTCGGCGAAGTTGGGATACATCCCAACGACCGACGTGGAGCGCGTCGAAAAAGTACTCGCGGCGCACGCGTTGCCAGTGCGGCTGCGAGAAGCGCTGCCACTCGGAGGGTTGATGGCGGCGGCGGCGCGCGACAAGAAAGTGCGCGCGGGAATGCCGCGTTTGGTGGCGATAAAAAAGTTGGGCGACGCGGCGACGCAGTCGGGCATCGAGCCGGCGTTGATCGAAGAATGTTTCTGCGAAGTAGGCGCGAAAAGATGAGGCCCGGGCGGGTGTTGAGGAGAAGACGCGGACGTCCGCCCGGTATTTCCGTCTTCTTAAATTTTAATTCCTGATTCTTAATATCCGCTCATGTCAGCCATCGACGAAGGTATCGTCCGCGAGTATTTTGAGCAGAACGGATTTCTTGTCCGGCAACTGCGCAAGTACGACGTGCAAGCGCGTAAGAAAACTGGCGACGAGGAGATCGATTTGTTGGTGTACAATCCCTCTTATCAACGGGACGCGCGGAAGCCGGATTTTTTTCTTTTCTCCAACGAACTTCCGTACATCCATCGCGCGATCGTGGTGGTGAAGGCGTGGCACACGGGACGGTTTACGCCGAAGATGTTGCAGAGCAGTCCGGAGATTTTCGGGTTTTTACAGGACAATGTGCTGAAGGAAGTGCCGAAACTTTTCCCGCCCGAGAGTACGGGTGCGGCTTCCGGCGAGGATGGCGAGGCGCTGCCGACGAAAATTCTCGTGCTGCCTAGTTTACCGACCGCGGAGCCGTTTCGCTCGCAGAGTTTGCAACTGCTCAAAGAGCGGGGAGTAGATGCGATCATCTCGTTTCGGGCGATGCTGCTCGATCTGATCGAGAAGATTGAGCCGAATCGCAGTTATGGGAAAAGCGATACGCTGCAGGTGGTGCGTATTCTGAAAAATTACGATCTGCTCAAGGACGCGCAGTTGGATCTGCTGCAGCCGCGCGGTCTGACCGCGCGGAGCAAGGGACAAGGAGCAAGTGGCAGGTAACAAGAATCGTCGTGGGGCCGAGGTGGAGAGCGGCCTTGATACTTGGCCTTTGAAATCTGTTACTTCGCATTCCTCATGATTCACCCGTCGGCCATTGTTGAACCCGGAGCGCAGTTTGGAGCGGATTGTGTGATCCATGCGGGGGCGATCGTTCGGAAACATGCGGTTCTCGGGGACCGCGTGGTGGTGCATTCTTATGCGGTGATCGGCGGCGACCCGCAGTATCTGAAATTCGACGGCGCGACGGAGAGTTTTGTGCGCGTGGGCAATGGGACCGTGCTCCGCGAGTACGTGACGATTAACCGCGCGATCCATGCAGGTCAGGCGACGGTGGTCGGTGACAATTGTTTCCTGATGTCTGGCGCGCATCTGGCGCACGATTGCCAGGTGGGAAACAATGTTGTGCTGGCGAACAACGCGTTGCTCGCGGGGCATGTGAGTGTGGGCGATTTCGCGTTCGTTGGAGGCGGGGCCGCCGTGCATCAATTCGCGCGCATCGGCGAAAGCGTGATGCTGGGCGGGCTGGCGCGCATCACGCGCGATTTGGCGCCGTATACGATCGTGGCGGAACGGGACGAAGTATCGGGCCTCAATCTGGTGGGCTTGAAGCGGCGCGGCGTTTCGCGCGATGCGATCCGCGAACTGAAAGAGGCATTTCGTGCGGTGTATTCGAGAAGCGGTAACATCCGTGACCTGGCGAAACGTGCATTGGCGGGCGATGCATTCGCGACGTTCGAGGCGAGGATGTTCTTGGAGTTTTTCACAAGCGGAAAGCGTGGTTTCGCTCGTCCGGCACGGACGGCCCGCGAAGAAGCGATGGATTCGCAGTCGCAGCAGTAGCACGCGGATGAGCGCTCCACTCGCATTTACCTGTGGCGATCCCGCCGGCGTGGCGCCGGAGATCATCGCGGCGTGGCTGGCGGCGCATCCAAGCGAAGCGCGCGACGTGGCAGTGATTGGGCCGGAGAGCTGGTTGGCGTCGATCGATCTTTGCGGCGCGAAGGCGGTCGCGGTGGGCGATCCCGCATTTTCGGCGACGATCGGGCAACCCTCGGTGGATGGGGCGCGCGTAGCTCTCTCCGCGATGGAATGCGCGGCCGCGGGGGCGTGGAGCGGTGAGTTTTCTGGAGTCGTGACCGGGCCGGTGAGCAAGAGCTGGCTGCAAAAAGCGGGCTACACGTTTCCCGGACAAACGGAGTTTTTTGCGGCGCGTTGGGGCGGAGAGCCGACGATGGCGTTTTGCGGCGGAAAACTGCGCGTGGTTCTTCTCACGTGGCATATCCCGCTGCGGGAGGTGCCATCACAATTGAGCGACGCGAACATCGCGCGTGCGGTTCGTGCGGCGGATGAATTGGCGCGGGCGGAAGCAATCGCGAGACCGCGCATCGGCGTGTGCGGTCTTAATCCGCACGCCGGAGAAGACGGACTGCTCGGTTCGGAGGAGCGCGATGTGATCGATCCGGTCCTGACGAAATTGCGGGGGAAGTTTCCGGGGCTGTCGCGTTGTGAGCCCGGCGATACGCTATTCGCGCGCGCTCTTCGTGGGGAGTTCGACGTCATTATTGCGCTCTATCACGATCAAGGATTGGCGCCGCTTAAGACGGTGGACTTTGACGAATCGGTTAACGTTACGCTCGGATTGTCTCACGTGCGGACGAGTCCCGATCATGGCACGGCGTTTGACATCGCGGGCCGGGGGCGAGCCAGCGCAACGAGTTTCGCCAACGCGGTGGCCGTGGCGCGGCGCTTGATAAACGCGCGCAGCGGACAATAGTGCGGCGTTCCATGTCCGCCGAAACGACCATCTCTGCTCCTCCAGAGGATCCCGCACCTGCATTAGCGGCTGCCGCCCCGCGCGAAGGAAACGAGAATCTCGTGAAGTTGACTGAGCCGGCTGGCACAAAGGTCAACGCACTGATCGCACGCGAAAACCAAGGCGGGTATCTGCGCATCGCGATCACCGGCGGCGGCTGCAACGGACTGAGTTACAAGATGCGTTTCACCGGAGAGACGAAGAAAGGCGACATCTTGGTGCGCACGGGCGGTGCGAAGGTCTTGGTGGATGCGAAGACGGCGCTCTATCTCAAAGGTACGATTTTGGACTACTCGAACAAGATGGTTGGCGGCGGGTTCAAATTTTCCAATCCCAACGCCAAAGCCAGCTGCTCGTGCGGCGAAAGTTTTAGCGTTTAAGCGAACGCGATCGGCCCGACGAAGTTAGTTGTTGTCAGGCCGCTGCATCCGCGCGAAAAGAAATTCACCGAATTCACCAAGCACTTATTGATGGCAACCTCGTTTCCTTCCTCCGGTAGTGGCGGCAATCGCCCCGGTCAGTATCAACGTCGTACGAACAACGACCCGTTTGCGGCCATCCGTCGCAATCATCGCATCAAGGTCCCGCAGATTCGCGTGATCAGTCCGGAAGGCAAGCAGCTCGGAATTCTGGCGACCGAAAAGGCGCTCGCCCTCGCCATCCAAGTGGGACTCGACCTCGTGGAAGTTGCGCCCAACGCCGTGCCGCCCGTGTGCCGCATCATGGATTTCGGCAAGTACGTGTACGAGGAGCAAAAAAAAGTTTCCCACGCGAAAGTCACCGCCAGCAAAATTAAGGAGATCGAATTTTCGGCGCGTATCGCCGAAAACGATTTCCACACCAAGATCCGCCACGCCGAGGAATTCCTCAGCCATGGCGCGAAGGTGAAACTCCGTTTGAAATTTCGCGGTCGTGAAATGGCGCATACCGAGATCGGCTTCGGCGTGATCACGAAGGCGCTTTCAGAGCTCGACGGCATGGGACATCCCGATTCTCCGCCGAAGCTGATGGGCAAGCAGATCAATGTGATGTTGACGCCGCTGCCGACCAACAAGCGCAAGCCGAAGTATCTCAAGGAAGGCGAAGTGACGCACGACGTGCCCTCGAAAGCTCACGACGACGAAGACGAGGGCGATCAATCCGAGGCGAAAACCTAAGGAGGCGGGCGTGCGGCCTGCTCCTAGCAACGTGTGGTCGAAACTGGCTCTAGCGGGGCTGCTTTCTTTTTTCGCGGTTAACGAACTGACAGCCGTGACACGGGGTGCGCCTCTACGGCCACCGGGAAAGGCCTCCAGTGCGAGCAGCGGCGGGGCGGGGGTGGTGAAACTGAGCGGCGTCGACTATATGGACGCCGCCGATTTCGGGAAAAAATTCGGGCTCAAGGCGGCTTGGGTCAAGGTGGGCGACCGGCTGGTGTTGCGGAATGAAACCTTCCGAGTCGAGCTGGAGCACGACTCACGCGAAATGCTCTTTAATGGGATGCGTATTTTCATGGGAGAAGGCGCTCGGATCTATAAGCGGACGCTGCGTATTAGCAAAATCGATGCGGAGCGTTTGCTCACGCCGTTGTTGCGTCCGGCGAGCGTGCCGATACCCGTTCCGCAGTTGCGCGTGATCGCGCTGGATGCCGGACATGGCGGTCGCGATCCGGGAAAAGAGAACAAGAAACTCCGGGTGAACGAAAAAACGTTCACGCTCGATGTCGTCCGCCGCGTGGAAAAATTGCTGAAGCAGCAGGGCTACAAAATTATTCTGACTCGAAAGAGCGACACCTACGTCGCGCTCGGCGAACGGCCTGAGGCGGCGGCACGAGCGGGAGCGGATCTATTTATCAGCGTCCATTTCAATGCGGTCGCAAGCGATGTGGAGCGGGTTGCGGGCACGGAGACTTACACGATGACTCCGCAGTATCAGCGCTCGGCCAGCGATGCTTCACGCGACTCGATGGATGCGATCGCCAATCCCGGCAACGTGAACGATCCGTGGAATGCTCTCGTCGGTTACCACATGCAACGCGTTCTGCTGGCAGATTTGAAAACGTCCGACCGGGGACTGAAACGCGGACGGCTGGCGGTTCTTCGACTGGCAAGGTGTCCGGCGGTTTTGGTGGAGGCGGGCTTTTTGTCCAACACGGCGGAAGCCAGAAAGATTTCTACTCCGGACTACCGACAAAAGATTGCCGATGCCATCGCCGACGCCGTCAGAGCTTACGCAAACGCACTGGCGACAGCACGAAAGTGACGATGAGCTGATCCCGCAGCCGACGAATAATGCTCAAACGTACGTTGATTTGTCTGTTGACCGGCGCGGGCGTCGCACTCGCGTCGGCGAATCCGGGACGTTTGTCGCCCAAACGGCCGGCTAGCGTGGCGAATGAGCGCCAAGTGGAGCAGGCGCTGAACCAAGAGACTTCCCAGGCGTTGGCACCCGCGCGCGAGCGGAGCGCCAACCATGCCGTCAGCTATGTGAAAATTGAAGACGTAGCGGAACGTTATTCACTCGAGGCTTCGTGGTTGGAACCGCAGCGGCGGTTGCTGCTGAAAAACGCAGCCCACCGTGTGGAGATCGAGGCCGGCTCGCGCGATATGCGGGTAGATGGCTTGAGGATTTTTCTTGGGGCCCCGGCGCGATTGATGGACGGAAAAATATACGTCAGCCAGATCGACGCAGAGCGGTTGCTGGCAGGTTTACTCGAACTGGAGCTCAGTGAAGGAAAAGAAATCAAAGTCGTCGCGATCGATCCCGGGCATGGCGGGCCGGATACAGGGACGCAGAACAGCGGGCTTGGGCTGCAGGAAAAAGTCTTCGCGCTCGATGTGTCGGTCAGGCTCAAACGCGTGTTGGAGTCGATGGGTTATCGTGTGGTGATGACGCGGGAAACGGATATTGAGGTGGGCAAAGGAGCGCGGGCGATTATTGCGAATCAGGCGAAGGCGGACCTGTTCATCAGTATTCATTTCAACTCGGTGCCGAACGACATGAGAACCAAAGGCGCGGAGGTGTTCACGTTTGCGCCGCAGTTTCAGCGGTCGACGAACGCGTGGGGTCTAGGACAAGCGGACGACACGGAGGCGTTGCCCGCTCCTGTGAATCGTTTCGATGCGCTGAGTGCGGCGTGTGCACACGCGATCCACGGTGCTTTATTGAAGACGCTTCAAGCAGAGGATCGCGGACAAAAGATTGCACACTGGGGGGTGTTGCGGGCGCTGAATTGTCCGGGTGTTTTAGTGGAAGCGGGCTTTCTTTCGGACGAGTCCGAGGGAAAGAAAATCGCGACGCCGGAGTATCGGCAACAAATCGCTCAGGCTATCGCGGAAGGCGTGAGAGCTTACGCCGCGAAGATCGTCACCGCCAAGAAACCGTGAACGATGCTCGTGGTTGCAGGACGTTTCGGGCTACTTCTCAAATTTTGCTTTTCGGCCGAGCAGCTGGCCGCGGAGATAAGTGTCAACCGGCGCTTCCTGCCAAGCGGTGAGCCAGAGTGAACCGAGCATCTGGCTCGCAGTGACGATTTGAGTTTCGAGCAAGGCTTTGCCTTCTCTCGATTCGGCGCGGTCGGGGTTCAACTTGCCGGCTTTTTCGAGGACGTAGAGCGGCTCTACGAATGCGAATTGAGCGAGCAGATATTCCACGGCGTGGTCGAAAATACGGTCTCGACCGGAAAGACCTGCGATGGTGACAAGACGGAGCGCAGGCTTCACCTGTGCGGCGAGTTTAGCGAGATCGAGTCCGCCGGATTTGCCGAGAAAACCGCCATCGATCCATGCGTGAAATTTGCGATCGGTGGTGTAGCCGTGAGGATTTTCGCCGACCCAGCCGTTGTAATGTTTTGTCGTATGAAGCGGCTGTGCGCCGTCGCCGACGTAGTGCCCCATGACACCCATGAGGTACACGATGTTGGCCCGCGCGTTGGCGATCTCCTCCAGAGTGCCGCCTTCTTCGTATGCCTTCAGGTAGGAAAAGGCGGACTTCAAGCGCGCGTAGGATTCGGCGATGGTCCAAGGCAGATAGCCGGGGAGTTCGCGCGTGCGGTCTTTATTTTTTTCCGGATCGATGGCCGGAAAACGATCGGAGCGGGCGGCGCGCGAGAGAAAGACTTGGGACGTATAGACGTGGCGGAGATCGCTCACGGTGTCGGCGGAAAGGCCGAGTGGTTCGAGATCTTCGAAGTCGATGAAATGATCGGGAGAACTGGCGTGTTTCAGTGGCAGATCTTGAGGCACATTTCTCCACCGATCCGGCTCACCGGCGAGAAATGCGATGCGCTCGCGGGCGGCATCGGCTTTGAGGAACGCGGGAAAATCCGAGGGCAAAGAGGCGAGCGCGGTGAGATTGACGGCGCGATGACCCTCGTAGTCCCACGCGAAGACGCGCATAGCCGAGAGCGTGAGGAGAAGAACAAGAGAGGCGGGCAAGCGCATGGAACGACTGTGCGAAGAGCGACGATAGGGCCGAGAATAATTGCGCGCGGCAGTCCGGGCCGGTTTTCTCGCGAGCGTTTATGGCTCAGCTCTCCCGACTTTCGTGGCGCGTCTTTTTAATGAGGCTGGGAGCGTTTTTGGGTTTTTTCACGCAGGTTTGGGCCGACGAAAACGCGCTCGAAAAGCGGGTGGTGATTCTGGCCAATGCCAGCTCCGAGGATTCGCTGACGCTGGCGCGCCACTATGCGAAGAAGCGGGAGATCCCAGTGGAGAATATCGTGGCTCTGCCCATGACGATGGCGGAGACGGTGAGCTGGCGGGAATTCGTCGACACGGTGTATCAGCCGTTGCAGGACGAGTTGGTGGCTCGCGGGTGGATCGAAGCGACGGGCTCGGCGCTCAAGGACTCGGTGGGACGAAAAAAATATGCGATCCTCGGACATCGCATCAGCTACCTGGTGACCTGCCGTGGCGTGCCTTTGCGGGTGGAGCACGATGAGGCGCTTTATGCAGAGGTGAAGCCGTTCACGAGCGCAGTTGCGTTTCGTACGAATCGCGGGGCGGTCGATGCGGAACTCGCGTTGTTGGCGAGAAGCGGTTATTCGATCAACGCGTATATTCCCAATCCGCTTTTCCAAAAGGATCGGCCGACCGTCCTCGACCAAAATAAAGTGGTGAAGGTTTCGCGCCTCGACGGACCCGGACTGGCCGTCGCTATGGCGCTGGTAGATCGCGCGATCGACGCGGAGCGATGCGGCCTGATCGGACGCGCGTATGTGGATATCGGCGGTCCGCATGCCGAGGGCGATCAATGGATGGAGGCTGTCGTGAAGCAGCTGACGGCGCTCCACTTTGACATGAGTGTGGATCGTGCGCCGGAAACGATGTCGGCGGCTACGCGCTTCGATGCGCCGGCGCTTTATTTCGGCTGGTATTCTAGTCAGGTGGTCGGGCCATTTACGCGTGTGGATTTTAAATTCCCCGCTGGGGCGATCGCGCTCCACATCCATAGTTTCTCGGCGGAAACGCTGAATACTTCCGAGATGCATTGGTGCGGTCCCCTCGTGGCGCGAGGGGTGACGGCGACGTTTGGAAACGTTTATGAGCCTTACCTGACGTTCACGCATCATCCGCATTTGGTGCTGCGTGCGCTCGCACGGGGAGAGGCGCTAGGTGACGCGGCGTATTATGCGCTCCGCGCGGTGAGCTGGCAGTGTATTGTCATTGGAGATCCACTCTACCGGCCGTTCAAAGTGAGATTTTCCGAACAGTGGACGAAGCGGGCCGAACTGCCGGACGCGCTTTTCCCCTACGTGATTTTGCGCGAAGTGCAGCGGCTTGAGTCGGCTGGCCAACGCGAGCAGGCGCTCGCCGTTTTGCACGAAGCCTTCCAGGAGCGCCGCGGAGTTGTCTTGGAGGCAGCGTTGGCGGAGCGGACCCAAAATAAAGCAGCTGAAGCGATGAAGCCCTAACCGGCGAGGCGGGGGAAACGGTGGAAGCGACTCTCGCCCGTGCGGTGGGAGCCGGGGCGGAGCGGAGAAACAAAAACGCGGCCTTGCAGGCCGCGTTTGCGAAGCCGGTAGCGCCGGTGACTAACCCGCGGATACCCGGCTCAGAGCTTGTCGACGACTTTGTCCGCGAGGCCGTAGGCGATGGACTCTTCCGCGTTGAGATAGAAGTCGCGGTCGGTGTCGCGGTTGATCCGCTCGAGTGGCTGACCGGAGGCGTCGGCAAGGATTTGGTTCAGCTCGGCGCGGAGTTTTTCCATTTCCTTAGCCTGGATATTGATGTCGGTCGCGGGACCGACCATGCGGCCGGAGATCAACGGTTGGTGAATCAGAACGCGGGCGTGGGGATAAATATAGCGACGCCCTTTGGGCGCTCCGCATAACAGAATGGATCCCATTGAGGCGGCCATGCCGGTGACTACGACGGTGATCGGCGATGTGATGATCTTCATCGTATCGTACACGGCCATACCCGCAGTGATGGAGCCGCCCGGTGTGTTCATGTAGAAAAGGATCTCTTTGCCCGGGCCGACGGCCTCCAGATAAAGCAATTTCTCGGTCAGGTCCTTGGCGGTCTCGTCGGTAACGGCGCCCCAGAGGAAGATTTTCCGCTGCTCGAGAAATTTTTTCTGGATCAGCATCGCGACCGGACCGGCATTTTTTCCCTCTTCGGGCTTTTTCTCGTCATCATCATCGTCGTCGTCGAGGCGAGGAACGTAGCTAGGGACGGTCGAGTGAAGATTGGTCATAGGCATAGTCGCGTAACGTGCGCGGGAGGTCGGTTTTTGCCAGTCGATTTTTGAATCTGCCGGGCAAAACGCCTCAGATGCAGTAAAGCTGCCACGGCGGTGGTTAATGAGCGGATCGGTCGATATATGCTTGGCGGCATGGTCCACAACAACGAGATCGGGCTGCCGGACTTTTCCGCGGGCGACCTTGATCAGCGGATCTTGGGCGAAGAGGAAGACGGTCAGGTCGCGCGCGATCTCAAATGGTACGGGCCGGGATCGGATAGGCATAAAAAAGGCCGGGCTTGCGGCCCGGCCTTTCACCAAGACTGACCTGACAACGCTGAGCGGGAAGTCTCAGCGATAACTGCGTTCGTTACGCGCGCTGGCGCGGCCGCCTCCGAAGCTGCCGCTAGGCTCACCGCCGAAGTTGCGTCGCTCGCCGCCGCCTTCGAAGGCACGTGCAGGACGTTCTTCGCGGGGGCGCGCTTCATTTACTGTGAGGTTGCGGCCACCCATGTCGTAACCGTGAAATTGCTCGATGACCCGTTGCGCGTCTTCGGGCGACGCCATGTTAACGAAAGCAAAACCGCGCGAGCGGCCGGTGAATTTATCGAAGATCAGATCGACTGCGGAGACGGCACCGGTGGGGGCGAAGAGATCCTGGAGTTCTTGCGCGGTCGTGGCGAAGGGGAGGTTCCCGACGTAGAGCTTGCTAGTCATGATACGTTTTTCCCGCCGCAGATTTTTCCCGCCGTTCCCGTGTATCGAGTTTCAAATCGTCACTGAACTCTGGCCCGCTCATCGACAATTCACCGTGCTAAGAATCAACTGCGACGCGGGAACGTGGGGCGCTCACCCATACCGCGCAAGAGCGGAAAATGCCGGAAACTCATTTCGAGCGCCGCTGTGTTTACCCACGTGAATTGGGCGCGGTTGGGACGCCGGAAATCGGCGTTGTCGCGCGTCTGAGTGAAGAGCAACGGGTGCGTTCGGCGGTTGAAGACTTAGTTCATGGATGGAGCGGCGAGGTTTGGGGGAGAATCGTGGAATGGGCTGTGGAGGGGATCCCGTTCGACGCGCGGGTATTGCGTATCGTAGGCGATGCCGGCGGAAGGGCCCGAGGGCGAGGAGGTGGACGCCGCGGTGAGTTATCACTTGAGGCGTGGGAGGCTTGTTTGTTCTGTCGCCGTTGAAAATCGAACACCCGTGGAAATAACCTCGTCTGAAAATGCCTTTGGGAAAACCCGCACCTGCTGCTTGGGGAGAGATTTTTGAGGATGGACACATCACCCTCGACGGAAGCGAGTTTGCGCGTTGCTTTTGGTCCGGCGCGGTCGGCCGGAAGTGTAGCATTGAAAGGGACGCTGGTGGGTATCGAGCTGCCATGCCTGGGCGGAGCCGCGCAGGAAGAAATTTTCAGCGGACTGGGGGCGACCGGGGCTGTGGGGGGCGTGGAGCTTTTCGCCCGCGGAGGCTTGCTGGTGGGCCATGCTCGCGAACCGTTTGCCCAGGGCTCGGCGGAAGAGGCCGCGCGAAGATTGTACGCGCGGGTGCTAGCGGCGTGCGAAAGCCGGCAACTGTACCGGATTTGGAACTACGTACCGCGGATTAACGAGCATACCGCCGGGTTGGAGCACTATCGCGCATTCTGCAAAGGACGGTCGCTGGCTTTCGAGGCGGCGTATGGCGCGGGCTTCGAACGGCAGCTGCCGGCGGCGTCGGCCGTGGGAAGCGATGGGCGGACGCTCGACGTGATTTTTGCGGCGGGTGCCGCGGCGCCGCGGCATGTGGAGAATCCGGAACAAGTGCCTGCGTATCTTTATCCGCCGGAGCACGGGCCGCGTTCGCCGAGTTTTTCACGCGCGACGGTGGTCGCGGAGGGTGGACAGCGCTGGGTATTTGTCTCGGGCACGGCGGCGATCAAAGGACACGCGACGGTGGGTGTGGGATCGTTGCGTGGACAGATCGACTGCACGTTGGACAATCTACGGCTGATCTCGCGCGCGAGTGGCGTCGGCGAGAATCTGGGCGCAAGTGGATGTGTCGAAAGCGACGCGGCGTGGGCACGGCATTTTAAAATTTATCTGCGACGCGCGCAGGACATCGCGGAAGCGAAGGCGTTGCTCGAAGGGAAGCTGGTTTTACCGGGCGACCGTGTGACGTGGTTGCGAAGCGATATTTGCCGCGCTGAGCTGGATATCGAGATCGAGGCGACTTTGGTCGGGTGACGAACGGCGCCGAACGCGGGCGGTGAATTAGAGCGGATTAATGAATTTTGTAGCCGCGTCACTTAAGACGCGGAAAGGGTGGATCGAGGTGTTTCCGCGTCTTAAGTGACGCGGCTACGGCTATGGTTTTAATGAAAGTGCTCTAGTAAGCTGCGAAGACGCTAAGGCGGTTTAACTTTAAGTTGTCGCCTTTCCGAGCCGTGTCCGGCGGGCCGCCGGACCACACGTGCGAGCCGCGTGTAGTCCGCGGAAACCGGCCCGGCGTGAGCGAAAGTCGTGGCGGAAACGGCGCAGACAAACGGCCATGGTTTTATTTGAAATGCTCTAAGGCGGGGAGGCGAAGAAAACGGGAATGAACTGCTTAGAGAGTGGGTGAATTACATAGTCCGCGACTCTGAACTGAGAGCGGCGCGGAGGGCTTTGGTGTCGGTTTTGCCTCGCGGGGTGAGGGGGAATTCCTTGAGGACGAGGAGACGCTTGGGGATTTTCCATGCGGCGAGAGAGCGGTGAAGGAGCGCGCGGGTATACGCAGCGCAAAGATCGGTCGCGAGCGCGCAGGCGAGTTCGTCGGGGCGGTTGGGATGCGGGGCGGCGTAGGCGTCGCGAAGTCCGGGGAGTTTTTTGATTTCGAGCTCAAGAGCCGTGAGGTCGAGGCGACGGCTGGCGATCTTCACCATGCGGCCGGTGCGGCCGAGGAGGACGAGTTCGCCGTGGGCGTTGAGTGCGGCGAGATCGGCGGGTGCGTGCGCGCCGTTGCCGGAGGGAGCGCGGTGGCGGTTGCTTTGCGTGAAAACAGCGGGGCTGCTGACGGTAAAGCGGCGGGCGCGGGTGAAATTCAACGTGACGCCGTCGAGGGGCGTGCCGGCGCTTCGGCCGGTGAGAGTGGCGTCGCCGGTGCGGTCGTAGGCGATGCCGCCGGTTTCACTGGAGCCGTAGAAACCGTGGATGCGTTTCCCGAATTTTTCGAGGAAGGCGCGGGCGGTTTCGGGTGGGAGCGCGGAGCCGGCGGAAATAATGACGCGGAGACTTTGTAGTGAATCGGCGGGCACGTCGGTGAGTGCTAGGATGCGAAGAATCGCGGGAACGGCGGGAAAGACGGTGGGTTGCCAGCGCGCGCAGTCGGCCGCGATGGCGTGGTGCAGAGGGGCGGAGACGCAGACGATGGCGGTGCCTTGGGCGAGAAGTGGGATGACGAGGTTGCCCAGTCCGTAGGAATGGCCGAAGGGGATGAGGCCGAGGTTCAGGTCGCCGGGCTGGATGTCCATCGACGTGCAGACCTGGTGTCCATCGGCGAGCATCTGCGCGTGGGTGAAGGCGAGGGCGCGCGGCGTGCCGGTGCTGCCGGAGGTGAGTTTGATCAACGCGGCGCGCTCGCGCGGCGTTGAGTTGAGCGTTGAGGGTTGAGCGGTGAGAGACTGAACGAAGATAGGGTGGAGCTGGTTGTCGGGGGTGAGGAGGAAGTGGGCGTGGGCGGACGTGGCGAGGGAACGTTGGGAGTCGGCTGGCTCGCTAGGATCGAGAGGAACAGGAACGGCGCCGAGTTGAAGGCAGGCTAGGAACACGGCGAGCCACTCGGGGCCGTTAGGGCGGGAAAAGACGATCTGACAGCCGGAGAGGGAGGAGGAATCGGCGGGGACGGAAAAAGTGGATTGGCGGACGGGGGCGAACAACGCGCTCGGAGTGCGCGCCCCACCTCGGAGGGTGTTGGCAAGTGCTGTGGCGCGGGCGTCGAGCGCGCGGCGGCTATGGATTTCGCCGGTGGCGGCTTCGATGAGGGCGCGGGCGTCGGGCGCGGTGGCCACGAGCGTTTGCCAAGCGCTGAGGATGGTTGGAGGTGGGCTCGGAGCGGACAAGCGGGACGGAAGTCAGAGGCGAGAGGGAGACATGGCGGCGGGGCGGAGGACGGAGTTTGGATAGGATTTCGGAGGGAAGACGTGAATGGATAATGCGTGCGAAAGCTAGAGCGGTTCAAAATTAAGTTGTCGCCTTCCGAGCCGTGTCCGGCGGGCCGCCGGACACCGCACGCGGGCCGCGTGTTGATCCCCGGAAACCCGGCCCGGCGTGAGCGAAAAATAGTCGCGGAAACGGCGCAGACAAACGGCCATGGTTTTATTTGAAATGCCGCTAGGCGGCAGGAAGTGGAAGACAAAGGAGAAAGAGAATGAGAAGGGTGGCGGAGGCGGGAAAGGAAGCGGCCGAGTTGAATAGCGAGCCGAGGAGGACGCGTTTTTGTTGCGGAAAAGTTAGCGCGTGGATGGAGCACGGAGTTTCCCCAAGGGTTCAAGTTCTACCATGAGGAGGGCGGTCATCACGATGAGACCGACGGTTGTGCCGAGGGCGGCGACAACGGGGATTTTACTGAGCGCGAGCGCGCCGAAGACGACGGCGGTGCAGAGGGCGGACAAGCGGATCGAGGGCGGGGGCGGTTCGTGGCGCTGGCTATTTTCGGCGGAGAAAATGGCGTAGTTGTGGCTCAGGCACACGCCGAGGAAAGCGGCAAGGAGATGGAAAATATTGAGTGTTTGGCCGCAGAGTCCGAGCAGCCCGAGGGCGAACAGGCAGGAGCCGGCGGGAATGAGGAAAATGCGAATGCCGCGTTTGAAGCCGTAGATGACGAAGACGCTCGCACCGAGCAGCGCGAGGCCGATGCCGCTCAGGCGGGCGGCGTCGGCGCGGTAGCGGGAAAAAAGTGTGTTGAGCGATTCGAGCTGGGCGACGCTGAAGGTGTTGAGTTCGGCGGGCGGGGCGGGGCCGGGCGGGTGATCGGCGAGGGTGAGGAACCAACTGGGACCGCCGGCGGGATCGAGGTGGAAGAGGAGGCTGAGCGGGCCGGTGAGTTCACGGCGGACATCGTCGAAGAGGGAGGGGTAGGAGGGAGTTGACGGTTGAAGGTTGAAGGTTGAAGGGGTGGCGGAGGAAGAGTGGAGAGTGGAGAGTGGAGAGTGGAGGGGTGGAAGGGGCGGGGCGGGGGATGTGGCAGCGGTGTTGGAGGTTGAGTGTTGAGGGTGGAGGGACGGATCGGGGGTGGTGAGGGCGGACCAGGCGTTGAAGAAGGGGGCGAAGCTGTCGGAGGTGTAGCCGTGTTTTTCGAGGCAGGCGCGGAGATCGGCCGTGAAGGTGGGCAACGCGGCGAGGTGGGAGGCACGGGCGTGCCAGTTGGTTTCGGTCGGGAGGAGGAAACCTGCACTGGCGGCGGGAGCGGCTGGGAATTGCCTGTCGTGCCAGGCGGTGAAGCGGTCGAGGGCCGCGCGGGCGGCGGCGGGTGTGTCGCCGCGTGTTAAATACGCGGTGCGTTCCGTGAGATCGCCGAAGAGGCGGCGGACTTCCTCGTCGTTCGCGCGGAGGGCGGGCGCGGGGATTTCGAGTTCACGAATATCGTCGCGCCAGGTGAGTTTCCACGGGCCGATGACGGCGATGAGGGCGGCGAGGAGGAAGAGAGGAACGATCACGCGGCGTGAGCGTAGCGCGACGGGGACGATGAGCGCGCGCGTTTCAAGGAAGGCGTGGTCGAGTTGGGCGAAATAGAGGATCGCGACGACGAGAGCGCTGACGAGTCCAGCGCTGACGAAGACGCCGAGCTGGCGGACGAGCGGAAGGTCGGACCAGAAAAGGAGGGAAAACCCGATGATGGTGGTGAGGCAGCTCGTGAGGAGAGGCTTCAGGAGGCGGCGGAGTCGTGAGCGGTAGGGTTCGTCGGGGTGCAGCGAAGGCTGCATGTAGAGGTAGAAACCGTAGTCGATGGCGACGCCCGCAAGGATCGAGCCGATCACGAAGACGAGGACGTGGACGCGCTCGAAAAGCATCGTCGTGAAAACGAGTCCGCCGAGTGTCGAAAGGATGACGATGGGGATGAGATGGAGAATTTTCCAGAGACGGCGGACGAAGAGGCAGACGATGACGAGAACGCCGAGTAGAGAGAGAGTGTGGCGGGAAAGGATCTCGGCCTTGATGCGGGCTTTGCTTTCGGCGGCGAAGCGGTTGATGCCGGTCCAACGGAGTCCTAGGCCGGGAGATTTTTTTTTCGCTTCGGCGAGGGCGGTGCCAATCGCGGCGAAAACGGGGTCTTGTCCGGCGTCGCTGAAGGGGGAGTCTTTGACGACGGCCCAGATGAGCGCGGGGCTGGAGGAGGTGCTGACTGGAGAGTCGAGAGATGAGGCTTGAGAGGCGGAGGGCTGAGAGGCTGCGAGGCTTTCGATTTTGCCTATCAGCGATGGAACGAGGAGGAGTGGGTCGAGGGGGATGAGTTCTTGGAAGGCGACGCTTTCGGGTTGGGCGAGGAAGGCGTCCAGGCCGAGGACGGTTTGTTCGGCGAGCCAGCGGGAGAAGGGGGGGGCGGAGGAGTTGAGAGTTGAGGGTTGAGAGTGGAGAGAGGGGGACGTGGACGCGGCGAGGAAGGCGCGGTGTTTTTCTTCGAGCCAAGTCGGAAGAAGAAGATCGTGGCGGCGCGTGAAAATGAAACGGCCGAGGGCATCGCGCGAAGAGGTGTCGCCGATGACGACGGCGTCGGCGACGGTGGGAGATTTCTTGAGCGACTCGACGAAGGCGGTGGTAGCTTCGGGCGACGGCGCGGGGTAGGACGCGAAGGGGTAGGGAGCGGAGGAATCGTTGAGAGTTGAGGGTTGAGAGTTGAGAGGCGGAGAGGTGGTGATGGCCCCGGGATCGGTGGCGGTGTTGGGACCGGCGAGCGCGAAGAGGAGGACGCGGGCTTGCTGTTGATCGGTGAGGTCACGAACGAGCGCGAGCTCCGGGGCGCGTTCATCGGCGGGAATCAGGTCGATGACGTTGGTGGAAATTTTCTCTGCGTAGTCGAGACGTGTGAGCCAGAGCGCGCCGAAGATCGTGAAGGCGCTCAGTGCGAGGCGCGCGAAGAGTTTCTGGCGTGGCGGTTCCATACGGTGGCGGTGGAGAGTGGGTGCCGCTAATGGAGGCTAATGGACGCGAATGATGAAGGAGAAATTTGGCGGATGCGGATTAGTCTTGTGGGACCTTGGGCGCACATAGGGTGTGCCGGAGGAGCGGAATAGGCGGCGAAATGGGCGACGACGAACGCTTGTCCTCGATTAAGCCTGAGCGAGCTCCGAGTCTATGAAGGAGCAGCGCATTCAAAAAATGCGCACGTAGAGTGCGCGTGTCGCCGGCTGTTAGGAGCTGTTTGGTAAATAAACTTCCCTGAAAGTAATCGAATTTCGAATACCGAGCTTGCATTTTTGGAGGAACCGGCAGGCGCCCCAGGAGGCGTTGATCGCCGATCGCCGACCGGGAGCATGTGCTGATCGAGAGCACCGCGGTGCGGGTCCATGCGCATGGCCTGTGGGCGCTCCCGGTTATCCCGCTGGGGTTCATCCTGGCCGGGGCCAACGTCG
>WUUC01110164.1_pt1 | contig 26553 bp, 15 predicted proteins | sample 6278441 | NCBI WGS metagenome assembly WUUC01 (sample SAMN13675441, study PRJNA597444) | soil metagenome | isolation source: soil | place: USA: Washington | collected 2017-10 | reverse complement strand
TCCGGCAGCTGACGCATCACTTCTCAGACGGTTCCATCGAATTACACCGCGACTACTGCGGGCTGCCGCATGTGGATTGCTACGCCGGACAACTCAATCAGGTTTGGATGAACCTGCTGGTCAACGCGATTCATGCTGTCGGGCGGGAGGGTCATATTCGCATCTCGACACGACTCAAAAATCAGAACGTCTCGGTCACGATCAGCGATACGGGAAAAGGCATCGCCCCGGAGCATCTGGATAAGATTTTCGAACCGTTCTTTACGACGAAGATTGTGGGTGAGGGCACGGGGCTGGGACTTTCCATCACCTCTGGCATTGTCGAACGCCATAGCGGTTCCATCACAGTTGAGAGTTGCCCCGGTCTGGGGACGACCTTGACCGTGACGCTTCCTGTCAACGCTAAGTGAGCCGCTATCTAACTCGCTGAGAAGTAGATCTATCCCCCCACGCAAACGAATCACGCAGAACGGAGTTTCTTCTCATGGCGCATAAGATTCTGATAGTCGACGACGAGGCGGCCAACCTGCGCCTGCTCGATAAACTTTTTAGCCGCGATTTCAACGTCATCACCGCTTCGTCAGGTGAAGAAGCGATTCTCCTACTGGAACAACATGATGTCACACTCCTGATCACAGCCCAGCGCATGCCCGGCACGAATGAGATCGAACTCCTCCAGCACGCCGCAGCGCTCAGGCCGCATATCGTTCGAATTATTCTCACCGGCTCTACGGATGTCGGCGCGCTGGTCGAAGCGATTAATTGCGGGCAGGTCTATAAGTATGTGACTAAACCGTGGAACAACGACGAACTGCGCCTGACGGTAGATCGCGCTATCGCCCATTATGAGACCAATAAAGCGCGACATGAACTCGCGCTGACAAATCAGCGACTAGTCACGCGTCTGAAAAAAATGACGCGAGGCTTTCTGCTTGCCATTACGGATGCGCTCGAAGCCAAGGATCAGTACACACGCGGGCACGCCCACAGAGTGAGCGGCTACGCTACAGCCATCGGTCGCCGTCTGGAACTTGACGCCGTACCGCTCGAACAACTCTCTCTCGCGGCTTTCCTGCATGATATCGGTAAAATCGGAACACCAGATTCCATCTTCATGAATCCGGGAACGCTGACAGCGGAAGAGCGCACCGTCATGCAGCACCACTCTAAAGGCGGCGCGTGCCTGCTCAGGGAAATTACCGATATGGAAGATGTCGCCGACGCCGTGCTTCATCATCACGAACATTTTGACGGCACGGGCTATCCAGATGGTTTGAGCGGAGAGCAGATTCCGCTCCTCTCACGCATCATTCTGGTGGCCGATGCCTACGATGCGATGACTAACCCGAGAGCCTTTCGCAAGGCGTGGGATCATGAGACTGCGCTTGAGCAACTCCACCGGAGAAGCGGTACGCAGTTCGATCCTGTGGTCGTAGAGGCTTTCTCGGAACTCGACACGGTCATGCAACTCCCTTACGTCATTAGTGTTGATTTAAGCGGCGTGACTCTGCCTGCGCAGACGGGCCCGCTCGACGTAAATTATCTTTCGGGGAAACAGCACTTGACACTCGATGATACGCGGACACAATGCAACAACTAATCAGTGGATACATCTACCGGTTACCGGAAGGCAGCAGAATGCTGGCACTCGGGAAGGCAAGGCATTGGCTATTTTATGATGCGCAAAGCGACCCGGTGTGGAGCGATCTGCCGGACTACGAATTGGATGTCAGTGGTATGATCCTCTTCGCCGGGAGACCTAGCGGATGGACATGTGAGGACTTGATACCGACGGGTCGCACAGGATTCATTGCGTCCTTAAGGAAGTTGGTGCTGGTGCCAACCGAGTGATGAATCGATCAGCTTAACCTGAATTCACTCCTGCACGAGGCATCATCGCCATTCAGTGTCAGCCACTTCGATCGGCTCGCTTCTGAGACCTGAGTCAGCACGACCCCGATTCACTCCAAGTTATATCGCTTCCCGAAACAGGTAGGGAAATTCCATGAGCCAGTTCGGCGGCACGAAGAGGCCAGAGCAGGCATGATAACTATGACATTAAGGATTCGCGACAAACTACTTGCCGGCTTTGGACTGCTGAAATGCCTGACGTTGATCGTCGGACCGATTGGCTAGTGGAACGTTAATACAATTAAGTCCGACCTGAATAAAAATCACGACCATCTGGCCGTGACTGTTACTCTCGGCAACGCGGAGTCGGCCCTGTGGCAACTTCGTTACGGCTTCCCCCAGTGCGAGAAATGTCTGGCCGCTGATATGGACGACTATTTGAGCAAGCCCGTCAAGGGGCATGAACTCGCAGAAATCCTTGAGCGTTGGAGCGCGCCCGCCGTCCGGACAACGCACCTTGAATCGTCGGGCACGTCGCAGGAGGCGGGAGATGGTCTTGATTTGACGGTGCTGGAAAGTTCGGGAACTGCAACAAGACGGCGAGCCAGACCTCGTCAGCGAACTAATCGGTCAATATCTCAAAGACACTCAAGCGCGGCTGGCCGAGTTGCGCGTGTCGCTGAAACGAAAGGACCTGCAGGCGTTGCAGCGTGTGTCGCACGGCCTCAGGGGCAGCAGCGGCAATCTCGGTGCCCGTGGGATGGCGACGTTGTGCTCCGTGGTCGAAGAGAAGTTAGGCGAGGGAAGAGGGCGGAGAACTGCCGGAGCGGCTTTAGCCACGGCATCTGTCTGGCTTGCTATACGGAGGTTGTTCCACCGCAGCTTCAACAGATCAGCGCTGAGAGAACCACCTAATAAGAAAGGTATCAGCATAGATGGGGAACGGCATAACTACTCAAGTCTCAGGTCGCATACTGGTCGCACAAGACGATGCGGTGATCATGCGTCTGGTAACGGCCATCTTGGAGAAGGAAGGCTTTAGGGTGGTGGCTGCCCGTGATGGCCGTGAAGCCTACAGAATTCTCCACCTTGATACCGATTTTGTGGCGGCAATATTTGATATGAACATGCCGTATCTCAAAGGTCTCGACCTGATCAGTCATATGCAGACAGAGCGACGGCTGAGGCGTATTCCCGTCATGATAATGACCGCCGAACAGGATTTGACATTGTGCTCCGAGAGCTTCGCCGCCGGTGCTGCTTTCTTGATCCAGAAGCCATTCACCCCCACTCAGATACATACTATGTTGCGCCTGCTGGTAAGCAAAGCGGCTGTTACGGGAAACAAGAAAATTAACCCTCAAAAGGCTCAGGCAGAGGTGAGGTAAAGATTCCACGAAATGCACCCACTTGATCATCAAACGGCCTTCGGGATTGCATCTTAAAGGAAGGCGAGGAGATCAAAGTGATTCTCCCGCAAATATAATATTCATTTAAAAGGAGCCAGTGATGAGCATAGAAATAAAACGACGCATGGAGAGTTTCACGTCACAACAAAGAATTCTAAACGTCCTGGAAAGTGGCGCTCGCAACTGGGATGAACTCAGAGGATTAACCTATATTCAGGATGACCTTCTCGGCATCAACATAGGACAGTTGCTCGGTCTGCGAAAGATTTGGACGGCACATGAAAATGATGTCAGGGTGTACGGGATAGAAAAAAGGAAAGGGCTTGTACCCAGAGCCTCACACCAGTGACGACGAGCCACCGACCGACCAGCTATAACAAAAGAAGGGCAATGAGACATGAGTGAAAAAGAGGCGCTGCAACACGCAGCCGATGAAGCACGAAAAGTTGCGCGGGCGACGCGCGAATTTGGTGGGATTTTGGACGACTATGCAAAATACCTGACCCAGCCTAACTGGCGAGGCCGGGCTGGCGAACTACGCCTCTTAGCCTTCAACAAGTTGAGCGCAATTAACGAGGGGTTCGCAGCCTGCAATAATCTGGTCATAGAAAGCGGTGAAATTGCAGTTGTCCCAGCACCTGAGCTGATAATCACAGCCGAGGATCTCCTGATGCAGGACGTCATAGAACTAAACAAGCCACGCACTTTCCGGATCAAAATGAAAGAGAGCCGGAAATGAGCGGGAAATATAGAGTGAGCCTGCGAGCCCCTTTTACCGCGCCTTGGTCTAGCAATCTGCACGCCTCTCTCGCTGGCGCTCTGAGCGGTGCGTGGCGCAAGCATCACAAAGACTTCTCTGTTGATAATATTTCGTATGAACAAAAGGTCATTATCAACCACGAAACACTGGCCGAGGCTTTCACCGAGATGGATCACCTCTCACGCGAGCGGCCCAAACGCCAACCATATGAACTAGCGGAGCAGATCATACAGAAGATCGATAAGGCCATTACTCAGGACGAGATGTGGGAGCGAATGAATTTTATTAAAGCCGCCTCCTCGACATATCGTTAGGCAACAGGCGCAGACGTGAGCCGCTCTGAACAAACTTCATCACGACATTAACGCGTGCTTCGCGCAAATTGCCGTTGATAACTGAGAGTCGCTTCTTGCAACAGAACTCCGATTGTCAAAAAGTTGACGATGTGGCACCCGAACCGTCAGCTTTTTGACGCCTTCCCACTCCATCATTCCCGGACACCAGCAAAAGTTCATTAAGAATCAGCGGCACGAGCCTTGCAGTTAGGCTCATCAGTTGTTCCGTCTCTGCCTTTGCGTGTGAATGCGAGGTGGAATAGCTAGTGCGAGGCATTGCTCTGTAGGTAGAGCAGAAGTGTAGATTGGCAGTACCTACTAAAGTGACCGCGCAGGCCCACCCTGAGGAAGAATTCAGTCCTTCCAACAATTCACAAGCTACCAGCGATTGGCGTGCGTTTTGATCTTTCACTCAGTTGTCAGCCAACTGTGAAGAGGTCTTTGAGTACTCGATAACAAATTTTTCAAAGGAGATAAAGATGTCCAGATATTTTCGCGGAACCAGCCGGGTTCTGATTGCAGTCTTCGGCCTGCTACTCGCGGGCGGTGCGGTTGCCTTCGCGCAACACAACACCAGATTGGCGGGGTTTCTTGCCAGCCCGATGAAGGCGGTGGCCGCAGCAGTTCGACAGCCTGCGACTCAAGGGGCAGTTGCTAACCGTCCGCTCGTCAGGATTTTTCTTACCGGAGCTATCGAACGTGACAGTAAACGGATTCCGGTCGAGAAAGCCGGATCAGTTAAGCCGGGTGAAGTAGTGAGTTTCACCATGGACTCGATCAACGAGGGTGATGCACCGGCACGTGAATTCCGCGCCGTCGGCCAGATTCCGCGTGGCGCAACCTTCGTTGCCGGTAGCGCGCTGGGTGATGGCAATACCCAGGTCAGCTACTCAATCGATAACGGTCAACAGTTCTCTGCTAATCCGATGATCGAAGAGAAGCAGACTGACGGCTCGATCAAGAAAGTCGCTGCGCCGGTTTCGATGTACACGCAGGTGCGCTTCGAATGGGCCGATCCTCTCGCCGTCGGCGGCAAAGTGGTTGCCTCGTATCAGGTTCACGTTCGCTAAGAGCCCTCCCCACTTGGTAACTAATTAACCCCAGACTTTAGGAAAAATAATGACGATAAGAACATCTCGACTCAAGTTCCCCACAGCCGTCACTACCGTGATGGCTCTGGCCGTGTTCCTTCTGTTGCCGGCCTTGGCTATGGCGCAGAACACCCCGGGTGGGACAATCATTTCTAACCAGGTCAGCGCCGCATATCAAGATGATGCGGCGACAAATTATAACTCGGTTTCAAATACCGTGACCGTCACGGTCGCTAACGTCTCCGGCTTGGCGATCACTCCGGATGGCACTTCCATCTCCACCGTGGTGCCGGGACAGACAGGCGTCCAGTTCCCCTTTACCCTGACTAACACTTCCAACAATGCGGCCAAGATTCACTTTCTGGCCGGCGGCGCATCGATCCAGACAACGCGAGGCACCGTGACCGCGGCCTTCGTCGATTACAACGGAAACGGCACCTTCGATTCCGGCACCGACCTCGACATCTTCGGCAACGGCGCGGCGGTTGACACGTCGTCCATCGCCAAAGACGGCACGGTCAACGTGGTCGTCGTCGTGACGGTCAGCAGTTCGGCCACCGCCGCTCAGACGGTTACGGTTCAACTCGGCGATGCCGGCGGCAGCAGTCCTTATGATGGACAGCCCTCCGATAGTTCGGCGAATGAAGTGCGCACCGATTCGACCGGTATTTCGCCGGCTCCCGTGAACGGCGAATCCGAAGCCCGCGGCACCGTCAATGCCACCGTCGAGAACGACGCTCTCATTCGACTCTCGCTGACCAGAACCGCCGGTCCCGTGGCCATCGGCTCAGACATCACTTATGGCTGGGTACTGACCAACGACGGGACGCGCGCCGCGAGCGCACAAACCCTGACGGTGGATGCCGCACCGGTGACCGGCATCTTTATCGTCGCCCCGATTCCTGCGCGAACCGTCCTCAAGAGCGGGCAGACCTTCCCGGCAGGCACGATCTATACGACGACGCCCATCACGACCGCGCCGTTGTCGGCCACCTGGTCGGCCACCGCGCCCGCCGATCTCAATAACCTGACCCGCATCGGCTTCAACATCGGTAATTCACTTGCGATAGGCGCTTCGACTGCAAACATTCCCATGCTGGTCACGGTCAAGTCGGGAATTTCCATCCTTCTCCCGATCCGTGAGCTGGGCGACGCTTTCTCCAAGAACAGCCTGCCGACCCCGGCCTCGATTACGGATCAATCACATGACGCCGTCGCGAACGCTGGTGATGGCAATGCTGACTTCACCCAGGGTGATGCCATCGGCAGTGTGGATGGCGACGGTGTGATGCTGGACACGACACTCAGCGGCACCGGCAGCGTCTTGCTCGGTCCGTCCGGATTTCCGGGAGCATTCGGGAGTGGGACAGACACGAGTAATGACTATACGAATCGTAGTGTCAATACCGGCATCGCGACCGTTGCGCCCGGCGGAAACACTACGGCGTTAGGCACGGCGGTCTTCACCAACAGTGTACAGAACACGGGTAATGCCAATGATACGTACACGTTCACTGCGCCGACCATCCCCACCGGCTTCACCGTCGAGGTGAGCGTCAATGGTCTGGGAACCGACTACGTCGACATCACCACCTCCCCGACTCTCGCCGTGGCCTACAACACGACGGCAACGATTCTGGTGCGGGTCACAGCGCCTGCGGGCAATGTGGTGCTCACGGCGTATCCCACGCTCGTCCGCGCCACTTCCCTCAACACGCCCGCGGCCAATAACGACACGATAGACCGTCTCTATACCGGCTTCATTAGCCTGGTCAAGACCGCGGTGGTAGCGAATGGCACAGGCCGGGGCGGGGCCACCGATCCGGTTCCCGGTGCTGTCATCACCTATAGCGTTGCGTATGCGAATCTCGCCTCAACCGGCGGGACAAACTGCGTGACTCTGAACGCGAGCAACTTGGTCATTACGGAAGATGGCACAGCCGGATCGAACAACTGGGGCACCTACACCAGCCACGTGGTGAACTCGGCGACGGATTCACGCAGCGGCACAATCACCGGCAATGCGGTCACCACCTCGACCGTCCTGACCGACACTCTCGCCTCGTTGCCGGCAGGCCAGAGCGGAACCTTCTCGTTCCAACGGCTGATCAAGTAACGCCAAGCTGCCGGCTCTTGAGCTGGCTCTCTACGAGAAAAGCGGCGCACGTCTTAATCAAACGTCGAATCACTGATTCATCAACGATTAAGCCGCGCGCCGCTCACCTCTTTTTAATAGCAACAGGCAAGTGAATGATTAGCCGCCAATTCAAATATCTGATTCTTGCCATGTTGATAGCTCCTTCGCTATCCCCGCTCTTTTTTTCCCAGGCGCAGGAAGGCGACCAAACACCTGCCGGTTCAATAATCCACGCCCAGGGGTATGGCCTCTACAAAGATGATGACGGGCGCGAACTCCGCTCCGTATCTGAACTCATTACAACAATCATTCGAACGGTGGCACTTCTCTCCGTCACGCCAAACGAAACCGAACCGTCCGCCAGGATACTGCGCCATCAGGAATTTGTTCGCCTCTTCGAAGTCTGTCACGGCGGTAATAATGCCGAGCAGGTAGTCATTAGCAAAATTGAGGTCTCCTCTCCGGCACGCGTCATCAGCCTCCACTTCGATACCGACGATGGCGGAACGCTGACAGCGGCGGATCAGGAGATCATTGTCGGCGGAACTCTTTCACCGATTCTTGAGCCTGGCAACTGCACCGGCGTTCTGGTGAGGGTCAACTCAGAGAGTTTTCCAGTACGGACGAATCTGCTGATTCGCCTCACCGCCCGCTCGGCTGCTCTCGATACGGCCAACGGAAGACAGGAAGCGACCGGACAGATCGTCAATGCTGCCGGCGATGAGCCGCGCATCACGGGTCTCGATGGACTTGCACCGCGGCTTCTGGTAAACGGCCTGCCTCAGACGGTCGCGACAGCTAACGAGACGCTCACCTATAGCATCGCGCTGCTCAATAGCGGCGACAGCGCCGTGCCGGGCGCACTCTATCTCGACAATCTGCCCGCCGGACTTGAGTCCGTGCCGGGATCTCTCAAACTCGACGGCAAGCCCCTCAACAATTCTCAGGCGGCTCACGAGAGAACTGTTTCGAGAACTGTTTCCCACTCACTCATTGAAGTGGGCATCCCCTCGCTCGCGCCCGGCCAGTCAACGCGGATCGAATATCAAGTTCGCGTGCAAGAGAACGTGGCGCCGGGGCGCGGTCTGGTGAGCTATGGAATCATCTCCGCCCAAAACTTCGCCTCGATAAAAACAACTGAAACAGTCGTTATCATCGATCCCTTTGGAGTGGTGTTTGCGGCGCGAAGCGGGAGTGACACACCGGTTCCGGGGGCCAATGTGACCCTGCTCACCGACACCTCAAGCAACATTCGGGTGAGTCTGCCACCCGGTCTGGGCTTCCCCCCTAACGCAGAGAACGCCAATCCGAACGTTGCCGACAGCCAGGGACGCTATAACTTTACCCTGGCTCAACAGCAACTTGGCTCGGCGCAAACGGCAGCGACATATTACCTGCACGTCGCTGCCCCGGGATTTATGAGTCGCACATTGAGTGTGTCGTTGAGCGCGACACATTCGGGCTTGTTCCAAGCGACTTTTGCCGCGCTGGATGGACAGGCCCTCGCTGAGGCGAACGGTTTTCGCCTCGTCCGAGATGTCGTGATGATGGATGATCTCGCATCGCTGTCAGCCAACATTCCGATGTTCGAGATTCACAGTCTGGGAATAGATAAAGCGGCAGATAAGCAGCGGGCGGAGATTGGCGATGTCGTCACCTATACCATAAATGTTCATAACCCCACCTCGGTGACGATCTCGAATCTGGTGTTAAGAGACAGCTTGCCGAAATCTTTTCATTATGCGGAAGGCACGGCGCGGATGCAGAAAGGTGGCTCCAATCTTACGGCGACGGGGCTCTTACCATTTCAAGCACGACCGACGATAGTCAATGATGATTTAGTGTTGCATCTGGGTGAAATCGCCCCCGCGGGCCAGACCCAAATCCAGTATCGCGTGCGCATCGGCGCTAATGCTCGCGCGGGCAATCAGTTCAATCAAGCTGTCGTGGCGGGCAGATTCCCGAATGGTGATTTGGTCGAAACCGACGCGGCGCGGGTCTCCGTCTACGTTGGCGCGGGAATCTTCTCGATGCGGCAAATAATTCTGGGCCGTGTCTACGAAGATGTGAATGTTAATCGCCGCTTCGATAAAGATGATCAGCCGATTGCAGGCGCGCGGGTCTATCTCATGAACGGACAGTACGTCCTGACAGATTCTGCGGGCCTCTACAATTTCCCCACGGTCGGTGATGGCGCCGTCGTCATCGCGCTCGATCCCATCAGCGTTTCACCCGGCCTGAGCTTGTGGGATGGAGAACAAGTCTCAGGGCGCAGTTGGTCACGGTTGTTGCGCACGCCGCTGGGCGGCGGCTCACTTCTCCATCAGGACTTTGGGTTGACGCGCACAGCCAAAGTTTCCGCGACGGCAAGCGCGGCCCCGCCGGCTTCGTTTCGCAAAACCGCACAACCCGGCTTAGCGCAGACCTCCGCCCGGATTGCGAATCCTACTTCTACTGTTGAAGGTCGAGACCAGCTTCTCAGCGCTGGGACATATAACATGGCGTCCGGCGGAAAGATCACTCCGGTAAAACCGGGTGAAGCTCTGATTCTGAGTCCGGCGGCGAACTCCGTGCTTGAGTCTTCCGGCTCGCAAGTTCAGGTTCGCGTGGCTCTCGACTGGAAGGTGTTGCTCGAAATCAATGACAAGCCGATCTCTGACAACAACATTGGCGAGACACGCGTTGACCGTGGCAATCAGATCACGACTTACACCTTCGCGGGTCTGAACTTGCCTCCCGGCCCAAACCGGATTCGTGTCACTCCACTCGGGCCGAATGACCAACGCGGCGCTCCGGTCGAGATCAAGGCGATGGGACGGGGGGCGGTAGCGCGGCTCAACATTCTCACGGAGCGCAACGAACTGGTCTCCGGCGGGAAGGATTCAATCATCGCGACCATCAGGGCGCTGGACCAATGGGGGAGTCCCGCACAAGACGGCCTGCTGTCTATCGAGGCCACCAACATCCAATTAATGACTGTGGACGGGGCATCCCAACCCACCACGGCGGCGGCGACGCAGGCTTATTCGAACTTGCCCTCGCTTGATCGCAACGGGAGAGATTTCGAGCGCCAGCCGCTCGCCAACCCCGATCAGGTTAATGAACTGCGTAGCCGGTTGGGCATTGCGCTCAAGGATGGCGAAGCACGGATCAAACTCGTGGCCCCGGGTCTGCCCATGTCCGCCCGCGTTAAAGCGATGATGCTTAACGCCGTCGGTGAACTAGACGTTCGCATCGTCGCCGAGACACGTCCAACGCTGCTGGTCGGATTAGCCGAAGCTTCATTCGGCAACGTCCCCGGCAGCGAGGCGGGCGAAGATGCGGCCAGGTATCGGAGCCGCCTCGCCTTCTTTTTTCGGGGGACCATCCGAGAAAAGAATGTTCTGACACTCTCATACGATAGCCTTCGCCCGCTCAATCGCACCGCCGGGCAGGATCGCCTGTTTCAACTCGATCCGCTGGAGCGTGCTTATCCGGTCTTCGGTGATTCATCCACCCGCTTTGAAGAAGCTCAATCAAACTCCAAGCTGTATGCGCGGCTTGATCGAGGGCGCTCTTATGCCTTGTTCGGCGATTTCGACGCCGACATGAGTGGGCTGGCACTGGCCGGATATTCGCGCAAGCTAACCGGAGTCAAGCTGCACCTGGAAGATCGAGCGGGAAGCTTCATCACTTTGACGGGCGCCCGCCCGAGTACGGCATTCGCACGCGACGTGATTCCCGCCGGGGCGCTCTCACTGGTCAGACTCACCTACGGCGAGATTTTGCCGGGCTCGGAAACCGTGACGCTGGAGGTGCGCGACCGGCGTAATCCTGAAATCATTCTCTCGCGTGAACTTCTCATCCGGTCGGTGGACTATAACCTTGATGCGATCACCGGTCAGATCCTTTTTCTGCGGTTTATCTCCACCTTCGACTATTCATTGAACCTCACTCAAATAGTGGTCACCTACGAGCACCGCGCGGGCGGGCTCAACTCAATCGCGCTCACGGGACGCGCCCTGAAGAAATTTCCCGGCCTCGGTTTACAACTCGGTCTGAGCGGTATCAGTCAACGTCAGGCTCAGTCGAGCGACTTCCGGTTGGGCGGCATAGATGCTCAACAACGTCTGTCGCACGGTGGCGTGATCACAGCTGCGGCAGTTTGGAGTCGGGGAGGGATTGCGGGTCCGCGAATGGATGCCGCCGTTTCCGGCCAGGGCGTGGAGCAACACGGGTTCGCCTATGACCTAGACTACAACCAGCCCGTGTCTTTCCGCGAAGGCGTGCTTCATGCCAAGCTAGCGGGCGCCTCGGCCGGGTTCCTCAATCCCTTTGGCGCGACCGTGACACCCGGCTCGCGTCGCGCCGAGCTTTCATTTAGTTTCAAGCTGCGGCCGTCATCCACGGCGAAGCTGGGATTTATCAGTGAGCGAAACCATACCGAACAGGTTGATAACTCTCGTTCGACCTTGTCCCTCACCTGGACGGAGGCCATCAGAGACAATTTGAGGCTGGGCTTCGGTTACGACTCCAGAAAGTTTTCTGATCACAAGAGCGATCGTGATGTCACTTCGAATCTCTTCACCATCGGCGCTGAGTGGAGAGCTACGAAAAAGTTGGAGCTGACCGCCAAGCGCGAGCAGAATCTGGGCAGCTCTGACCCGACCTACCCCAACCAGACTACGCTGGGCGCCAATTACCGGCTCAACGATTGGGCGAAACTCTTCTTCACCCAGCGCATAGCTTCCGCTCCCATTGTTCCCATCTCCGATACCACGGGGAACGGCTTCTCGGCCTCGTCGACTCACAGCGAGATGGCCTTCGGCATCGAAACGAAGCTGAGCCGGTTCACGTCCATGACCGGGCGCTACCAGCTTGATCGTGGCGCCAACACGACCGACAGTTTCGCGGTCATCGGACTCGTCCACCGGCTGCCCGTCAACAAACAACTTTCCCTCGAACTGGGCTATGAGCGCGGCTTGCATCTCAAAGGGCAGGGGGCAAACTTTAACAGCGTCACGCTTGGCGCCGCCTGGCAACCGAAGGAAAATTTTGTCGGTAACTTTCGCTATGAGCTGCGCGACCGCAATGGCATGGAGCATCTGTTCGTCGTCAGCGCTGCCGGGCGCATCAACGACAGCATAACCGCGCTCTCGCGTTTCCAGATGGCGCGTCTCAACTCCGGCACACAGCAGACCGCCGGCCTTGAGGGCGAGGCTGCGCTGGCGTTTCGCCCCGCGGCCAGCGACCGCATGGGACTGCTCTTCAGCTACAGCCGTCGCTCGCGTGAGACTACCGGCAGCGACACGACGGCGACGACACGTGATCGAGCCGAGACGCTTTCGACGGATGCTTTCTATCAACTGACCCCGCAGCTTGAGCTGTCCGCGCGTCTGGCCGCGCGCTTTAATGCCAACGGCCAGGGCAACGCGCCCTACGTTGCGACGCTCACCTATCTGACGCAGGGTCGAATGCAATACCGATTTGCGAAACGTTATGACCTGGCCGCCGAGTTGAGAGCGTTGATTCAGACAAGCTCATGGACGGCGAAAAAGTCATTCGCCGCGGAACTCGGATACTGGGCGCTGCCCGAGCTCAGAGTTGGAGCCGGCTACAACTTCACGTCAGCGACCGAACCCTTCGGCAGCTCCGCGGGCGGCACACGCCGGGGCTTCTATTTCAACATCTCGACCAAGCTCTCGCGTCTCTTCGATCTTTTCGGGACCTCGGACAAGAGACCCCGGACGACGAGCGAGGCGCGAGGGCAAAGTGAATTAAAGGGAGAACCGAAATGAGGCTGGTTCTCCGAAGTTCAGTGGTCGTCGCAGTGCTGGCTCTGTGGCTCTTTGCCGCGCCGAGCGCCTCCGCCAACTCGTGCGTCTCACTGGCAACCGGGAACTGGAATGCGCCTGCTACCTGGACCGCTTGCGGAGGCGTCGTGCCGACGAGCGTCGACACGGTCGAGATTCGTAGTGGTTTCACCGTTACTGTTAACGTTGCGAATGCGGTGGCGGCAAGCATCCAGGTCGGGGGAAACCCGGGCGTGGGCACGGGAACGCTCGTCTTTAATGCTGCTTCTAAAGTCACGGTCTCCGGCAGCGTCACGCTGGGAAGCTCGATCAACGCCGGCAACAACGGCACTATTACCATGACGCTTGGCGGTACGCTAAGCGCCCGGAGTCTCGCGCTCGGCACCCTCAGCGCCAAGACGTGGACTCCGGGAACAGGCACCGTCGAGTTGACGCTGGCCAACACTCTCCCGGCTACAATTTTCACTTCTTTCAATAACCTGACCATCACCGCCGGAACGACGACACTCGGCGTGAGTGTCCCTGTTAACGGCACGCTTACGCTGACGGCAGGCGCCCTATCCATTGGAGCTCGCACCCTAACTCTCAACGGCGCAATCTCCACCGTGAGCGGCGCCCTGACCGGCGGCGCATCATCCAATATTACGATTGGCGGCACCGGTGCCAGTACCACTCTCCCGGCCGTCACCTTGAACAACCTGATCATGAACCGCGCCAACGGCCTCAGTCTGGGCGGCAACGTGACAGTGGGAGGCACGCTCACCTTCACCAGCGGCAACATTACGCCCGGCGCGAACACTTTCTACATCAGTTCAACCGGAACAGTCGCGCGCACCAGCGGCCACGTCGTCGGCAGCTTCAGAAAAAGCGTCGCCAGCGGAGCCACCAGCAAAACATTCGAGCTGGGGGCGACCAACTACACTCCCGTCACCGTCGCGTTTGCCAGCGTGACGACGGCGGGTGACCTCACAGCCGTTGCCGTTTCGGGCGATCATGCCAATATCGGCACCTCGACCCTCGACGCCGCGAAAACTGTGAATCGTGTTTGGACCCTGACCAACAGCGGGCTCGTCTTCACGAATTACAATGCCACCTTCGAGTTCGTCGCTGCGGTCGTCGATGCCGGCGCGGATACGAGTTTATTCGTCGTCGGTAACTACAGCGGCGGGTCGTGGAGCTACCCGGCGGTTGGGACGAAAACCGCGACTACCACACAGGCCACAGGACTCACCGCATTTGGCGATTTTGAAGTGGGCGAACTCGCCGCGCCGACGTACAGCATTTCCGGAACTGTGTTTGAGGATAAGAATTATGGCGGCGGCGCGGGTCGCAGTCTCGTCTCTTCCTCAGGCACTGCGGTTCCCGGCGCCCGTGTTGAACTATATACCGGGGACAACTACACGACCTTCGCGACGACCGATGCCAGCGGCAACTACAGTTTCGGCGGACTGTCGGCGGCGACCTACGCGGTGCGCGTCGTCAACGGCACTGTTAACTCTTCGCGCACCGGGACCGAGGTGCTCCCGCCCGTGCAAACCTACCGTACCGACGCGAGCAGCGGCGCCGCCGTCGCCGTCACGTATCGCGTCGGCGGCGAAGTGCCCGCCTCGGTGGACGCCGGCGTCGGCAGCACTACTCTCACCGCGCTGACCGTCGGTGCGATCACCCCACAGTCGATCACCAGTGTTGTCTTAGGCGCCAGCAGCATCACCGGACTCCAGTTCGGTTACAGCTACAACGTGATCGTTAATAAGAACAATGCCGGGCAGGGCAGCCTGCGGCAGTTTCTGCTCAATGCCAACGCGCTCTCGAACACAGGGCTGGCCCAGTCAGGCTTAACGGCGGGGATTGACACTGCGGTTTTCATGCTGGCTGATGGGACGGCAAGACCAGGACTCACGGCAAGCTATGCGACGCAGTTCACTTCGGGTATTGCATCCGTTGCACTCACGTCAGCTCTCCCGACCGTCTCAGAATCTGTCAGGCTTGATGCAAGCCTTCAGCCGGGGTACGTAAGTACACCGATGATCGAACTGAATGGAGCGTCTGCCGGAGCCGGAGTAAGCGGTCTGATTATTACTGCGGGAAGTTCTACTGTGAGAGGTTTGATAATCAATCGGTTCCCGATATATGGAATTAATCTCACCACGAATGGCAGCAACACGATCACCGGTAATTATATCGGTACCAGTGCGACGGGTACGTCCGGGATATCTAATGCCGCCATGGGCATTTTTATCAACGGAGCGTCATCCGGTAATACCATCGGAGGCACCACCGCAGGGGCGCGTAATGTTGTTTCGGGAAATAGCGTCGGAGTGTATATCACCGGTGCTTCCGCAAGCGGCAATACGGTTCAGGGAAATTATATCGGCACGAATGCAACCGGTTCAGGTGCCGTCGCAAATATCAACTACGGCGTTTTGATAGAGTTAGGCGCTACCACCAACATCATTGGCGGCACCGCCCCCGGAGCCTCTAATGTTATTTCCGGCAACAGTACCGGTGTCGTGATCTACAATACAGGCACGAACAACAATTCGGTTCTCGGCAATTATATCGGCACAAATTCTACGGGCACGGCAGCCGTTGCCAATACAACTTACGGTGTGCGGATAGGCGGCGGCGCTGCTACCAACACGGTGGGCGGAACGACAACTGCCGCACGAAATATCATTTCGGGTAATACACAGGCTGGCGTTCATATCGAAAGCGCGACGACCACCGGTAACCTTGTGCAAGGCAATTACATCGGTGCGAATGCGGCAGGCACCGGCGCTGTGGCAAATGGAGTCGGCGTTAATATTCTTACAAGTGCTGATAATAATAGTATCGGGGGAACTGCGGCAGGAGCGGGAAACCTGATTTATGGCAACGGGGCGCAGGGCATCGTCATTGGTGCCGACAGTACGGGTAATGCCATTCTGTCAAATTCAATTTATGGCAATACCGGAATCGGCATTGACCTGACTGCTGTGGCGGCAGCTAATGACGGGACAAAGACCGGCACGCTCGCCAACTCCGGCATGGACTCGGCTGTGTTCACCGCCGCGAGTTTGAATGGAACGACGCTCACGTATTCCGGTTACGTGGGCAGCACCCCGGGTCAGGCCCTCTTCGCAGGCGCCTCCGTTGAGATCTTTAAGTCCGGCATCGACGCAACCGGATTTGGTGAAGGACAAACCTTGCTGGGGACGGTTACCGCCGACGCGAGCGGTAATCTCAGTGGCGTCCTAACCGTAAGTGGACTGGCGCAGGGGGATCAGATCACCGGCACAGCTACCGATGCTGCTGATAACACGTCGGAGTTTGGGGCAAATTTTGCCGTCAGCTCGACTTACAATATTTCGGGAACTGTGTTTGAGGATAAAAATTATGGCGGCGGCGCGGGTCGCAGCCTCGCTTCTTCATCCGGGGTGGTCCGCGCCAGCGCCCGTGTTGAACTGTTCAACTCCGGCGGAACATACCAGACGTTTGCCACGACCGACGGCAGCGGCAGCTACACCTTCAGCGGTCTCGTCGCTGGCACCTACATCGTGCGCGTCGTCAACGTTTCCGTGACCACCTCACGCGGTGTCTTCACTTCGACGCCGACGCAGACCTTCCGCACCGACGCGAGCAGTGGCGCAGCGGTCGCCGTTACGGATCACGTCGGCGGAGAAACACCGGGATTACTTGACGCGGTCAACGGCAGCACGACGCTCGCCGCGCTGACCACGGGGACGTTTACGGCGCAGTCAATCACCAGCGTCGCGCTCAGCTCCGGCAATATCAGTGGAGTCGACTTTGGTTATAGCTTTAATGTCATCGTCAACGCGAATGATTCGGGCCAGGGGAGTCTGCGCCGGGTTCTCAACTACGCCAACGCGATGTCGAACACGGGGCTGGCCCAGTCTGGTCTGAGGGTAGGGATTGATCATGCCGTCTTTATGCTGGCAGACGGTACGGCGCGCGCCGGATTAACGGCCAGCTATGCCAGCCAGTTTACGAGCGGCGTGGCGACAATCGCCCTTCTTTCATCCTTTCCGACCATCTCCGATCCGATAGTTCTCGACGCCACGCGGCAACCCGGATACGCCGGCGTCCCGGTGATTGAGTTGAATGGCGACGGTGCGGGCGGCGGTGTCTCCGGGTTGACGATTACAGCCGGCAGCAGCACGGTGCGCGGCCTCGTCATCAATCGTTTCACCGTCGACGGCATAAGTCTGTCTACAGGCGGTAACAACACGGTTGCCGGCAACTACGTCGGCACGAACGCGGCGGGCACGGCGGTATCGGCTAACACCAACGCCGGCATCAAAGTCAGCACCTCCGGCAACATCATCGGGGGCACGACCGCCGCGGCCCGAAACGTCATCTCCGGCAACACGAGTACCGGCCTGACCATCGACGGCGGCACCGGCAACCTCGTACAGGGCAACTACATCGGCACTAACGCCGCGGCCACCGCCGTCCTCGCCAACGGCAGCACCGGCGTCTACCTGCTCAACGCCGCGAACAACACCATCGGGGGCACAACGGCGGGCGCCGGCAACGTCATCTCCGGAAATATACTTTTCGGGGTGGCGATTGGCATTGGCAGCACCGGCAACAGCGTCCTCGGCAACTACGTCGGCACCGATCCGGCGGGCGCGGGCGCGCTCCCCAATGGAACAGGCGTCTTGCTATTCGGCACCGCATCGGGGAACACGGTTGGCGGCACGACGGCAGCCGCACGCAACGTCATCTCCGGCAACACCGCTTTCGGTGTCTACATCGACGGCGCCACCGGCAACCTCACACAGGGCAACTACGTCGGCGTGAACGCCGCGGGCACCGCCGCGCTCGCCAACGGCAATGTCGGCGTCTATATACTTAACGGCTCGACCAACAACACCGTCGGGGGCACAACGGCGGGTGCCGGCAACGTCGTCTCCGGCAACACGAACCACGGGATCCTTATTGACGGTGCTGCCACGGCGGGCAACATTATGCAAGGCAACTACGTCGGCACCAATGCCGGGGGCACGGGGGCAATAGCTAACGGCAATACCGGCATCTACCTGATTAACAGCACGAAGAACAATACCGTCGGCGGCACGACGGTCGGGGCGAGAAACATCGTCTCCGGCAACGTGTTTGCCGGGATCATTCTCAATGGCGTCGCTACGACCGGCAATCTCGTGCAGGGCAATTACGTCGGCACTAACGCGGCCGGCACGGGCGCGATCGCCAACGGCACTCTCGGCATCTGGCTGCTCGCAAGCAATAACACCATCGGGGGCACAACGGCGGCGGCCAGAAACGTCATTTCCGGCAATGCTATTTACGGGATTGTAATCCAATACGTCAGCGGCAACCTCGTGCAGGGTAACTACGTCGGCTTGGGCGCCGACGGCACCACCGCGCTCGCCAACAACGGTATCGGAATCTACATATCTGACAGCGCAGCCAACAACACGATTGGCGGCACGGCGGCGGGCGCGGGCAACGTCATCTCCGGGAATGGCGGTAAAGGCATCATCATCATCGGCGGCACAGGGAACGCCATGCTGTCCAACTCGATTTACGCCAACACCGGCATCGGCATTGATCTGAATAATGACGGCCTGACCCCGAACGACGGGACGAAGTCCGGCGCGTTCGCTAACTCCGGTATGGACGCGCCCGTGTTTACCACCAAGGTTCTGGTAGGAACCAATCTTACGCTTTCGGGCTATGTCGGTAGCGCTGCCAGTCAGGCTGCCTTCGCCGGAGCTTCGGTGCAGGTCTTTAAGTCGGACAACGACAGTAGCGGCTTTGGCGAGGGCCAGACCTATCTAGGCACGCTCACCGCCGACGCGAGCGGCAATTTCAGCGGCAATCTGACGGTGAGTCTGGCGGTCGGAGACAGGATCACCGGTACGGCGACGGACGGCTCCAACAACACTTCCGAGTTTGCCGCCAACGCAATGGTCGCGAACCCTCCGCCGGGTGTCGTGCTCTTGAACAGTGTGATGCCTTCAGGGACGCAGCCGCCGGGGACAGACCTCGTGTATACGGTCGCGTTCACCAATGAGGGTGGTCAGGCTGCGCGAGTCTTCATGGTTGTTGACCCGATACCGGCCTTTACGGATTTCAAAATCGGCTCGCCGGGCACGGTGCTGGGAACAACCGGGATGACGGTTGCGGTGGAATTCTCCAATGACAATGCCTCGACATGGAGCTACACGCCCGTGAGCGGTGCCGGAGGCGCTGTGGCCGGCTACGACCGTCTGGTGACGCATGTGCGTTGGCGTTTCACCGGCAATCTGAGTCAAACATCACCTAACAATACAGGTAGTGTGAGCTGCACTGTGCGAATTCGTTAGCGCCCTTCAGCCAGGGTCCTAGTCGCAAACACGTAGATGGGCTGATACTCAGGGGCAGACGCTATTGCCCGGTAGTATTGCGAAAATTATTTTATGTGCAGAAGATGATCGGTGACTCTTTCTCAGGCGGCGATCTAGAAGCGGGCAGTGACAAATTTCGGTAATGTTGCAAAAATAACCATACTGGTATTATCTCTCCCTCTGAATAGATGAGGCGGCCCGTGTCCTCCCGCTCGCGAGCGGGAGGACACGGGCCGCTTGAATTTTATGTTGGCGTGAAACTGCTTATTACGTTGCCCGTCCGTAGGAATCAGAATCTTGATTTGTTAAGTTGCAATGCAGTGTGATTCCCGCACCGATGTCTCACAACGGCATGCACCCGAGCGCAAATAACGCGGCTCTCATCGAGAACTTACCGCTAATCATGTCGAATGCGCGGCGGGTGATGCCGGGCGTTATGTTGCTGTCGCGTGCTGTGCTACCAAATGATATAGATGAATGTGTTGAAAAGAGATCTGGAAAAATCGATGGAGCTTTATTGCAGTTTGCCAAAAAAATTGCTTGCCGGAGCAAGCAATTTAAAAGGTACAATTTCAAGGTGAACACGCGGGAGGCTTAACTTCCACACTCGCGGCTTTTTGTCATTTATTCAAACCGCGTGCCTGTTCCGGCGGCGCAATTGTTCGCAATGACATTGCCGTTGACGTCGAGAACTTGAGCCGTGGCGGTAGCGGTATAACTGTTTCCATCACGGCTCAGTTCAATTTGTTGTCTCACTATTTGCCTGCCGGCAAGAGTGCCATCGGTGTTAAAACGGAAGAATTGAAAGGCGGTGGTATAACTGCGACGGGACTGGTAACTCCAGAGTCCGTGACTGGGACTACGCAGCGATGGGCTGCCTTGAGTACCGGACTCCCAAAACGTGCCGCCGCGCGTAAAGGTGAACATCGCGGAGAAGGTTCCGATCACCGCGCCGGTTTCACAATTGAGCCTCGTCCCCTGGTGGTTCCACGAGCCTTCCAACTTTCTGATATTGCGGAGCCGCTTGGACGAATCTGCCTGGGTTTGTTCGCCGCTTTTTTCCTGGTTAATGATGTCCTCCTGCGCGGACACCGAAAAGCTGGCGAACATTGCCAGCATTAAAACTGCCAACGCCGTTCTGCCGATTGTTTTCGAGATGTTGTTGCTCATCTTTTTTCCTCTTTGCTATTTGAATTTCAACCAAAACATTTTGTTTTGTGCTGATGGGTGTCACAATCACAAAATAGGGTTCTGAAAATCTTTCCGATTCGGCTGAAATTTCCTGAAAGTTTCTGACAAAGATGACGAACGGGCTTCAATCACAAATTTACGAGTTTGGCGGGTTTCGCCTTAACACCGCGAACCGCGTGTTATTACGGAACGCTGACGAAATCATTCCGCTGACGCCGAAGATTTTCGACACGCTCCTTTATCTCGTGCGAAATAACGGAAAAGTAATCGGGAAAGATGAGTTAATGCACGAAATCTGGACGGATACGATCGTTGAGGAAAATAATCTTAATAAAAACATCTCGGTTTTGCGGCGCGTCTTAGGCGAAAAGCCGGGCGAGCATCGTTTTATCGTCACCATTCCGGGGCAGGGTTATAAGTTTGTTGCCGATGTGCGTGAAAAATCAGAAGCAGATTCTGGACTGACGGGTGAGGTTCCATCGGAAGTACGAATTTCAGATGAAAGAATTCAAATCGAAGACCAAACTGAAACTGGAAATCTGAAATCTGAAATTAACAAAGACCGCAAAACAAAGCCTGGTCGTCGGAAAAATCGCTTGTGGCTCGCGGCGGCTTTCGGCATGTTCGGTGTCGGTTTAATTCTGCTCGGATTTTATGATTGGCGGAAAAACGAAAAACCCGTCGAGGTCACGCCGTTTAAAACTATTGCCGTACTGCCTTTCAAACCACTGGTCGCGGAAAATCGTGACGAAGCGTTGGAAATGGGAATGGCGGACGCGCTGATTTCAAAACTCTCCGGCGACGAAGCAATCATCGTGCGTCCGCTTAGTTCGGTGCGCCGCTACGCCTCGCTGGAACAGGATTCTTTGACGGCGGGACGCGAACTCGGAACAGAAGCGATTTTGGAAGGCAGCATTCAAACTTCGGGCGGGCGAATCAGAATCTCTGCGCGGCTCATCCAAACGAGCGCCGGCAAGCAGTTGTGGGCGGGACAATTTGACGAAAAGTTCACCGACATTTTCATCGTGCAGGATTCAATCTCGGAACGAGTGGCGACGGCTTTAAAAATTCGGCTCGGCGGCAGAGCGAAAAAGCGTTCCACGGAAAACGTCGAAGCCTATCAGCTTTATATGAAAGGGCGTTTTCACGTTCTCAAAGCGATAAAGCCGGAAACAGAAACTGGTGTTTCTTATTTTCAACAAGCGATTGCAGCCGACCCGCATTACGCGCTCGCCTACGCCGGACTCGCGGACGCATATCGCGGGCTTACGGTAGGCGGTGAAATGCCTTCAGCCGAGTTTATGCCGAAAGCGAAAGCGGCGGCAAACAAAGCAATCGAAATTGACGACACGCTCGCCGAAGCTCACGCCATCCTCGGTCACATTACATTTTTGTATGATTGGGATTGGAAAGAATCCGAAAATCAATACAAACGTGCCTTAGAACTCGATCCGAACAGCGCGGACGCACTTCAGTTTTACGCACATTTCCTTTCCAACACGGGGCGGCACGCGGAAGCACTCCCCAAAATAAAACGAGCCCGAGAACTCGACCCGCTAAATTTGAGAATTAACGCGCTCGAAGGGCTGTTTCTCCTGCACGCGGGGCAAACCGATGAAGCGATTACCAAATTGCGGAAAACTCTTGAGTTGGACCCGAATTCTCGGCTCGCCAATATGTTTGCGGCGAGAGCTTATAGCGAGAAAGGAATGTTTGCCGAAGCCGTCACCGCAACCCGCAAGGCGAGAGAACTTTCCAACGTTAGTTCCGAACCAATCGCGTTCGGTGTATATGCTTTAGCAAAGTCGGGCAAAGTTACGGAAGCGCGAGCCGCACTTGACGAACTTTTAAAGTTATCGAATAACCGCTATGTTCCGCCGTACCATATCGCGCTGGCATATAACGCGCTTGGCGAGCGGGAGAAAGCACTTGACTATTTGGAAAAAGGTTTCGCGGATCAAGACGTGAGAATGGTTTTTTTGCGAGTCGAGCCGAAATGGAACAATCTGCACTCCGAGCCGCGTTTTATTGATTTGATAAAACGTATGAGGCTTGAAGGTAGTGTTGCAGCAAATGCTTTCCCAGCTATAATCCCACCTCTAGCTCAGCTCTCACTCATCGGGAATCATACTCTTGAAACTAACTTCCAACCCATTCAAGTGGCGTCACTTTGAACCCACTATCATTCTTTTGTGCGTCAGATGGTACTGTCGCCATTTGAAAGGCGAGGAATGATACTTCATTTAGGAGACCTGTTAAGATCAGTTGACTGAGCTTGAGGAAGAGATAATACCCGAATGGCTATTTTTGCAACACTGCCGATCTCTGAGCCTTCCGGTAAATTCCGTGTCGTAGGGGGTGTCCTTTATGGATAAGAAATTCACTTCCCCCGCGCCGTATCCAACACCTCACGTATCTTGCGTCCGAGCCCTTCGATGTTGTACGGCTTCTGAATCACCACCCCGCCCAAATCTTCAACCGACCTGTCCTGCTTGACGAAGCGGCTCTGCACCGTCTCGGAACTGTAACCGGTCATAAAGATCAGCGGCACGTCACCGCCTTGCTCGCGTATCCGCCCATAAGCTTCCGCGCCGCCCATGCGCGGCATCACCACATCCAGCAACAGCAAGTCTATCCGCTCGCGGTGCTCCTGATACATTTCCACTGCCGCTTCGCCGTTCTTCGCCGTGAGCACCGTGTAGCCCATCTCTTCCAAAACCTCTCTCGCCAGATTTCGCAGCGCTTCTTCGTCTTCGGCGACGAGAATTGTCTCCGTGCCGCCGAGCAAAGGATACTGATAGGACTGCGCCTCTCGCTCGACGGGACTATCAGTCACGGGCAGGTAGATTTTGAAGGTCGTGCCATGTCCCAACTCGCTGTAAACATTGATGTGACCGTCGTGCTGCTTAACGATGCCGTAAACCATCGAGAGCCCGAGACCGGTGCCCTTGCCGATCTCCTTGGTGGTGAAGAACGGCTCGAAGATATGCGTCTGTGTTTCTTCGTCCATCCCCGTGCCGGTATCACTCGCCCTGAGCTCGACATACCTGCCGGGTTGGACGTATGGATACTTACGAGTGTAAGCCTCATCCAACTCGATATTGCTTGTTTCGATGGTGAGTTGACCGCCTTGCGGCATCGCGTCGCGGGCATTGACGCCGAGATTCATCACAACCTGCTCAATCTGCGTCGGATCGGCGGAGACTGCAGATAGGGCCGGAGCGAACTTCACCCGCACTTCGACATCCTCGCCGATGATACGCTGGATCAACTTCATAATCTCGCTGATTGTTTCATTGAGGTTGATGGCGCGTCGTTCCAGATGTTGTCGGCGGCTGAAAGCCAGAAGTTGACGAGTCAACACGGCAGCACGGTTTCCCGCCGTCTCGACCTCTATCAAACGAAGTTGCATGCGGTCGTCGGGTTGGAGCGTGCGCAAGATAAGGTGTGTATTACCGAGTATTACCGTCAACAGGTTGTTGAAGTCGTGAGCGAGCCCTCCGGCCAGTGTGCCGATGGCTTCCATCTTCTGCGATTGTTGCAACTGCTCTTCGCTTACGGCGAGAGCTTGTTCCGCCAGTTTGCGCTCGGTGTTGTCCAGCAGGTAGCCTTTGATCTCGACGAGCGCGCCTTGCTCATCAAACGCTCCGACGACATTCTCAATCACATGCGCGGGACTGCCGTCGCGTCGCCGGAGTTCCACTTCATAATATTCAAGCTTTTTTCTCTCTCGCAGTTCGTCCAAAAATGTTTCCCGGACTTTGGGATCGGGATAGATCGCATCAAGGGGGGAGCCCAACACTTCCTCGACCGAAGCGAAACCGAAGATGCGCGCAAAAGCGGAGTTGCAGGCGAGGAGCTTGCCTTCCGGCGTGGAGATGTAAGCGCCAGCTAAGTTTTCATCAAAGAAGCGATGATAGCGTTCTTCCGATTCACGCAACGCCTCCTCTACGCGCTTGCGCTCGGTGATGTCGGTCGCCACTCCGAGGATTTGGCGGACTTGCCCGCCTGAAGAGGTGAGAGGAGTTTTATTCGTCTGAAAACAGCGTACTTCACCTGTTTTCCGATCCGTCAGCAACTCTTCGGCGATATACAGTGGCCGCCCTGTCTGTCTGATTTGTTCATCTTGACGAGCGATTCGTTCAGCGTCCTCTTTATTACCGAAGAAATCCGCAGCGACTCTGCCGACGAGATTTTCGACTGTCGTCCCAAATAGTTCTGCCAACGCCCGGTTGACGAGCGTGTATTTTCCCTCTTCATCATTGACGAAAATCACGTTCGGGTTTGCGTCAATGACCTCACAGAGAAATTTTTGCTGCTTCATCAGCGCAACTTGCGCCGCCCGGCGTTCCTCTGTCTCCGCTTTCAACTCAGCCGTTCGTTCTCCGACCTCTTCCTCCAGACGCTCATTAAGCGCGTCCAATTGTTTCTGCACCCGCACCAAGTCAATATTCTTCTGCACCGCCGCCTCGTAGGTCGAAATCAACAGATCAACCATCTGCTGGCGTTCCGGTGTGATCGAATACTTTTCCCCGCCGAAGATAATCTCCAGCCCCGTCTGCGTACCTGCGCCCAAGCGCAACTTCCGGTTAAGTACGATGTACTCGATGCGCGACATCAGCAGTTTTTCGTCATACGGCTTGGTCACAAAGTTGTCGGCCCCGCACTCCAAGCCGCGGATAATGTCTTTCGGGTCAGACAACGAGGTCAATAAAATGACGGGGATGTCTTTGAGATTTTCATCCGCTTTGATCTCGCGGCAGAGTGCATAGCCGTCCATCCCCGGCAGCATCACGGCGCTAATAACGATCTGCGGCTTGACCCGGCGCATGCGGTCGAGAGCGTCCTGACCGTTATGCTCGATTGAGACTTGATGGCCGTGCTGCTCAAGAGTGTGCTTGAGGTGTTCGGACTCGGGGAGACTTTCTTCAACGATGAAGATTTCTATATCTTTGCTCATATTCTTCCTTATGAGGTTAGGAAGACCCTGGCGGTTCTTAGTACCGAAAGCCTCTACGCCTCTCATGAGCGATGAGCACAAGGTAGCCTGCCCTGCGTGAGCAGGCGCGCTCACCGGTTCTGGTTGGCCGGGCTTATCATCTAGCTACGAGAGTTGTGGGTCTTCTTCGTGGTTGCCATTTGGTTCTCCGTGAGGTAGCAACCGCACATGTTACGTCGGGGAAGATTTGTGTCGCGGTGAATGATAATGGATGAAAGGGCGCCCCGGAAATGATTAGAATGGTCGCCACTTTCTGTTATCGAACCCTTAACCCGTCAATCTCTTGACGGCCTCCATTATAGCACGTTGCCTTTGCAGATGGAGCAGATCAACAGGACGTGGCCTGGATGCGTTGCAAGTATTATTTTCAAGCGCAGAAGTGCTTCGAGCACCTTTTGTTGGCTCTGGTGCAAAATTTCAACAAGTACAAGATGTAGAAAAAAATACAAAACGATTCCCACAAGATATGGTAGCCATTTTCAACTTCCGAAGCTGTTTGCACCAGAACCTGTGTGGGAAGGTGTGCTGTTGGTATAAGGTTGAGCATGGTGAAGGGCTCGCACGCTCTGTCTCTGCTATTTGCACCAGCAATCATGAAGCGGTGCTTCTCCACTATTGATGAAAATGTGCGGTCACTT
>WUUC01225502.1_pt1 | contig 26560 bp, 28 predicted proteins | sample 6278441 | NCBI WGS metagenome assembly WUUC01 (sample SAMN13675441, study PRJNA597444) | soil metagenome | isolation source: soil | place: USA: Washington | collected 2017-10 | reverse complement strand
GCGTGCTGACCACCCTGCCCGCCAGCCACATCACCCCCGGGATGCGGACCTGGGACGTGCCCGACGACCCGCTGTGGCCACAGGTTGCCTGGAAATGGGTGGTCATCAAGACCGAGATCTACCCCGCCAAAGCCACCGGGGACCTGTGTGTGCGCTGGGTCTACCAGGACCTGCGCACCCAAGACTGGGACTACCACCAACCCGTCGCCGGGTACTTCCAGCTCGACGACATCGCCTGAACCGACCGGCTGCTCCCTGGCCAGCACCACCCGCCACGGTAACCGTCGCCGTGGTCGTGGGCAGATCCAAATCGCCCTGCCACCAGCGAACCAGCACCCGAGGCGCCCAGCCACGACCCGCATCACCAGGCCCACGGTCACCATCTGCCGACGCGCCTCACTCGCTGATGTGCCTGCACCGCCGCGCGCGGACCTGCTCGGCTCCCCGCTCGTGATTGCGCACCGCTGCTCTTGCCCAACGCCCGATCGCGAGACCTCGCCGCTGCTGATCGGACGGCGCCCGGCGGTGCGCGCCAATCCGAATGGCAGAAAAGGCAGAAAGGAAATCCGGTGTCGGCTCAATCGACGGGCGCGGATGACCGCGAAGAAGGCACCGCCACCGAGGATGCGCTGGTGGTGTTGCGGCGGGCCGGCCTGATCCGCTCCTGGGAAACCACCGCAGCGTCCTTTGTGGTCGTGGTCGGGCGCGGCACGGTGTCCGTACCGGCTCTCGACGCGCCCGGGGTGCTGCAGCTGGCCAGTGCGCTGCGGCGCGACCAGGTCACCGTCGTCGGCCGCGGCTATCCGATCATGTACCGCACCACCCGCTACGACCTGTCCGACGGCCGGTTCGCCGATCGCCACGACGGCCGGGTCGGCCGCTTGTAGGATCCCACAGTTGATGTCGTAATCTCATGAACGATGTCACACGGATGTCCAATGCGACATCACAGTGAGATTCATTCCGGCGCAGTTGGGTCGCCGTAGCACTGTAGCCGGAGACGCGTCAACGCGGTTCGCCACCGAATCCGGCGGCTGTGGCCGGTAATTGGTTGAGGCCGCTCTGCGCTTGTTCAGGACTTGTGGTAACGAGCCGGCATTCAAGCGGTTGCGCCTGGTGTCCCCGCATTCCCTGGTGGTGCTTCACCCACTACCCAACAACGGAACCGCTAACGAAAGAACGCCTCGATGGTGGCCCGATTGTCATCAGTCGTCCCCCCGGTGACCTCTAGCGACCGGTCGCCGTCCCGCACGACGATCTTCCGCCCGTTGGCCCGGTTCACCCAGTCCCGCAACAGCCCACCGAGCTGAACCAGCACCGGCGACGCACTCAACGCCACGATGATCGTCTCGACGGTTCCCGTGTCGGCTCTGGCCCCCGCCGGCACCTCGCTGTCGAACACAAGCTCGGCCCGGTCCACATCCAGCGCCAACACTTCGGTGCGCAACTGCCTGGAAAGCCGGTCGACCTCGCCTGGGTCGTCACCCAGGACGGTCACCGAAATGGTCGTCACGGGAGCCACCATATCGGCGATAGGTCACTCGTGGTAGTCGTATGATGCCTGAGGTGAAGGGCACGCGAAGGGCGTTTCTGGTCGTCACCGACACGTATACCGACGCCACCTTCAGCCGGCTCCGCGCGCCCCAGCACGACGCCACAGCGCTGGCCAAGGTGCTCGGTGACCAGGAGATCGGTGGTTATGCGGTCACCGTGTTGGTGAACCAGCCGTCGCATGAGATCAGGCTTGGGATCGAGGGGCTCTTCCACGAAGCCGGACGCGATGACTTGATCCTGCTTTACGTCTCCGGCCACGGCGTGAAGGACGACGACGGCAAGCTGCTCTTCGGCGCCATGGACACCCATCGCAATCGGCTCGCCTCTACTGCGGTGTCCGCGCGGTTCGTTCGGGACCAGATCGATCGCAGCCCGGCTCGCAAGGTAGTGGTATGGCTGGATTGTTGCTATGCGGGAGCGTTCCCGGCCGGTGGGACCCCCAAGGCCGACGGAAGCGTAGACGTGCTTCCGCAACTGTCGGCCGGCCGGGGTTGCGCGATAATGACGGCGTCCACGCACATCCAGTATGCCTTCGAGCATGGCAAAAACGCCAACCTAAGTGGTAAGGCTCAGCCGTCGGTGTTCACCAACGCGATCGTCGAAGGACTGCGAACCGGTGACGCGGACCTCAACGCCGATGGCGAAATCGACGCAGCTGAGCTGTACCACTATGTCTACGACCGGGTCAAGGACGTCGCCCCGAACCAGACTCCCACGTGCAACCACCAGGTGACCGGGGCGCTCTACATCGCACACAGCAAGCGCGGCCCACGTCACCACCTCGACGTTCCCGCACCGCCCCAAACCCGAGCGGATCGACGGCGCCAGCAACCTCCGTGGGTCGTGCCCAGGCTCGTGGTACCACGGCGGGGCCGTGTCTGGCCGGGGCAGCTCACCACGCGATTGCTTGTCGTTTGGTTCGCGGTGACGCTGGGCATCGGAAGCTTCCTGGATCCCTCTTCGTTGGGCTACTCGCCGGAGACGCCCGAATGGATCCATATTGTGTTCGGCGTGCTCGGTATTCTTGTTGCCTGTGGCGTGCTCCCGTTTCTGCTGCTCACGTTCACCCGATTTGTCTGCGACCGGCGCAGCAAGACGGTGTGGCGCGCGGGGGCCGCTCCATTCGGTGCCTGTGGTTCGTTCGCGGTTGGCCGCGAAGGCATACTGGCGACCGCGAGCGGGAAAGGCGAAGTTTGGCTGTGGAACTGGAAATGGAGCTCGGATGGACCCGTCCTGGAATTGGACGATGTGCAGCGCATCGCAAAATTCACAATTGACTCGATGGCGTTCAGTACGAACGGTGAATATCTGGCTGGTGTCGAGCAAGGAACCGTCAAGGCCTGGAACACGGTAAGCTGGAAACCTGTCGTCGAAGTGCGCCCTGATAGCGGGGTAACGTCTTTGGGTTTCAGCCCAGATGGAAACGTTCTCGCGACCATCAACACGGACGGGGAAATCACGCTGTGGTCCACTGCCGATGTGCGGGACATCCGTATGCTCACCAGCCACGGACTGCAGGCCAGGTCCCTGGCCTATAGCCCGGACGGGCGAACCCTCGCCAGCACGGCATCCGACGGCACGATCCGACTCTGGAACACCGACACGTGGGACGAACCGCGGAGGCTCGACGGTCCGCGGCGCAACTCCGGACCGCTGGCCTTCAGTCCCGACGGCACCCTGCTCGCCTGTGGGTACTGGAACGGCATCCGGCTCTGGCGGACCTCCGACTGGACCCCAGTACGGTCGCTCATCGGCCACCAACAATCGGTGCGGTCGCTCGCCTTCGGCCCAGACGGAGGCACTCTGATCAGCGCCGCGAACGACGGGATGGTCAAGCTGTGGCAGATAGACGTGTAGCGCTCCTGATCGCCACCGACACCTACCGCGGCAACGCCTGTTGCCCGGCGTAGAGGATGAGCACGAGGGCCGTGTTGACGGTGAGCATGTTGTGGGTGTGAAAGGACCCCGCCGGTGGGGTGCCGGGCGGGGTCGTTGATGGTCAGGGTGTCGGCGTGGTGCTCATTCTGCCGTGACTTCGGCGACGGCGGCGCGGACGGAGGATTCCTCGACGAGGTTCTTGTTGTCGACGAGATTCGTTTCCGGCGCAAGTTGATGTTGGGCCGTTTGGGTGGTGTCGGCGACATGCCGATCCCGGTGACGGTCAACCTGCGCTGACGGTGGGATTGTCGCGTCTTGCTGGACGTTGTCGAGTTGACCGCGCTGGAGAATGCCCATGGCGAGCGAGGCCGAGACTGACTCGGTGTCTGTCAGCTTCCGGTGTTCAGACAACGCGGCAGAGGTTGTCAGGCCGTGGTGCACGGTCGACGCCAGCACCTTGGCGGCGGCGTCACCGTGGCGGACGTTTCGTTGGTACCAAGGCCAAAAGCACTACTCGGGAAGCTACTGGTCGGCCACCGAACACGATCTTGCAATCTACGAGTCTCGGCTTGAGCTGGCACGCTTGTTGTTCGCCGACTTCGATACGTCGGTGCAGCACATCGTGGCCCAGCCATTCCTATTGCGCGCCGAACTCGACGGGGATCTGCGCCGGCATATCCCGGACTATCTGCTGTTCACTGACGCTGACCTTATCGTGGTGGATGTCAAGCCTCGCCATCGTGTTGCGCGACCGGAGAATGCTTTCAACTTTGCCTGGACGAAACGAGCGGTCCAGTCGCGAGGTTGGCGATATGAGGTGTGGAGCGAGCCGGATCCGATCGAGCTGGGGAACGTGCGGTTCCTGGCGGGATATCGCCGAGACTGGTTGTTTGACCAGGGTGTGCTTGAGCAGTTGCGCGCGATGGATCTGGACGGCGCCACGCTCGGGGCGGCGTTGAGAATTCTGCCGAAAGTGCCGGAAGCGTTGGTGCGCTCGGCGGTGCTGCATTTGTTGTGGCAGCAACACTTCACGGTTGACCTGACTCGGCCGTTGAGCGCTGCCCACGTGCTGAGGAGGACAGGGTGAGCGGCGCGGCGGTGCGCGTTGGTGTCGGCACCCGCTTCTGCTATGACGGCGAGGTTGTCGAGGTGGTGGAGATGCTGGCCACCACGGCCGGCAACGAGGTCGTGTTGAAGGACACCACGAACCACCGCATCGTGCGGGTGTCGGTGCGCGAGCTGCTGACCTGCGACGAGGCTCGGGTGATCCCAGATGGCCTGGGCCCGTCCGCTGACGATCCGGTGGAGCCCGCCAGTGTGTTGCTGGCCGCGTTGACCGACCTGGAACGCCAGCACGTGCGGGAGCGGGCCGCACACGTGCGCGAGGTCCTGACTGGTTACCGAGCAGGCAGTGCGGAGTTGGCGCTGGACGGGGAGCCTCGCCCGGAGTATGCGCCGGGCCGATCGCTCTACGAACGCTACGCCGCGAAGGCCGCTGAGGTGGGTGTTGCCCTGCGCTCGGTGCAGCGCTGGGTTCGCAGCTTCCAGGAACACGGTGAAGCGGGCCTGGTGTCTCGCAAAGAGCACGGGGTGAGCGGTCCCGGCCAGCAGGTGGACCAGCGCTGGACGGAGACCGCGTTGGAGGTGATGGTCGAGCACACCGCCGAGTCGAAGCCGTCGCGGACGATGGTGATCGACCGGGCCAACGCGCGGGTGGTCGCACGGTTCGGGCCGGGTGTGGTGAAGGTGCCGAGCAGGGCGACGGCGTTTCGGGTGTTGGCGGAGTTGGAGCGGCGGCATCCGACGTTCCGGTTGAGTTCCAAGCGGAATCGGGATATTGCCGATCGCCCGGACGGGGTTTATGGGAAGTTGCGGCCGACCCGGCCGGGCGAGTACGTGCTGATGGACACGACCCGGTTGGATGTGTTCGCGCTCGACCCGGTCACGTTGCGGTGGATCAACTCCGAACTGACCGTCGCGATGGATTGGTACGACCGGTGTGTGGTCGGGCTGCGGCTGACGCCGGTGTCGACCAAGTCGGTGGACGCGGCATCGGTGCTCTACCAGGCGTTCCGGCCGCGGCCGGCGGGGCGGGATTGGCCTGCGCATGCGGTCTGGCCCGAGCATGGGATCCCGCGCTCGGTGCTGCTGGACACCACCGCGATCGAGCGGCCTGGGGTGGCGTCGCCGGCGGTGGTGCCGGAGACGATCGTGATCGACCACGGCAAGATCTACGTGTCGGAGCACCTGACCAGCGTGTGTCGCCGAATGGGGATCTCGATCCAGCCGGCCCGGCTGCGGACGGGCCGGGACAAGGGGCCGGTGGAACGGTTCTTCCGCACCCTGCGGGAAGACCTCCTGCAGGCGCTGCCGGGTTACAAGGGACCGGATGTCCACTCCCGCGGGCTGAATCCCGAATCAGAGGCGTTCTTCTTCCTCGACGAATTGGAAGCGATCATCCGCGAGTGGGTCGCGACCGTGTATCACCACCAGCCGCATTCGAGTTTGCTCGATCCGCATCTACCGAAGCTGCGGATGTCCCCGGCGACAATGTTCGAGCACGGCATGGCGCGGGCCGGCTACATCGAGGTCCCGCGCGACCCGGATCTGGGGTTGGAGTTCCTCAAGACCGAGTGGCGCACGATCCAGCACTACGGCGTAGAGATCGACGGCCGCCGCTACCACGGCGACGTGCTCAAACGCTACGAGAACCAGACCAGCCCCTACATGGGGATAGCGAAGGTCCGCTGGCCGGTCCAGGTCGATCCCGATGACATCACCCGCGTCTACTTCCGCGACCCGGCGACCCGGACTTGGCACACGCTCGGCTGGGAGCATGCTCCGTCGCTGGACATGCCGCTAAGCGAGGACGCCCTCCTGTTCGCGCGCAAGCTGGCCGCGGCCAAGTACACCTGGCCCGACGACAAGATCGCGGTCGCCGATCTGTTCGAGCGGTGGAACGTCGGATTGGGTCAGACGCTGCCGGAGCGGCGGATGGCGCTGCGGCTCTCGCGCGAGCAGGCCGCGATCGACCTACCCAACGAGCCAGAGCCGACCGTGTCCCGCTTGCCGTCGGTGGCCCGCGTGCTCGCCGCTGCCGTGTCCGCCGCCTCGGGCGACGCGCCGGCGGACGTGGCCGACGAACCGGTAGCACTGATCATCGAGACCTCGCTTGCTGCTCGTCCGCGCGTGACCATTGCCGTTGTTCGGCGTTCGAGATCGTACAAACATCTACTGAGGCAATGACCAAGGCTGGGCAGTCGTCCCGTCGGGGTCCATACCATAACGTTGGAGCCGTTTAGCTTCATCTTCTCGTTCGTATGTGGAGATGTAGTAGAACAAATCTGAAGCTGCTTGGGGAAAGCCGAGCAGGGCGGTGCGACGGAGTATGTGCTCGGCTTCCTCCGCGTGGCCAGTCAGCCGTAGCACGATGGCTAGGTCCTGACCGGCGCGCAGGTTGCCAGCGGCGATGGCGTCCCTAAGCAATCGCTCAGCCTCGTCTGTCCGACCCACTTTTCGCAACAAGCCCGCTAGGACACCGGCGGCCCACTGGTCGCCAGCAGTGTTCGCATCGCGCAAGATCTGCTCGGCTTCCTCGCTCCTGCCTTGCTCAACTAGCTGGTTTGTCAACTCGCGGGTCGCATAGAGATCCCCAGCTGCCATAGCGTCGCGTAACACCTTCTCGGCTTCCTTGTCTCGGCCGTTTTGGCGTAGGAGAGGAGCGAGACAGAAAGCGGCGGCACCGTCCGTCTTGTGGGACCGGATCAGTTGTTCAGCCTCATCCCAGTACCCGTCTTTGAACAGTAGGCTGGCCAAGAAGAAGGCGGCATCCTGGTGCCCGTGCGCCAACGCGTAGCGCAGCAGTTGTTCAGCGCTGTCCGTATAGCCTGCTTTCTCCAGGTGGTGGGCGAGCGACGTGACGGCACGAAGGTCGCCGGCGATAGCCGCATTCCAGAGCACCTCCTCGGCTTCTTCATCCCGATCGTGGACGGACTCCAGTATCTGGGCCAGTTCGTGTGCAGCAGCCGTGTCGCCGGCAGCCACAGCTTCCCGGAGTACATGCTCGGCTTCATCGTGCTTCCCTGCTTGGCCCAGCAGAGATGCACGCAGGACGGCGGCACGAGGATTGCGTGGGACAAGGAGCGCGGCATGACGGATTAACGTGCGGCGTTCGGCTTGCTGCGCGATACGCAGTCGATCATCGGCATTCCGAGCGTGTACGACGAGGGCATCCCACAGGGCGGCCGGTGCAGGATGAGCCTCCCGGACAGCGCGACCGTGTTGATCGAGATAGTCGTGTAGCCGGTAGCTGTCGGCGGCACCAACGTCCTCAGCGGTACGGATCGGCAAGAGCGCGGCGATACCCTTGACTTGTTGAGTTGCGAAGGTCAGAGCATGGTCAAACCAGTTGTCGCCTGCGGTAGCCCGCTGATTGTCGGTCAGATAGCCCAATCCACCGTCGTGAAGTAGGGCTAGGGGCAGAGGCGCGGTGTGGCCCAGCCTGCGGGCGTCGATGGCAGCGTTCAGCACAGCTTTGCCAAATGGGGTGACGGCGTGCTCGTACCGCTGAACCAGTACGCGGCCACCAGCCAAGGTTTGCAGCACCGTGCCAGCCTCACCAGCGGTGTAAAGGGCCTCGGCGAGCCGCGGATCGTCATGGGCGAGATCCGCGATTCGTTGATGCTCGGCGGAACCGGGCTCGATGGCCTCCGGAACCCGGATGTCCTCTGCTGTGGCCAACAAGGCCCGCGCAACGGGATGAGGATCAGGTTCTGTGGAATCGGGACGGGTAGTAATTCTCTCCCAGTGGCCCGGCCACATGGTGCCTAAAACAACGAGTGAGCCGTTGGTTTGAAGGAGTCGGCGAACGGCGGCGGCAGCGGCCTCGCCATGCTCGCCTTCTAGGTAGGTTTGGGTTTCATCGAGCCACAGCACCGTGCGAGGGCCCAGCACGCCAGAATTGGCGAGTTGGAGCAAATCGGCGGTGTCAACTGGGTGCGACAGGAGCCAGTCAGGTAGGCATGTACGCACGGCCTCGTAGGCGGTCCGGGTCTTCCCACTGGAGGAGCCAGATACAAGGATGACCAGGTGGCTGCGGGTTGGGCCTGACAGCAGTGCGTACAGGCGCTGGTCGTGATCGCGCGTGAGGTACGGAGTTAATACCGGTAGTTCGCCAGCCGCGCCCACGGCGATCGCTTGGTGTACCCCAAGTGCGACCGGATCCCATTCACCGATTGGCCGTGCGCGGCCTGCCAGGTTCGGCCGCTGGCCGTAGACAGGAAACCGTTCGGGTAGTGGAGCGCCGGACAGGTCCCGCCGTAGCAGCGACTCGGTGAGGTCAGCCGCAGCCGGTGCGTAGCGACCTGCATACTCCGCAAGCTTCGCGAACAAATCGTTCGCCCCGGCCGCTGTCCCATAAGGCAGGGCTCTCCGAAGCATGCTGACCGCGATCGTCCGGTCGGTCTCGTCAACGCCTTCTAACCGCAACTCTCGAGGTCGCAGAGCCGACAGCAAACGCCACGTCAGCTCACCCCTCCCAACCTGATCTACGTTGATCCCTGCCTCAGTGACCGCAGCAGCTACCAGAGCGTCGACGTGGGCCAGTCGGCTGCGGGTCTCGCCACTAGTCCTTCCCGGCCGTTGCACCTCCACACGAAAGGCGATCTCATCGGTCGTGACGCGCGCGATCTGTGCCAACTCGCGCACTTGCTGGATCGCCGTGTTTGGGCTGGCAACAGCGAGGGCTAGGCGCCACCGTCCAGCTTGAACCTCTTCCCAATGATCGCTCACGACGCGCAGGTACGACACGAGTAAGCGAACAGACGCCTTCTCGCTAGTCACTAGCGCAGGTGCCCGTCGAACGCCGATTGACACGAGCCGATGCCCACCGTCCGGGGTACGACCTACAACCACCAAGTCGTCAACAGGACTAAAGGCACTGGCTTGGAACCGCACCGACTCGGGGACGACATCATCACCAAGCTCGGTCACAGGGTCACCAGTGAGCAGGTGTGCAAGCAAAATGGCACCGTAGCGATGCTCAAGGACGGTTCCGCCCCCACCTGTCGCGTAGGGGCTCGCCATATGCACCCCGGGGTTTCCCGTCGACATGCCACAACCTTAGGACGACCAAAGCCCGTCCCGAACGACTGCGCACAGTTCGGACGAGACTTCCTGCGGATCTAAGCACGACAGCTGCTGCCGTGTGAGGCAGAGAGGCAGACCGCTCCACGACGCGAAGCCGAGAATGCCGAGAACCTGGAAGAAATGCCATGGATCTGAGACTAAAGTCGGGTGACATGTGGTGAGACAAACGCGAGCCCGCAGCTCAACGAAGATCGACATGTCACGTCGCTTGAGACCCTACACCGCTTGTATGATCTCAGGGATCCTGGCCCTTTCTCACCGATCTTGGCCCCTCGATGGCCCATGGGCCACTACGTGAGACCAGCACTCGCGCAAGGCGTGCCATCTTGCGTGGGCTGTTCGGGGGTGTCGCCGACATGCCGACGTCACAAGTCGCTGAGACCCTGCACCACGTGGATGCGGTGCAGGACAGCGCATCCACGCACGGGTGACGTTACTCTTTGTCGGATGTGGCGTGACGTCGCTAGGGAGGACTGGGATGCGGGTGAAGATCCTGGTAGACGGCATACACCGCGATGATCGAGCGCAAGAGCTGGTCGCTTGGCTTCGCCGGGAGGACCGGCTACGCGGACGCGTGCAGCTCAGCCCAGCCACGATCGGTCCAGGACAGATGGGCGCAGTCACCGACACAATCGCGATCGCCCTGGGGACCGGGGGTGCCGGCACTGTGTTGGCCCGCGCGCTCATCGCGTGGATCAGCCATCGCACGACCGATGTGAAACTCACCCTCACCCGCCCAGAAGGCACCGAACTGTCCATCGACGCCCACCGAGTCGATGATCCGCAGGCGCTCCTCGCGAGTATCGCGGACTTCCTCGATGCCCCGCCCGCCGAGCAGGACAGCGATGAGACTGCCTGACCCGGCCCATTCGCACGTCGCCCTGATCGGCACCACCCACCACGCGGACCCGGGCCTGCCCGACCTACCCGCCGTCGCCAACAACCTCACCGATCTCGCGGATGCGCTGGCTGATCCACTCTATGGCTGGACAACCCCACAATCCCACACGGTCATCCGCGATCCGGCCAGCGCCCATGATCTTGGCCCCCTTCTCATGGACATCGCCAAGCGCCCCGACGATCTGCTGCTTGTCTACTACACCGGGCATGGACTGATCGACGCGCGTGGCAACCTCTACCTCGCCCTGGCGGGCACACGCCGCGACCGCCTGCGCTACACCGCGTTCCCCTACGACGGGATACGGGAGGTGATGCTTGACAGCCCGGCGGCCCGCCGCGTGGTGATCCTGGACTGCTGCTACTCCGGAATCGCAATCGACACCATGAACGACCCCGACGCCGGTGTCTACGACCAGCTAGCGATCACCGGCAGCTATGTCCTGACTGCGACCACCGCCACCACTACCGCCCTGGCGCCTACCGGCGCCCGACACACCACGTTCACCGGTGAACTAATCAACCTGCTAAGCATCGGCGACAACACAGCCCCTGACCCGCTGACCCTGGATCACATCTACCGCCACCTGCAACGGACTCTCACCCACAGCGGGCACCCCCGGCCCCAACAACGTTGCACCGACACCGTCGCCCACCTCGCACTCGCCCACAACCCCGCCCACTACAAGGAACCCGACGACCGCAAGACCCTTCGCCGAGAAATCCTGCTACGCCGCGAAGATCACGCTTATCACACTGGGGCAGCCGGGGATCATGCCGAGAGTGCGCGCCTGTACGCGGGAATCGTCCCGGACTACATCCGGGTGATCGGCCCCGACAGCTCAGAGACATCGCGTGTCCGCCGGCTTCTCGGCTACCACACCGGAAAGGCTGGGGACGCCGCCACGGCACGGCGCCTATTCGCGGAGCTGGTCCCGCACTGCACCCGCCTCTTCGGACCCGACCACTCTGAAACCCTCCTCAGCCGCCAGGGGCTCGCCGGGTGGACCGGGGAAGCCGGAGACCCCGCCAAGGCCGTACGCATGTACACGGAGCTGGTCTCGGACTGTGTCCGGGTGCTCGGACCCGACAATCCCCTGACCTTGGAATGCCGTTGGCATCTGGGCCTGTACACCGGGCAGGCTGGGGACGCGGCGGAGGCAGCGCGCATGCTCGCGGAGCTGGTTCCGGTTCATGTTCATTTCCAAACTCCCGGCTTCGACACCGAGCCCACGAAGGTCCGTCGATGCCTCGGCTACTACACCGGAATGGCTGGGCACGCGGCTGAGGCGATACGCATATTCGAGAAACTGGTCCCCGACTGCACCCGGGCCTTCGGGCCCGACCACCAGGAAACCCTCCTCAGCCGCCAAGGAGTCGCCGGATGGACTGGGGAGGCGGGAAACCCAGCTGAGGCAACACGCCGGTACACGGACTTGGTCCCCGACTGTGTCCGTGTCCTCGGATCCGACAACCCAGTGACCTTGGAATGCCGCCGACATCTTGCCTTGTACACGGAAAGGGCCGGGGACACGGGCAAGGCGCTGCGCCTCTATACCGAACTGCTCCCGGACTGCGCTCGGGTCCTCGGACCTGACCACCCGGAGACCCTCCTCTGCCACGAGGCGCTCGCCCGTCTGGCCTGACGCCCACAGTCGCCCCAGAGACGATCACGCCCAGTCCGTCGAGGCGTGCCCCGCCATCTCCAATGTGGACATCAGCGCATCGCCGGGTTGGACTGACCACGCACGTTGGGCAGCAGCGCCATGGATTTGAGACTGATCATGATGAAGGTCGTCGTGAGACGACGAGAAATCGCAGGCCACGCAAGATCGACATGCCATCTGGTTTGAGACCCTACACCGCTACCTCGACCATTACCCCTACACGGTCTTCCTGCCCGGTGCTCACCGGTCCGGCTGCGCGACCGAGCATTTCGCCGCGGCGACCTTGAAGGAGGCGCTCGCTCTGGCCGGTCTGGTCCGCATCCTGGGCCGCTGCCAGTCCTGCCACTCCGCCCGGCCGTTGCGGGCGCGGGACTGGCGGCCCGACCCGGCGATCCCGTGTCCTGGCTGCGGCGCCAACACCACCGTCCCGGTCACCGTGCTGTGCCACCGCTGCCAGCAGCCCATCGTGCGCAATCCCCACCCGGGCCACGGTTTGTTTCGTGTCGCCTGGCATCACCTTGCCTCCCGCAGTCCCGAGTGGGATACCGCACCAGCCCACAACCCCGGTGTCCTGAAAGGACAGTGATGGCGCCGTTGTCGCCTCTCGCTGCACCGTCATCCGCGGGTGGGTGCCTGGCCGCTGCCGATCCCGCCGCCGACGCCGCACCGATTCCCGGGATCACGCAACCAGTGCCGGGGCCGAGGTTCGTTGATGAGTACAGGGTGTTGGTGGAGTCCGGGGTCCTGATCGATCTGGCCGGTCGGCCGTTGCGGTGGCAGTCCTGTCCGCTGTGTGGCACCCGGGTGGTGCCCGGCACGACCTGTCCGCTGAGCCTGCCCTGCCCGCAGTGCGGTGCCCGCGCCGGCCGCCGCCGGTGTCTTCGGCCCAGTGGCCATGAGGCCGCCCAGTTGCACACCGCCCGGGTGCGCGCCGCCGAGCGGATCGACGAGGCCCGCATCGCCGCCGGCGCGGTGTTCTTCCCCGCGCCGTGGCCGCGGCCGGTCCAAGGCGACTTGTTCGACCTGCTTGTTCCGGACTGACCTGCCGGCGCAGCGCCGCCATCGCACCCATACCAGGAAAAGAGGGATGATCCGATGCCACCCCCACGTCACCGCCCAAGGCTGCCGCGCCGTGGCCGCGCCGCTGCCCGGAGCGCGGCACGTCCCCGCGCCCACGGGGTGGTGTCGGGATGACCTCTCGCGCCTCTGCCCGGGCGGTGCTGCTGTCCGGGATCGACGCACAGGTGGTTGAGCTCCACGCACACCTGCCCGGCGATCACGATCACCCGCGCGCCGGGCTCGACCGGTTCGACGCCGCCGAGACCCTCGACCGGATTCGTGCCGCGGTCCGCAACAGCGACCTGCCCTGGCCGGCCGCGCCGGTCGGCCTGTCGCTGTCCCTGCCCGTACGGCTGTCCGCCGCGGTGGGCGGTGATCTGGCGGTGGCGGGTGCGGTGCTCGCCGCCGGCGGCGTGGTGCCGGCCGAGCGCGTCGCGAACACCGCACTGCTCGGTGAGCTGGCCCTGGATGGCCGGGTGCAGCCGGTGCGCGGGCTGCTGCCCGCGGTGCTGGCCGCGCGGCGCGCCGGGCTGCGGGTCGCGATCGTGCCGCGCGCCGGGGTGGCGGAGGCATCGTTGGTGTCCGACCTGCTGGTGCTGGGCGCGGATCGCCTGGCCGAGGTGGTCGCCTACCTGCGCGACGAGCCGATCCCGCCGGCCGGGCCCGAGCCGGTCGCTCGTGCGGCCCCGGCTGCTGAGCCGGACCTGGCCGAGGTGGTGGGGCAACCCGTGGGCGCGGCCGCGCTGGAAATCGCGGCGGCCGGCGGGCACCACCTGCTCCTGCTCGGCATGCCCGGGTCCGGGGCGACGATGCTGGCCCGGCGTCTGCCGGGTCTGCTGCCCGACCTGTCCGCAGCCGACGCGCTGGAGGTCAGCGCGATCCACTCCATCGCCGCCACACTGCCCGCGACATCACCGTTGATCACCCGTCCGCCGTTGGTCGCCCCGCACCACTCCAGCAGCACCCCCGCGCTGCTGGGCGGCGGTGCCGGCAGGGCGCGGCCCGGCGCGGTCAGTACGGCTCATCGCGGGGTGTTGTACCTCCAGGACGCGGCGGAATTCGGCCGTCGGCTGGAGGCGCTGTGTGCCGCGCTCGACGATGGGGAGGTCCGCCTGGCCCGCCGCGACGGCATCGCTCGCTATCCGGCCCGGTTCCAGCTCGTCATGGCCAGCCCATGGTGCCCCTGTCTGCGGCCCGAATCGGACTGTTCCTGCTCGCCGCACACCAAGCGGCGCTACCTCGCCCGCCTGGCCGGCCCCCTGCTCGACCGGATCGACCTGCGGGTGCGGCTGCGTCCCGCGCCACCGCCCGGCGCCCGCGATCTTCCGGTGCCGGACACCACGGCGGTGGTGCGGGAACGGGTGCTGCAGGCCCGCGACCATGCGGCCCGGCGCTGGGCCGAGCACGGGGCATCCACCAACGCCGAGGTGCCCGCCGCCGTGCTCCGCCGCGCCATTCCCTTGCCCGGCACGGTAACCGCGGTAGTCGACCGCGCGTTGTCCACCGGTGTGCTCACCCGGCGCGGCGCCGACCGGGCGCTGCGGGTCGCCTGGACCCTCGCTGACCTCGCCGGCCTCGACATCCCCGGCACCGACCAGATCGCCGAAGCACTGGCATGGCGCGACCGCCGGCCACCCATCCCCTAACGCTGACCGATGAAAAGGGGTGACGCATGACCGCACCCACCAGTCCTGCCTGGACACTCGGCGGGCACAACGTGGACACCGTGTGGGATGCCAGGCACGGCTTGTCCCTTCCCACGCTCGTCGAGATCGACGACACCGAGGACGTCGCCGCCCACGAGCATCCCGAGCCGGGCGCCACGACGCTGCGGTTGGCGCCGTCGCTGCACGGGCTCACCGAGGAGATCGTGCAGGACCTGCTCGAGCTGCTGGTCGGCATCCAGGAAATCCGCCCGCCCGAGGTCCACATCGTCGCGCGTGCGGTGTCGGTGCCGCTGCTGGCACCGAACACCATCACCGACAACCGCGTGGAGTGGACGATCACCGACCACCTGTCCCTGGTGCACGCCGACCGCAAGGACATCTACTTCGCCCTCACCGAGCCCACGGCCCGCGCCGCGAACGGGCCGCACGTTGACCTGACCCCGGCGCAAACCTGGCTTCTGGTCCGGGCGTTGACCACGATCCGATGCTGGCAGCTCGCACTGGAGACAGCGTTCTACGCCGCCGCCACCGAACTGCGCCTCTCTCTCCTGTCCGCCGGCTCACCCGCCGCTGCCGACCCTGCCGCTGCACGCGCCGTTCCGGTCAGCTGACCCCCACCCGCCACGGCGCCAACCGCCGCCCCGAGGCCTCGGGATACGCAGCCGCCCGCGTCGCCGGTGTCCCGCACCTAGCCGCTCGATCGGCCGCACCGCACCGCGCGCTGTCTGCCGGTGCCGATCCGTGCCCACCGGTTCTCGATCCGGTGCCCAGCAACCACCTGTCTGAAAGGGAGGCACGTCGTCGTGTCCATGGAAACCGCGGAATGGCTCAACCGCAACGTTCTGATCGGCTACACCCGCGAGCGCGGGAACGCGTGGCACTACCGGTCCGCCGCGCAGGGTGACGAACCCAACCACTACCCGGGCCCGATCCCCGTGGCCGACATCCAGCGGCGCCTGTTCCACTGGCGGGCCATCCCAGGACGGGTGCTGACCCACACCGACCTCCACGGGCTGCGGCCCTGTCCGGACCGCATGGCGGTGGTGGCCGACGACACCGGCGAGGACCTCGGGATCTTCATGAAGAGCTACGAGATCCACCAGTTCCAGGACTGGCTGCTGGAGAAGGTCTCCGCGCTGCTCGACGGCGGGTTGTCCGCCGGGTCGGCCGGGTTGCTCAAGAACCGGGCGCAGGCGTGGGTGTCGGTGGAGGTCCCGGACACCGTGCAGACCCCGGAGGGGGTGCAGTTCCGGCCGCATCTGCTCGCCTGCACCTCCCACGACGGGTCGCTGTCCACCACCTACAAGCGCACCGTGACCAACGTGGTGTGCGACAACACGATGGGAGCCGCGCTGCGCGGCGCCGGGCAGGTCATCAAGATCAAACACAAGAAGGGCAGCAGGCAGGGCCGGCTGGAGGTGTTGAGCGCGCGGCAGGCCCTGGACATGGTCGAGGTCTTGGCCGACGAGTTCGCCGACGAGGTCCGCGAGCTGTGCCAGGTCGACGTCACCGAGGCGCAGTGGCAGGACTTCCTGCTCGCGCACGCCCCGGACACCGGCAGCCAGCGCTCCCGCACCTTCGCCAGCAACCGGCGCACCAAGCTCGTTGAGCTCTGGCAGTTCGACAACCGGGTCGCGCCGTGGCGCGGCACCGCATGGGGAGTGCTGCAGGCGGTCAACACCTACGAACACCACCACGCGACCGTCCGCGGCGCCTCCCGCCCGGAGCGCAACCTCACCCGCTCGGTCACCGACCACGCCGACTCCCTGGACAGCACCACCCTGGCCACGCTGGACGCGGTGCTCGCCGCGGCCTAAGACCGAGCCTCCCGACAGGTCCGCGCCGCCATCGCGGGCACACCCCTGGACTGCCCGCCGGGCCACGGCGGCGGTGCCGCCCACTCCGTAACCCCGGTCGGCCGGCCGGTGCACCCATGCCCGTTCGGCCGGCCGGCACCACCAGTCCGGCTCCCTGCTCGCTACGCCGGCCAGGTCAGCAACGGCGACCACGAATATGGGACGCCGGGCTATCGGGACCAACCGGCGACTCCATTGTTCGGATGTGTCATCTCCAGAGGGAAATCAGGGTGGAGCGTGTCGAATTAACGGGAGACGAGCTCAGTCAGCTCATCGCCCGTTTGGCTGACGCCGCAGCCCATATCTCCCTGTTGCGGTTGTGGTGGGACGGCGGCCTCAAGTACAAGATCGACGACGGTTGTTGGTCGCCACCGGTCGGCGTCCTGCGCTCCGACGAGTACTGACCTGGGCGCCGCGCGCCCCAGTCACCTCCGCGCCCCGCCCGGGCAGCCGTTGTCTCCCGCCCTCGTCGAGGGTGACGGCGCCGGCCCGGCCGTTCCAAACCTGCGTCAGGTCACCCTTCTTTCGGATTTCTCGCGAGAGTCGAGGAATATCGTCATGCCCAGCCCCCGTACGTCCAGCAGCCGCGGCTCTGTCGCCGGCGCACAGTCGGTGCTCGCCCTGTCCCATTCCCGAACCCGTTACGGCACCGCCGATTGGTCGAGGGCGGCCTGCCGGAGGTGGGTGGCATGAGCGGAGAACGGAAGCATTTCGGGCCTGAGGACGTCGTGGTCGGAGACTGGGCCTGGGGTGTGGGCGCGTGGTTGCCGCATCCGGTGATCCGGGTCAACCGCGAGTCCATCACGATCGGCATCCATCGCGATCGTGGCTGCTGGCTGACCACCCAGATCCTGCGGTGGGGCGACGTGCGCGGGGTGATCCCGGCCGAGGTGGATCAGCATCTCGACGTCGCCACCGCGGTGCGTGCCGCAGCCGATCGGGTACGAGGCGGGTCCCTGTCTGCCGAGCACCGCGAGTCCCTGGCCGATCTGCTGCTCATCGCCGCCACCCAGACGCTGCCCACCCCGGTCACCGCCGGCCTGCACAACGCCATCACCGCGCTCACCCGCCCGGACCGGACCCCGCCGCCGGCACGACCGTGACCGCCTGCGGCCACGCCACGAGCACCCCGTTGTCCGGCCCGCTGTCGTCCCGCCGCTTCCACCGGCAGCACTGGCCGGTCATCGCTGTCTGTCCATGAGGGAGAGGAGTCCAGCGGCCATGCTTGCCGTCGGCTACACCGCCGGGCTGCCCGCCGGCACCGACACCGCGTGGGGCGCCCGCGCCACCATCACCCCGCACGGGACGATCCACGTCCCGGCCGACCACACCGATCTCGTCGGCCCCCGCGCCGCGGAACTGCGTGACCACCTCGACACCCATGTCCGGGCCGCCTGGCGCGACCGTGCCATTGAGCTGCTCCGCGCTGGCCTCCTGCACCCCGGCCAGGAAGGCGACGCCGTGCTCTACCGCGACCCCACGGTCATGATCAAAGGCGCCACCCGGCCCACCGACAACGCGCTGCACGTGTGCGCGTATCTCATCAGCCCACCGCGAGGTTGCTGACCGCCTGCCAGGGCACCGCGCAGTGCTCATCCATCACCACAATCGTGGCGAAATCCTGTCGGTGATCCGGCGGATACCGGCTATTCGCCGATTCCCTGGTGCTGCTACACCCTGATGCGCTTCTACCGGTACACCAGCGGGGTCATCCGCGTCATGGTCGCTTGGGCCCCCTACCGGCACCTGTCGGGTGCGCGGGCCGACGTGCTCACCCCGGCGCTCACCTGGACCCGGCTGGTCGACAACCCGCCATCCCACTGGTACGCGCAGACGTCGCTGGATGCCGATAAACCCATGCAGGTCCACCAGGAAACCGGCTTCACCGCCCTCGCCCGGATCGCCGACGGGCTCTATCACGACGCCGTCGCGGTCCTCGGCCTCGACCAGCCTCGCCGACGGGCCTGACTCCTCAACGACCAGACGACCCCGACGAGAGCGCCAGGGCATCAACGGCGGGCCGCGACACCCGCCCGCCGGGCGCGGCCTCCCATCGTGCGGCCGGCGCTGGCCCCGCGCCCGCAGCTCCACGAGTCCCACGGCGATGTCGTGCACGCCCAGACCCGGTGTCACCGGGTCCGTCCACCCACCAACCAACCATCGGGAGTCCCCTATGACCACCGCCCGTCAGCTTGTGATCAGCCGCATCGCGCTGGGCGACGACTACAAGTTCGTGATGCGCTGCCAGGACGGCGAGTACGGCCAGATGGTCAGCGATGTCGCTGTTGACGTCGTCGCCCGGGAAACCGTCGAAGGCGAGGAGCCGAGCGACGCGTACATGGCCGACGCGATCATCGCCGAGGTCCGCCAGACCGAGCAGGACGTGCTGCCGCTAGCCGCCTGACCACCACGCCGCAGCCACGCGCCGACGCCCGGTCTCACGCACACAGATCCCGGCCCGTTCGCCGCGGCCCGTCCCGTCTCGGCGGGGGCTGCACGCGCACCCGAGTCGCCGGCCAGCACAGCACCCAGGGAGAGCCGATGAGCATCGACCAGACCGCAGACGCTGACGTTGTTGACGTCGTCCGGCTCGGCCAGCGGGTCTCCCGCAGCTTCACGGTGGCCCTGGCCAACCGCGCGACCTTCGACGCGGTGATGGCCCTGGCGAGGGCCGGCAACACGTTCGACCCGCACCAGGTGGCTCGTACCATCGGGACGCTGTTCGACGACGCGATGACCGTCGAGTTCGGCATCGACGAATCCCCGGTCCTCTCCCTCGAGATCCCGTTCTTCACCGGACAGCACCTCGCCGCCCGCACTGGCCACGGTGAGCGCTACACCGACGAGCAGCGGCGCGACTTCGCTCGCCGGGTCATCGCCTGGGCTCGCACGATGCGCGCCGATGTGATCACCGTCGAGCAGCACCTCACAGACGCGGTCGTCAACGACGAGCCCGGCGAACACCCGCTTCGTGTCCGCATCTGGTGGTTCTGACACCCCGCGAACCCCGGCCACCACAGCGCAGCACACCAACACCTCGCCCTGGGCACCCACCAGGCCACCCATCGCCCCGCCAGAACCCGTACGAGCCCAGGAGACCACCGTGACGCCGCCACCGCAGGCAGCTGCCCCGTCGGAGCCGTCCTCGCCGCGCCTGTTCGGCCAGCGCGACTATGTCTTGCCCGACGAGGTGCACACCAACCTTCCCCGCCAGCGATACGACGGTGAACCCGGCGGATGGCACCGGGCCCGCGGCCTGCTCATCGAGCTGTGTCGGGAACTGGGTGCCACTCCGCAAGCGCTGTACCACCAGCCGCTGGAAACCCCCGAGGGCAACCCGGACGGCGTGGTGGTCACCGCGATCGTGAAGCACAGCGGCCGGTTCACCACCGTGGTGTGGCGCCAGCAGGAGCACCAACCCGGTCGCCGGCAGCGGCAGCCGAGCTGGCAGCTCACCGTCAACGGCCTCACCCCACCCCACGGGACCGGGCACGTGTCGCCGGCGCCGCCGTGGCTGGCCCGCCTCGCCACGACCGCATGCGACCACTAATCCGTACCCACCGGCGGCACGGGAGTTCAGGTCCGATTCCTGGGAAGGAGCGGAAGCATCGTGACCGACACCGTGACCATCACGCATGTCAGTGAGCACGGCGACATTCGGCCCGGCGATCGGGTCACCATTCTTCTGTTCAGCGACTGGTGGACCCGCACCAGCATTGTCGATGCGGACGGTTTCTACGTGGGGTGCGGCGCGGTCGAGAAAGGCCGCGCCTGCGTGCTCTCGGTGTACCGCGAAAGGACGTTGGTATGGGCACTACCGACACCATCATCCGAGTAGGCACCTGGCAGCGCACCACCACCGACCGCGACGCCGATCTGGGCTGCGACGTCGCCCCGGTCATCGACGGCACCACCATCATCGGCCACCTGTGGCGATACGGCACCGGCGACTACCGGGCCATGCTGATCAGCCCCGGGCCGGGCGGCTGCCTCTCCGCCCACAACCCCACCGCTACACCCGTGTCCGGCGATGGCGTCTACCGGCCGGCCGAGCACACCCAAGCGCACCGGTTGAGCTCCGAGTTCGCCGCGCTGATCGCACTCGCCCGGCACCACCACCAGATTTAAGAACGCGGGTCCCGACCCCGCTCTGCCGTCACGATCGACCCAACCCAAAACCAATTCACACGGTCCCGCGCATGGCGGGCCGGAGATCACCCCTGCCACAAGTCGAATAGCAGATACTGTTAAGGAGAACGATCGTGTCTGGAGAAATCACCCTCACTGTGATCGGTAATTTGGTCGCGGACCCGGAGCTGCGGTTCACCCCGGGCGGTGTCGCGGTCACCAACTTCCGCGTCGCGTCCACGCCGCGCATCTACGACCGCGCGGCCAGCGAGTGGAAGGACGGCGAGACGACGTTCCTGTCCTGCTCGGTGTGGCGCGACCAGGCCGAGCGCGTCGCGGAGAGCCTCACCCGCGGCTCCCGGGTCATCGTGCAGGGCAAGCTCAAGCAGCGCAGCTTCGAGACCCGCGAGGGCGAGAAGCGCACCGTGGTCGAGATGCAGGTCGACGAGGTCGGTCCCTCCCTGCTCTACGCCACGGCCAAGGTGACCAAGGCGATCCGGTCCACCGCCCCGACCGTCGCCGACCCGTGGGGCGCCGGCGTGCCGGTGGCCGCGTAACCACCAACGGGGGCTCGCGCTGATCCCGGCCACCCGGCACAGGACAGTGCGAGCACTCCCCCGGGTCTACCGACATCCCGCAACGACCCACCGTCGGCCGATTGGCCGACCCCCACCCGCGTAGGAGGTGTTACCCGTGTCCGCCACCGCCCCAGTTCCGCACCGCACCAGCAGGCTTCCGTCGCCGACCGCGACGCGATCACCCGGTTCAGCGGACCGGACGACTACCTCAGCAACTTCAGCGCCCACCGCGTGCACTGGCAGAACATCACCTACCCCACCGCCGAGGCGGCATTCCAGGCCGGCAAGACGCTCGACCCCACCCTGCGCGCCAACATCGCCGCCGCACCCTCCCCAGCCCAGGCCAAACACCTCGGCCGCGCAGTCGCGTTGCGGCCCGGCTGGGACGGCCACGTCCGGCACACTGTGATGCGCGAGGTGCTGGCCGCGAAGTTCACCGACCCGGATCTCGGCATGCGGCTGGTCGGGACCGGGACCGCGCTGCTGGTCGAGGGCAACACCTGGTGTGACCAGTTCTGGGGCTGCTGCACCTGCCCCCGGCACCGGGCCATCCCCGGCCAGAACTGGCTCGGCCGGCACCTCATGCGGCTGCGCTCCGCCCTCGCCCCGTCCGCGCAGGCCGATCGGTGGGTGCGGGTGGCCTGCACCGGCCACCGCCCGCATCTGCTGCCCGCCGGCAGCCACGACTGGGTTGAGCAGGAGTTGCGGCGCATCGCCGGCAAGCTCGTCGCCGAGCATGGCACCGAGGTCGCCATCAGCGGCGCCGCCGCCGGCGCCGACCTCCTTTGGGCCGAGGCCGGCCACGCCGCCGGTAGTCGGGTCTGGCTTTACCAGCCCTACCCCGGTCATGACGCCCGCTGGGACCAGACGTGGCGCGACCGGCTCACCGCCGCCCAGGCCACCGCGACCCGCACCGCCACCCTCGGCACCAGGTTCAGCGTCGAGGTCCTGCACGCCCGCTCGGACTGGATGCTGCGCGACTGCGACGCCCTGGTCGCCGTCATCGACCCCTACCGCCGATCCGGCGGCACCGTCACCGCGCTGCGCCGGGTCTGGCCGGGCACCCCGGTCATCCACGTCGACGTCCGGCACCGCCGGACCACCATCGCCCAACCCGCCGCAGCGTGACGGTTGAACCACCATCGCGGGCATCCACCGGCGCCTGGTCGTTCCCGTAGGGGTCTGGGTCTCTGGATGTTGGGGGTCTGTGGTCTGGCCGTATGGGGACGTGCCCCGCCGAAACGAGGCACGCCCGGTGTCTGCGCGGCAACCCCGAAGGGCTACCACCGGAAACCCGGTGGCTCCGCCAAGAACCGCGCACACGGCGCGTCGGGCACCATCGGCCACCAGTAGGCCCAAGAAGACCCGACGCGCGCACAGTCTAGCCGCGGCACAGGGCCTGACTTAGAGGGTGTCTCACGTGGGTTGATCTTGGTCTGTCATGATCTTGCTTGTGGTTGATGATCTGTCGCGGCGGTTGGTGCCGGATGAGCTGTGGGCGTTGGCGCGGCCGTTGATTCCCGGGTTTGATCCACGTCCGCAGGGTGGGGGAACGGCACCAATAGATGACCGGGCGGTGTTCACCGCGATCGTGTTCGTGTTGACCAGCGGTTGTGCTTGGCGATATCTCCCACCGTCATTCGGGGTCACGGTCCCGACGGCGCATCGCCGGTTCACCGAGTGGACCAAGGCCCGGTTGTGGCGCCGGCTGCATCGCGCGGTGCTGGACGAACTCGGCAGCCAAGGTTTGATCGACTGGTCCCGCGCGGTACTGGATGGAGCATCGGTGAGGGCCAAAAAAGGGGACCCATGACCGGGCCGAGCCCGGTCGACCGCGGCAAGTCCGGCTCAAAGATCCACGTGCTGTCCGACCGGGCCGGCGTGCCGTTGTCGGTGGCCGTGTCCGCAGCCAACACCAACGACGCCTATGCCCTCAAACCGCTGGTCATGGCCATACCTGCGATCAAGTCCAGACGTGGCCCGCGCCGCCGCAAGCCGGCCAAGCTCCACACCGACAAGGCTTACGACCAGGCCGATCTCCGCAACTGGGTCCGCCAGCAGGGCATCGCCGTGCGCATCGCCCGTAAAGGAATCGAATCCAGCAAGAGACTCGGCCAACACCGCTGGGTAATCGAACGCACCATCGCGTGGCTCTTCGGCTACCACCGGCTCAGCATCCGCTACGAGCGCTACGCCACCCACTTCTGCGCCTTCCTCACCCTCGCCGCCACACTCACCTGCTACAAGAAACTCCGCGCAGCAGCCACATGAGACAAGCTCTTAGCACAAGCGCAGCCGGTGAGCGACAGCAACCGGCCTTGACGAGCGCGGGCAAAGCAGGTCGGGACGAAAGACGGTCTGCCGAGCGCCGCAGACAGGACCGAGCGAACGCAACGCGGGGTCACCATCGCCCCCTCGGCCGGAAAGTGTGTTACGCCGTGACAGGTGCGTCAAGGGCGCCCTGCGGGCGTCGCTACGCGATGAGCGCAAGCGCTCACCCTTGACCCACCTGCCCCGACTCCACAAGCCGGCCTATACGAGGGGGACGGGGAGGAAAAGGCAGCAACCACCACCCGCCGAAACACGTTGGCAAGTGAACGTCACCATTCCCACCACGACAAAGCCGCAGGTCAACCGCCCAGCAATCACGAAAAAAGGTGCAGAAATCTCCACTCAACGATCCCTAAATGGTTGCTAATAGCCGCAGGATCGACTAAGATCATAACCACAAGAAACACCGGGAACGCCAAGCCCGGAACCATTTCGGATACCAGTTATGGGGTTGTTGAACATGTTGAGCTTTGCTGACCTGTACGCACTGTCCACATTCGTTGACCTGGGCGAACACCGCCTAGCGAAGAAAGTTGCGGCCCGCATTCTCGCCCAAGCCGACATTGCGGAATTGTGGACCATCGCCCACTGTGCCGCCATCCTGGATGGTAGCGCCGCCCACGTGGCCGACGCCAAACTGACCGCGTTCGCCAATTCGCTCACCGATGACCACCGCCGCGCACTGGTCACCTTCTGCGCCGCGCACACCGGGCAACGCACCCGCCGAACGCTCATCGACGCGGTTTACCCCCTGTTCGGCCTGTCCATCTACCACGACACCCGACCCGGCTACGACCAGAACGACGCCCAGCCCGCCGGCCTCACCGTGCACCCCACCCCGTGGGAGACCCGCCAGGCCCGCACCATGGCCGAGCTCACCCGCCACCTACGCGACGACGCCCGCCAGTTGCCGCCCGAGATGCGCGCACCCTTGCGGGTAGTCGACACCGACACCCGCGCCGCCGCGCGCCGGACCCGCCGCAGCCGCGCCGAGCAGCGCGCCGCCCGCATCGCCGACGACTACATGCGCACCCGGTTGGGAGTGCAGGACCGCACCGCGCCCGGCATGCGCACCATTTTCGACGTCGACGACGACACCCCCGCCCCGGTGGAGCTGCCCGACGGGTACACCCTCGACTACGACCGCGCCGCACAGAACCACGTGCGGGTCACCCCGTGCGTGTGGTGCTTCATTGAGCGCCGCCCGCAGGACGCCCCGCGCAACCGCCACGACGACGGGCTGTGTGGAGAATGCCGCGAGCACCAACGGCCCGGACTGCCCGCCCCCACCAGCACCGCCGCCCCGAGCGCCGCGCGGACGGTGGCCTACCTCAACCCGGCCGCCCGGGCGCACGCCGCCCGCGCCGCCGCCATCACCGCGCCATGCGCCGCCGTGGCCGCGTACCTACCCCGCGCCGCCGCCCTGGTGTGGATACGCGCCTACTACCGCCTGGCCAGCGACGCCGAACGCGCCACGATCCAGCAGTGGGTGACCGCGTGGCGCGACGCCAACCAGCCGCAGCCACCCACCCCCGCGCCGGTCGCACCGATTCAGCCGACGCCCGCCCTTGCCGCCGCCTAGCCGCAGCGCCACGGAACCCCGGGAGCAAGGCCCCCGGGGTTCCCGCGTGCGCACCGTCCGCCGCCCGCCCCGCTCCCAGCGTGGCAACGCGACCCCCAGCCCACGCCGGAGCCTGCCGCGCCTCAAGATCACAGACCATCACACCTCTGGCATTCGCAATGTGCGGATGCAAACGAACGTCAGTTCGAGGTATTATGAGTGGTCTGGGGGGAGGAGGCTCGCCGTGCACGCGCCGTGATGACGGTGCACGTGTTGCACGCCGGGGATGGGTATCTGTATCTGACCCGGCAGGTGGCCAGCAGTGATGTCGCGCGTCAAGCGCAGGATCCGCTCGTCGCGTACTACCAGGCCATTGGCAACCCGCCTGGGGTGTGGGTGGGCGCGGGGTGTGCCGATCTCGGCATGTCCGGCGAGGTCACCGAGGAGCACATGCTCGCCCTCTATGGCGAGGGGTTGCGGCCGGACGCCAACGAGTTCATCGCCGCGCGCATGGAGGCTGGGGAGACCTTCGACAAGGCGCTGGCGGCGGCCCGGTTGGGCCGCAAGTTCTACCAGTACGACAAGGGTGTCCCGCTGCTGGCGGATATCCGGGCGGCCTATGCGCAGTTCCAGCAGGCCCACGGGCGGCGGCCGAGTGTGGAGGAACGCCGGGCCATCAAGGAATCTGTCGCTCATGCTCGGCTGGTCGGGTTGGGCGAGGTGCCAAGCCGGGAGCGGGTGCGGGAGTACCTGACCGACGAGTTGGGCAAGGCCCGCCAGCCGGTCTCGGGGTTTGATCTTGTTTTCTCGCCGGTCAAAAGCGTGAGCGTGCTGTGGGGGTTGGCTGGGCACGAGATCCGCCGGGTCGTCGAGCAGGTGCACGAGCAGGCGTGGCGGGCGGCGCTGGCGTATGGCGAGCGGGAGGCCGGCTACACCCGGCTCGGGGCGGGTGGGATCGCCTTCGCCAAGGTGTCCGGGTTCGTCGCGGTTTCGTTTCAGCACCGGGATTCCCGCGCTGGGGATCCGGATTTGCATACCCACATGGTGGTCAGCAACCGGGTCCTCGCGGCGGATGGGATCTGGCGCACGGTGGATTCTCGGCAGTTGCACCGGATCGCGGTGAGCATGTCCGAGTTGTACAACACGTTGATCGAACAGGGCCTGATCGAGGCGTTGGGGGTGCGGTTCGTCGACATCCCGCAGGGCGCGGGGAAGCGCCCGGTGCGGGAGGTCGACG
>WUUC01155702.1_pt1 | contig 26562 bp, 21 predicted proteins | sample 6278441 | NCBI WGS metagenome assembly WUUC01 (sample SAMN13675441, study PRJNA597444) | soil metagenome | isolation source: soil | place: USA: Washington | collected 2017-10 | reverse complement strand
GGCAAGCACGCCCCGCCCTGCATCGGCCTTTGCGTGAACTGCTGATTGCCGCCCAGGTCGCGATGGCGCTCGTGCTGCTTGCCGGAGCGGGACTGATGGTGCGCAGCCTGTGGCAATTGCTTCACGTGCACACCGGATTCGTTGTTGATCACGTCCTGACATTTGAGACCGCGGTGCCGACTGCGACCTACGCGGAAGGCGAGCAGATCCCGTTCTACGAACGCTTCTACGAGGCGATCCGCGCACAACCGGGTGTGCAAGAAGTCGGCGCCATCAACATTCTGCCTCTCACTGCGAATTACGACAGCCGCGGCATTCAGATCGAAGCGAGTCCAGCGCCGGTTGGCGAGGCGCCTGGAGTACAAGCCCGATCCATCAGTCCTGGATACTTTCGCGCGATGGGGATTCCCCTCCTACGTGGCCGCATGTTCAGCGAGGGTGACCGTGAGGGCCAGCCGCTCGTGATGATTGTCAGTGAGTCGATGGCGCGGCGTTACTGGCCGAGCCGGGACGCACTCGGCCAACGCGTGACCTTCAATAGCGGCATCCCGCGCGAGCAGCAACAAATAGTCGGCGGCGCAGGATCACGCGAGGTCGTGGGGGTGGTGGGTGATGTAAAGCATCTTGGTTTGGACGAGGCCGAGGTGCCGATGTTTTATACGCCACAAGCACAGCAGCCGTCGTATCACACGATGACGCTGGTGGTGAGATCCTCGACTGATCCGGCGGCGCTGGCCCCGGCGATTCGGCGACAGTTGGCGGCGCTCGATCGCGGCGTGCCGCTGTACCGTGTGCGCACGCTCGATACGATCGTTCGCACCGCGGTGGCGGCGCCCGAACTACGGGCGTGGCTGTTCGCGCTGTTTGCCGCGCTCGCGTTGACGTTGGCTGTCATCGGTGTCTACGGCGTGGTGGCATATCTGGTTGGGCAACGCACACAGGAGATCGGCATTCGTCTCGCCCTGGGTGCCGGCCGCGGCGCGGTGATGCGCGGCATGCTGCTCGAAGGACTTCGACCCGTCGCGCTCGGTATCGCCGCCGGCCTGGCCGGATCGGTGGCCGCGGGGCGAGCGTTGTCGCAAATGCTGTTCGAGGTACGCCCAAATGACGTTGCCACGTTTGCGACCATGGCGCTGGTACTGCTTGCCGCGGCAACGCTGGCGACATGGGTGCCTGCTCGTCGAGCGACGCGCGTCGACCCGGTCATCGCGCTGCGCGCTGAGTAGCGACGACGCTTGGCATCGACGGGGGGCTGAACTACCGTAGGACGTCGTGCCCATCGCGCTCGTCCACGCCTTTCTGGCGGTCCTGGTCTTCGGTTCGCTCACCGCGTGCACGACACCAGACCCTGTTCCGGCTTCGCAGCGCACTTCGCCGACGCCGGCGGGACATCTCTTCGTGACCAACGAGATGTCCGGCGATCTCAGCATCATCGACACCGCCATGCAGCGCGTGATAACCACGGTGCCGCTCGGGAAGCGGCCACGCGGTGTGCGGCTAAGCCCAGACGCGACGACGTTGTATGTTGCGCTCAGCGGCTCACCACCGGCGCCGCCGGGCACCGATGAGAGCACGTTGCCGCCACCAGATCGGAAAGCGGATGGCATTGGGGTCGTCGACATCAAAACCGCGCGGCTGGTGCGGGTGATTTCCGGTGGCTCGGATCCGGAACAAGTCGCGGTCAGTCAGGATGGCCGCTGGTTGTTCGTAGCCAACGAAGACGCGGCACAAGTGACCGTCATCAACGTCACCGATGGCTCCGTGGTCACGACCATCAAGGTTGGTGGCGAGCCCGAGGGCGTAGATCTCCGGCCTGATGGCAAGGTCGTCTACGTGACGTCAGAGGGCGACAACCAGGTTGCGGTCATCGACGCGGTATCGCCACGACTCATCACCACCTTCGCGGCCGGGCCTCGCCCGCGCGCAACCGGGTTTCTGCCAGACGGCACGCGCGCCTACGTCACCGCGGAAAATGGGGCGTCGATCATTGTCGTCGACACGAATGCGCATCGCCCACTGCAAACGATTCAATTGTCGGGGGAACTGATCCGACCGATGGGTGTCGTTGCCGCGCCGGATGGCCGACATGTCTTCGTCAGTACGGGGCGAGGCAAAAGCGTCGTGATCATCGATACGGCGACAAATCAGCCGGTGGCCGCCATCGAAGTAGGCGAGCGGCCGTGGGGCATTACGACGACGCCGGATGGGCAGTTCGTCTTCACTGCGAATGGTCCGTCCAATGACGTCTCAATTGTCGACGTCAACTCTCGCAGCGTGGTGGCGCGCGTGAAAGTGGGCGAGCGACCGTGGGGCGTCGTCTATGTTCCCGCGCTCGTTGATCAGAACAGGCGACGATAGTCGCGGTAATCGACTGGAATGCCGACAACCAGGCTGCGCTGGCGCTTGATTGCGCGCTTGGTCGCGCTGGCCAGTTCGTCAGGGTTAGACGTCCGCAACCCCTCTACGCCGCACGCTTCTGCAATCTTCACCGTGTCGATCGGACCAAAGTCCATTCGGTACGATTCCAGGTTGCGTTTCTCCTGCGCCAGCTTGATCAGCGAATAACTGTGATCTTCGAGCACGACTGTGATGAGGGGCGCGTTGACCCGCTGCGCGGTTTCGAGCTCCTGCGAGTTCATCGCGAAGCCACCATCGCCGAGCACGGCGAGAACAGGTACCTCACGACGGGCCAGCTTGGCGCCGATGGCGGCGCTGAGACCGTACCCCATTGCCGACAAGCCGTTTGACATCCAGAAGGTGCCCGGCTGCCGGCTTGGCCAGAATTGGCCAAACAGATACTTGTGCGAGCCCACGTCGGTGGTGACAATCCCCTCGGGCGGCATGACGTCGGCTAACGCGCGAACGATGTCGCCAGGCCACATGGTGTGCGACGACTCGGATTCTCCGGTCAACAGCGCCCGCCGCTGGTCCTGAAACTGTTTGAACGGCGTGCGCCAGGTGTAAGGTGCCGGATGTTTCAGCAGCGCGTCCACCAACGGGCCGTGGTCGACCATTGGTGTTTTGTTTGGGATGATCCCGCCCACACACGGCGCATCGAGCAACCAATGAATCGGCAGCTCGGCATGCCAGGTTTTGTCAATTTCAACGGCGTCGAGACCGAGTCCGATCAGGAGGTCGGCCGATTTCAGCGCCTCGACCATCAGGTCATCGGCGGCCATTCCACCGATGACGCCAACGAAGTTGTCCGCGGTCTCGTCGACGATCCCCTTCATTTTTGGAGTCACGGCAACAGGTAGATGCCACTGATCGATCCACTGTCGAATGAGTGGTGCGTTCACGACGTCAGTGCCCAACCCGATCAGGACCAAGGGTCGTTGCGCGGCGCGCAACACGTTGGCGAGTCCTTCGGCGCGGCCGCGCGCGCCCGTACGCGGCGGATCCGTCGGGCGATCATTGGCCCCGATCGCTCCCGCGGCGTTGGTGTTGAGCGGCTTGGCCGCCTCACGCGCTGACAGCGTGAGGTACGACGCACCAAACGGGCGGTACATGCACGCCTCCAGCGCACGCGTCACGGTTTCCGCGGCGCTCTCGCTGGTCAGCTTGCCGACATATCGACAGATCGGGCGATAGACGTCGTGCAAGGGCAGCAATTGATGCGTGTGGCTGGCTGGTGAGTCGTCTGCCAATTGTGCGGTGATTGCGAGCAGGGGCTCTTGATCGAGGTAGGCGTTGCTGAGGGGCAGCATCAAATTGGCGGCGCCGGGTCCGAGTGTCGTGATCACGACGCCGGGCCGGCCGCGCAGTTTTCCGTAGACCGCAGCCGCGATGCCGGCGTTGGCCTCGTGGCGCATCAACACGAAGTCGATGCCCACGCGTCGTAATTCATCGATCAGTCCGAGGACCTCGCCGCCGGGCAGCCCAAAGACCCGGTCGATCCCCGCTTCGGCCAGCGCGCTGGCCGTCACCGCCGCAGTCGTCGTCATCCGACTAGTATCGGCGCTGTCCCCGGTCGGCAACGCACAATCTGCGACCGCGGATGTATCATTCACGCGGCAAAGGACCTCGACATGAACCATCGCTCCACACGTTCTGCCCGTTTTCGCCATCAGCTTGCTCTCAGCGTCGCCATCGCCATTGCGATTACGTCCGCGTACGCGGTGCCGGAAGCTGAGAATCCAACAAAAAAGTCACTGATCGCAGCTGACTACACACGTTGGCGCAGCATCACCGGCGAGGCGATTTCTGGGGACGGGAAGTGGGTGACCTACGTCCTGCAACAGACCAACACCGTACCAGCCGACGCGAAGCCGGTGTTGCACCTGCTCAACTTCGAGACCAACGAGGATGTCGCGATTCCGCATGCCACCGGAGGCACCTTCTCACCGGACTCGCGGTGGATCGCGTATCAGGTGGATCCCAATCCGGCGCGCGGCAATCGCACCGGCGGCAACGAAAGTGCGAACGCTCCGGCCGACGGTCCAACGCCCGCGCCGCCGCCAACAACCCCGCCAACTCAAACCGAGCGCGCCGCCCCGCGACCACCCGGACCGCCGCGCCGAGCCGAGTTACGCAATCTTGCGACCGGTGCGGTGCAGTCGTGGCAAGACATTCAAACGTTCGCCTTCAACGCGACGTCGACACATTTGTTTCTCCGTCGGCGACCGCCCACGCCGGCGGGAGCGAACCGCGCTGGGGCTGCACCCGGCGGTGACGCGCCTCCCGCACCAGGCGGGGCGCCCACACCGGAAGGGGGCGCGGCAGGAGGAGCGAATGCGCCTGCTGGACCGCGCGGCGTGGATGTGATCCTCGTCGATCTCAAGAGCGGGCGTCATCAGTTGCTGGGCAGTGTCGGCGACATCGCGTTCAACAAGAAAGGCGATCTGCTGGCTTACACCGTCGATGGAACGTTGAAGGATGGCAATGGCCTGTTCGTGCTCAACACCGAGACGGGAAGAGTTACGCCGCTCGACAACGACGCGAAGAGCTACAACCGATTGACCTGGAGCGAAGACGGCGTTGCGCTTGCGGTGCTGAAAGGCGCCGACGTCGAAAAGATGCGGGAGCGCAACAACACGCTCATCGCGTTCTCTGATGTGGCAGACGCCATCGCCAATGCCGGCGCAATCGCCAAACCGGCAGTCCTCGACGTTTCAGTGGCCTCAGGTTTCCCCTCCCGATGGGTCGTGAGCGATCGAGCCGCTCTCGCATGGAGCGAAGATCGTAAGCGCGTCTTCTTCGGTGCAAAACCCCAGGTAGCGGCGCCGCCGGCAAACGCGCGCGTCAATCGCGACGAGAATCCCGACGTCGATATCTGGAGCACCGCCGACGAACGCATTCAGTCGGTGCAAATGATTCGCGCCGAGCAGGATCGCAACTTCACGTTCCGCCAGGCGTTCGATGTGGCCGCGACGAAGTTCGTCAAGCTCGCGGACGATACACTCCGCGACGTCGAACTATCCAAGGACGGCAAATGGGCGGTCGGCCGCGATACGCGTGGCTATATCCACGACTTCAAGCGCCCCGCTGCCGACATTTATCGCGTCAACACCACGACTGGCGAGCGCACGCTGATTGCGAAAGGGCAATTGGTCGGCAGTCATGTGTTTGGTATCTCTTCCGACAGCAACTACTTCTTGTACTGGAAAGACAACAAATATCAGGCTTACGACCTGAATGCGGGGACGAGCAAGACCCTCGGCAACGGCAACACGGCCAGCTTTGTCGACATGGAATTCGATCGCCCGGGACCGCGGCCATCGTACGGGATTGCCGGGTACACCAGCGACGGCAAAGGCGTGATCGTCAACCAACGTTACGACGTGTGGCTGTTGCCGCTCGACGGATCGGCACCGCTCAATCTCACCGCTGGTGCAGGCACGAAAAACGAAATTCGATTTCGCCATGTCCGTACGGAGCGTCCCGAAGCCGCCGCTGCTCCCGGCGGAGACGGGGCTGCGCGGCCCGGCGGTGGTGGTCCTGCCGCACCGCGGGAGCCCATTGATCTGTCGAAGCCGATCACCCTCTCGGCGTACGGCGAGTACACCAAAAAGGCCGGATTCTACGAGCTCTCTAACGGCCAACTGAAGGAACTGGTGTACGAAGACGCGTCCTTTACGACGCCGGTGAAAGCGGCCAAAGCGGACCGCTTCCTGTTCACGCGGCAGACATTTGTCGAGTTCCCCGACTTGCGGGTGTCTGGTCCCGGCTTCAAGGACGCCAGGAAGATCACGGAGGCTAATCCGCAGCAGGCCGAATATTTATGGGGACGCCGTGTGTTGTTCGATTACAAGAACAAAGATGGCGTCCGGCTGCAAGGCATTCTCGCCTTGCCAGACGACTACAAGGCGAGTGAAAAGCGCCCGATGCTCGTCACCTTCTATGAGAAGAACTCACAGAACATGCACCGCTATAGCCCGCCGTCATATTTGACCGGCATGGGCTCGTCCGCCGTCGAAGCAGTCACGCGCGGTTACATCACGATGTTGCCGGATATCCATTTCCGCACTGGTTCGTCCCACAGCGACATGCTCGAGTGCGTTGAAGCGGCGACCAGGAAAGTCATCGAAATGGGGTATGTCGATCCGAAACGCATCGGGATCAGCGGGCACAGTTACGGTGGCGAGGGTGCGGCGTTCATTGGCACGCAGTCTAAGCTGTTCGCCGCTGTCGGCATGGGTGCGGGCGTGACCGATCTGTTTTCCGATTTCAGTCAGAACTGGGGCTGGGCGTATCAAGTCACCGGCGGCAGCGGCGCCAATGGCAATGACTACTACTTATACGGGCAGGGTCGATGGGGCATCTCACCGTGGGATAAGCCCGACCTCTACATGAATGAGTCCGCGCTTACGCACGCCCCAAAGGCCACCGCGCCGTTCTTGATCATGCACGGTACCGCCGATCCGACCGTCGCATTTCAAAACAGCCTCGGCTTCTACAACGCGCTCCGCTACAACGGCAAGACCGCGTTCCTACTCGCGTACCCGAACGAAGGGCATGGGCTGCGCGGCATTGCCAATCGCAAAGACTTGACGATTCGCTACTTCGAGTTTTTCGATCACTACTTGAAAGGTGCACCGGCGCCGAGGTGGATGACCGAGGGCGTACCGTTTCTGACGAAAGGCGAGACGAAGGGGTCGTAGGCGTTACTTGTCGTCGAGCAGCACCAGGCTCAACACGGCCGTGCGTACGATCAGCTCGCCGTTGTACTCGATAAAGCCGAGCGATCGGAACTTGTTCATAAAGTAGTTGATGCGCGGACGCGTCGTCCCGACCATCTCGGCGAGCGTTTCCTGCGAGACGCGAGGCAACACCCACTCGTCGCCTCGTGACTTGCCGTAGCGCGCCATCAACAAGAGCGCGCGGGCAAATCGCTTCTCGACCGAATTGAACAGGCGATCGACGAGGTCTTCTTCGATGCGAATGTTGCGGTTGAGGACGTGGGAGATGAATCGGTCGGAGAGTTGCGGCTGGCGATGCAACAGGCGCTGCATGCGCTCCCGATCGATGCGCAGGACGCGCGTGGCCAGCATCGCTGTTGCCGTGCCCATGCGCACGGTCTGTCCGGTGAGAGCGCCCTCGCCGAAGAAATCGCCGGCGTTCATGACGCCGACGACTGCCTCCTTGCCGGTGGACGACACCACCGATAACTTGACGCGGCCCTCTTGTACATACAACACGGAGGTTGCCGCGTCGCCTTGCGCGTAGATCACGGCGCCGGGATTAAAATCCAGCAGTCGCTTCGGAACCTTCGCCGAGGTGAGAAACGTTTCGGCATCAAACCGGCGCGCTTTCCGCGAGGGAAAACGCGCCCGCTTTCTCGACATCATCAGCCGCGATTAGTGTTTCGTCACGGTCAGATCTTTAACCACCGCGTCCGTGTTATGCGCGAAGCGAATGCCATAGACGCCATCGGTTGACTTCAATTTGCCGGCGGTGACAACCGCAGCCTTGTCGTAGCTTGCAACCACGGTGCCGTTGATCGCGCACTCCACCTTGTCGCCTTTCACGGTGACGGCAATTTCTTGGGTCACGGACGACCCCTTGCCCTCGGCCTTCTTGACGGCCGCATTGGCTTCGGGGCGGCGTCCGCCCATCTGAAAGGCGTCAGGGCCAAATCCACGCACGATATACGTGCCGTTGCCGTAGGCGGCGCAGTACAGATAGCTCTGCTGCGGCGTCCCCATGTCGTTGCCGCCAATGACGATGCCGTAGGGATGCGGATGGTCGTTGAGACCCATGTAATTGGATTCCGTGAAGGTCGCCTTCACGGTGTAGTTGCCCGTGGCCGTGTTCTTTGGGTTCCAGTAGGTAACAGCCGGGCCAGTGGTGACTTGCAGGTCCTTGCCGACCAATGCCAGCTTGGCGTTGTTCAACACCATGCCGGCTTTTTCTTCCTGCGGATCGATTTTTCCCTGCCAGCCAGGCACGGAAATGCCGCCGCCGGCAACGACGCGCGCCGCGTCCTGCCCCTGGGCACCGATAAATGCGGATGTGGCAAACATGAAGGTCAGCGCGAGCGCTGAATACGGAACGAAACGCATGGTCAGAATCCTCTCGGGTGAAAACGTTGAACAAGGGTTGTAGAACGTTCGTAGATAGATAGTCAACTGGCAACCACGAAAGGCATCCATGGGCCTCTGGCAGGACCTGCAGTTCGCGATCCGTCTTCTTTTCAAAGATAAATGGTTCACATTCGTCGCCGTCGTCGCTCTAGCGCTGGGCATTGGCGTCAATGCCACGGTTTTCACCTTCGTCAACGCCGTTCTCATTCGAGGGCTCCCGTTCGAAGAACCTGATCGCATTTTCGTGATCGGTTCCTACGATCCCGTGCGCGACCGTGACATGGCGGTGTCATATCGCGACTATCAGGATTGGAGCGCCGCCACACAAACCTTCAGTGCCCTGGCCGCTTACAGCGGCGACACGATGAACGTCAGCGATGAAGGGCGCGCGCCCGAACGTTTTTCGGGCGCCCACATGTCCGCGAATGCGTTTTCGCTGATTGGCCAACGTCCGATCCTCGGGCGGTCGTTTCTGCCCGAGGATGATCGCCCCGGCGCGGCTCCGGTGGTGATGCTTGGCAATGGTGTGTGGAAGAACCGTTACGGCAGCGACCGCGGCGTGATCGGCAAAACGATTCGTGTCAATGACGTCCCCTCAATCGTCATCGGCGTCATGCCCGAGGGTCTGAAGTTCCCCAACAACACCGATTTGTGGCAATCGCTTGCGACAATGCCAGACCTCGAGAAGCAGCCGCGCAACTCGCGTCCGCTCGAGGTCTTCGGGCGGCTAGCACCGACCGCAACTGTGGAGCAGGCGCGAGCCGAGCTGATCACAATTGGGCAGCGGCTGGCGCAGGAATATCCCGATACCAACAAAGACATCCAACCCAAAGTACAGACCTTCAACGAGCGCCAGAACGGCGGCCCGATCAAGTCGGTGTTCCTGTCGCTGATGGGTGCAGTGTCCTTCGTGCTGTTGATCGCGTGCGCCAACGTGGCGAACCTGCTGCTGGCGCGGTCCGCGAATCGTGCGCGAGAGATCTCGGTGCGAGTGTCACTCGGGGCGTCGCGGGGCCGCATCGTTCGGCAATTGCTCGTGGAGAGTGTCCTGCTCGCGCTTGTCGCGGGTGTGCTCGGGCTCGCGTTGTCGTTTGTCGGTATCCGCTTGTTCGACGCCGCCACACAGGACGTGGGCAGGCCGTCGTGGATCGAGTTCACGATGGACGGCCGCGTGTTCGCTTACCTCGCCGCCATCTGCCTCGGAACAGGTGTGATCTTCGGATTGGCGCCGGCGCTCCATATTGCCCGTACCGATGTGAACGAGATCCTCAAGGAAGGCGGACGCTCAGGCTCGGCAGGCATGCGCGTGCGGCGCTGGTCGAGCGCGCTCATCATCAGCGAGCTTGCGCTCACCGTTGCGCTCCTCGCTGGCGCCGGATTCATGATGCGCAACTTCCTGACGATGTACCGCATGGATCTCGGCATCGACACCTCGCAGCTGGTCACGATGCAGCTCTCGTTGCCCGAACGGAAGTATGCGTCGATCGAACAGCGCCTCGATTTTTATGAGCGTCTCGAAAGCCGCCTGCGCGCCAACGGCAACATCCGATCGGTGTCGTTAGCCAGCAACGCGCCCATGTCCGGCGGCTTCACTCGGCGCCTGGCCGTGGATGGTCGCCCGCTCAATTCCGGCGAGCAGCCGCCCATGGTCACAATGCTCACGATCGATGCGCGCTACTTCGAAACCCTCGGGTTGCCATTGACCCGCGGCCGCGCGTTCACCGAGACCGATGGTGGCCCGGGCCAAGAGAACACGATCATCAATGCACGCCTGGCGGAAATGCATTTCCCCAATGAAGATCCGATCGGCCGGCGCATTGTGTTGAGCATTGATCTGCAGGGGTCGGCACCGCCGCCCGGTGGCATCCCCACTTCGGTGACAGCCACGGTCGTCGGGGTCGTGCCCAATGTACGGCAGCGTAACTTCGAGCAGGCGCAAAGTGATCCCATCGCCTACTTGCCGTTTCGCGCGGACCCGCGCCCGTTTACGATGCTCATCGCGCGCAGCGAAGGGGACCCTGGCCCCGTAACCAAGCTTATTCGCGAGGAGCTCCGCGCGGTCGATGCGGATCTTCCCTTGTTTAGCATTCGGACGATGGACGAAAGCCTGGCGCGGCAACGCTGGCCGTTTCGAGTATTCGGGACCATGTTCGCGATCTTCGCGGGGATCGCCCTGATGCTATCGGCTGTCGGCCTCTATGCCGTCACAGCCTACTCGGTGACGCAGCGCACACAGGAAATCGGCGTGCGGACCGCGCTCGGCGCGCAATCGCAACAGGTCGTGTGGTTGTTTCTGCGTCGCGCGCTGTTTCATCTGGGCATCGGGCTGAGCCTTGGGATTGGCGCCGCCGTTGGCGTCGGACTGATTTTCGAGAGCGCGAATCTTCTCGTTCAAAACAACGGCCGCGATCCAATCACGATCGGTGCGATCGCCCTGATCCTGGCCGTCGTGTCGCTGTTTGCGTGTCTTGCGCCAGCTCGCCGGGCGACACAGCTCGACCCACTGGTCGCGCTTCGGCGGGAATAGTCGGGCTGTTACAGATTGGACAGTCGGCGGTTCGCGGATGCATTACGCTCAGAGTGGTGATCTACTCTTTACTTGTTATCTCCGCTCTGAGCGCCTCGCTGCTGTCTATCGCTGATCAAGACCCCGTGCCGCCCCGCGCCACCGACGGCGCGCAACATCTGTTTTATAACGGGCAGTACGACGAGGCCGGCGCGCTCTTACGTGACGCCTGTTCGACGACGCCGGTTGTGTTGTCAACGTGCGAGCTGCACACCTCGGTCCTTCACTTTCGACTCAAGCGGGCTCTTGGCGACGATACCGACCGCGGGCGCGCCTTCAAGCGTTGCGCCTCCTGCCCCGCAATCCTCGCGCAGTTCGTGTCGGAAGTGGCCAAAGGCCAGGCGGCGGCACGGGCCGAATTGAAAGCGCGACCCGGCGACGAAGCGGCGCTTTTTTATCTCGGCAAGCTCGACCTCAACTACGTCTGGCTCCATCTCGGCACACTGGGCCGCAAGACTGGGTGGGGGGAGTACTGGGAGGCACGCAAAGCGCTCGATACCGTGCTGAAGAAAAATGCCCAGCATGTCCGCGCGCGCGTGGCGCGTGCCTGGATCGACTACATCGTTGACACGCGCATGCCGATGGGGACCCGTTGGTTGCTGGGCGGCGGCGATAAAAAGCGCGGCCTCAGAACGGTGCGAGAAGCCGTCGACGCCAACGCCGAGTTCTATGAGTCGATCGAAGCGGCATTTGCGCTCTGGGACATGCAGGTACGAGAGCGCCAGGTGGGCGAGGCCGTCGTGACCGCACGGCGTCTGGCGCGGGATTTTCCCGAAAACCAGGAGCTGCGCAAGTTCCTCGACGCGCACGAGCCGCGCTCACAACAGTAAGCTCGCTCGACCGAGCCAGTCAGCACGTCGTTTGCAGGGGCTGCGCCTATGGCTCAACGTCGCAACCGATCCATTCGCTACGCTGTCGTCGGGCTGGGCCACATCGCACAAGTGGCGGTGTTGCCAGCCTTTGCGCATGCGAAACATAATTCCGTGCTGACGGCTCTTGTCAGCGACGACCCCACCAAACTGAAAACCTTGCGCCGGAAGTACCAGGTCGAGCAAACCTACTCGTACCGCGAGTACGAGTCGTGCCTGGATCAGGTCGATGCGGTTTACATTGCCCTCCCCAATCATATGCACGCGGACTTCACCATCCGCGCAGCGGAGGCGGGGGTTCACGTGCTCTGCGAGAAACCCATGGCGCCGACCGCGTCGGAGTGCCAACGCATGATTGACTCGTGCCGCAGTAACGGCGTGAAGTTGATGATCGCCTACCGATTGCATTTCGAAGAGATCAACCTGAAGGTCATCGAGCTTGTACGCCGTGGCCGGATTGGCGAGCCCAAGTTCTTCAATTCATCGTTCTCCATGCGCGTGCGCGAAGGCGACATTCGTACAAAGCCCGAGATGGGCGGCGGCACCCTCTATGACATTGGTGTCTATTGCATCAACGCTGCACGTTACCTCTTCCGGTCGGAGCCCACAGAGGTGCGGGCGTTGTCGGTGAACAGTGGCGCCGCACGTACCAAAAGGATCGACGAATCGACCGGTGCACTGCTGCGATTTGAAGGGGAACGGCTAGCCGCCTTCATTACCAGCTTCAATGCCTCGGACGTCGCGTCCTATCGCATCGTCGGGACAAAGGGCATGCTGCACGTCGATCCAGCGTACGAATACGCCGAGGGTCTGGGTTACGAACTGACCGTCAACGGTAAGAAGACACGGAAGCAGATCGGACGCCGCGATCAGTTTGCGTCGGAACTTCTGCACTTCTCGGACTGCATTCTCAAGAATCGCCAGCCAGAGCCATCAGGTGAAGAAGGCCTGCAGGATGTCCGCATCGTCGAAGCACTGTATCGCTCGGCGACGACCGGGAAGACCGTTGCGCTCCCTGCTTACAAAGACACCAAGCGGCCGTCGACACGTCAACTGATTCGCCGTCCCGGCGTCAGGAAGCCACAACTGGTGAAGGTTCAGAGCGCGAGCGAAGAGTGATGATCGTCACCTCGGGCAACGCACCGATACGGAGCGGTAACCCCCAGTAGTTTGTCCCGGGGTTGATGTACAGCTGCGATTCGCCGCGGCTGTACCACCCCATCGCGTGCTCGAGAAACAGCGACGCGAGACTCCAATCGATGTGAGGCACTGACAATTGGCCATAGTGCGTGTGGCCACTCAGCGTCAACTGGACGCCACGATCGGCAAGGGCCGGCCACAACGCTGGGTTGTGGGCGAGCACGATGGTAAAGGCACCTGTCGGAACACGCGCTAACGTGCGCGCGATGTCGGGGGCCACGGTCGCGTCACGCCCTATGGGCCCGACGGCACCGGCTGGGTCGCCGGTGCCCGCAATCCAAAAGCGCACGCCGCCGCGCTCAATCTCCACCGCGTCATTGACCAGCACCGTCACGCCCATGCCCTCGAGCCCGGCGCGCACCTGCCGCCAGCCTGCATAGACATCGTGATTGCCTGCGACCGCAAAGACGCCATGCGTTGCCGACAGCGCTGAGAACGCGGCGGCAAAATCTTTGACGTCCCCGGCGTAGTCGTCAACTTGATCCCCGGTGACAGCGATCACGTCAGGCTTGGCAGACTGAACCGATTGCACGACCTTGTCGAGAAAGCGGCGCGAGGTATGTGGCCCGACATGCAGATCTGAGATCTGCGCGATGCGCATGGCGTCGAGGGCCGCGGGCAAGTCGCTGAAGGCGACGTTCAACTGCTTGATGCGCAACTGCTTGCTACCGACGTAGCCGACGACGATCGCGACCGCAAAACATCCACCGACGCCGAGCACCGCAGCGCGGCCGGCCGCGACAGCGGCGCCGAACGGGAGACCAACGATGAATCCTGCGACACCGGCCAGCGCCATCAACAACGTTGCGAGTTGCAAATACCAAAATGGGCGGAAGATGAAGAGACGGGTGAACTTCGACGGGTATCCGCCGCGAAAGCGGCCGACGAGCACGAGAAGAGGAGCAACCGCCACAAGCGCGCCAAGAATGATCGTCAACCATCCACCAGGGACAATCGGCGCCAGAAAGAAACCCACGATTAACCACCAGACGCTCGTCCAGGTGACGCCAATGGCGATGATGCGCAACATCACAGCGCCCCAGTGTGACAGAAGCGATTTCGGATAATGTGGTGCAGGCTTTTTTTGGAGGGTCATATGCGAATGCGTGATTGTGTTGGCGTCGTGGGGATATTCGTCACATTCGCGGTTGGCGTCGCCGCGCAAGCGCCGGCCGCAGGCGGTCAGCAGCAACGTCCGGCGATGACGTTGACGACGACGGCGTTTCCGGATGGCGGCGTGATTCCGCCGAAGTACACGCAAGCTGGCGAGCAGGTGTCGCCCGCGTTGACGTGGAGCAACGTCCCGCCGGAGACCGTTAGCTTCGTGTTGCATATGCGCGATCCGGACGTGGCGCGCATGCGCACAACGGAAGATCAAGTGCATTGGCTGGTATGGAACATTCCCGGAACGTCCAGGGGGCTGCCTGAAGGTGTGGCAAAGGGCGCGGAGTTGCCGGACGGCAGCCGTCAGATTAGCGCCAGCGGTCCTGTGTATCGCGGACCGGGGGCGCCAGCGAGCGGGCCGATGCATCACTACACGTTCGAGATCTATGCCCTCGATACGAAGTTAGATGTGCAGCCTGGTGCGGATGCGTGGGAAACGCGCACCAACATCTGGAAGGCGATGAACGGGCACATCCTCGGCAAGGCGGTATACGTGGGATTGTTCCGCCGACCGCAATAGCGACGCGCGTTCGTCCCGCCGACCGTCCCTGGCGAGACGAACGCTATACTTCGCGCATGCACGTGTTGCGCTTGGCCGCGATCGTTCTGTTCATAGGGTGTGGCGTCGCCATCAGTCTTACGGCGGCAGCGCCGGACTGGTCCCGTTTCCGTGGTCCCAATGGTTCGGGCATTTCGTCCGCCTCTAACGTCCCCATTGAGTTTGGACCGGCGAAGAATGTGTTGTGGCGGCTGCCGTTGCCGCAAGGACATTCATCGCCGATCCTGCATGGCGATCGAATTTACCTGACCGGCTTTCGCGGTGACGCGCTGGTGACCCTGGCCATCGATCGGCAGAAAGGCACCATTCTCTGGGAGCGCACGGCGCCGCAAGTCAAGACCAAGGTTGTCGACAAGCGCAACAATCCAGCGTCGCCCAGTCCCGCAGTGGAAGAAAACGGCGTCTACGTGTTTTTTCCCGATTACGGTTTGATTGCATATGACGCCGCCGGCAAAGAGCGGTGGGCGATGCCGCTTGGTCCGTTCAACAACATTTACGGGATGGGTGCGTCGCCGGTCATCGTTGGCGACAACGTGGTGCTGGCTTGCGACCAGAGTTTGGGGTCGTATGTCATGGCCATCAACAAGAAGACCGGCCGCGTGGTGTGGAAGGTCGATCGGCCAGAGGCCAAAAGCGGGCACTCGACGCCAGTGGTGTGGCGAGGTCCTGACGGAAAGGACCAACTCATTCTGCCCGGTTCGTTTTTGCTCACGTCGTACGACGCGGCGACCGGCAAGAAACTGTGGTGGGTGGGCGGCTTGTCGTTCGAGATGAAGTCAACGCCAGTAATTGGCGGCGACACCATTTACGTCAATGGCTATGGCGCACCGGTGAACGATCCGGGCAACAAAGTGACCGTTCCGGCGGCAGACGAAGTGTGGAAGACCGCTGACGCCGACGGCAATGGCGTCATCTCGAAGCCTGAGTTTCCCAAGTTTACGCAAGCGTTCTGGTTCGATGTCGCCGATCTCGACGTCAACGGATCGCTCACCAAGGACGAGTGGGCGTATTACCGCGCCGCGCTCGATTCGGAGAACGGCATGCTCGCGATTGGTCTTGGCGGATCGGGGGACATGAGTGACAAGGCAATCCGGTGGAAGTATCAGCGCAGCGTGCCGCAGTTGCCGTCGCCGCTGTTGTATGGCGGCGTGTTGTACATGGTCAACGACAATGGCATCGTCACCACACTCGATCCGCAAACCGGTGCGCAGATCAAACAGGGAAGACTGACCGGCGCACCGGGTCCGGTGTTTGCGTCGCCGGTCGCCGCGGATGGTCACGTCTTTTTCGTCACGGAGGCGGGCGCGGTCGTCGTGGTCGCGCCTGGCGCGGATTTCACCCCGAAAGTCGTGAACGAACTCGGTGAGGATTCCTACGCCACGCCCGCATTTGCGGATGGCCGCATCTACGTGCGGACAACGCAAGCGTTATACGCGTTCGGGAAGGGTTAGGGGCGGACGATCGGCGTCGGCGTGCCGTCTGGCGACGCCTGACCGACATTGAGGTTCTTGCCGTGGAATAACGCCTTGTGCAGGCGATCAATGGCGACCATGGCCTCGGCCAACGTCGCCATTTCCACGATGCCGCAGCCGCGCGGATACCCGGTTTCGCGATACTTGATAATTTCCACCGAACGCACCTGGCCTGCCGTGGCGAACAGCGTGCGCAAGTCATCCTCTGTCGTGGCGTAGGGCAGGTTGCCAACGTAGATGCGACGGTTTTCGATTGGAACAGGGCGGTGCATGGAATGCCTGCGGCGGACGGATGTCGAGGTCATAACGGAACGGGATCAACTGGCGTGTGACTAGCGGCGCGGGCGCGCGGGCGGATCGACGTCGTGCAAGAGCCGCGATACCAACGGGGTCGGCGCCGCGTCTCGGGCGAAGAACATGAACAGGCCGACCATCACCAGCGTGCCGACAAAGATCTCAAGCAGCAGTAACACCGGTACTGTGTCCATGCGGGATGGTAATCATTCCGTCATGCCAATAGCTGTTCTATCTTGGACACCCACCTCCCGGGGCGCAGTGCAGTTTCGGGACGCGGTTTGCTTTCTTGGGCCCGGTCCGGTAAAACCTTGCCCAATTGTTCGCCGGCCCACTCACCTGACAAACAAAGGGGCCTGTCTCTTTTCCGGACTCTGGAGCTCACGATGATGCGTGCTCGCCACCTGTATCCCTTCGCGATCGTTTTCGGACTCGCCACCGTGCTGAGCCCGGACGTCGGTGCGCAAAAACCCGCAGGCGGGACCAAGGGACCGAACTTTCAGGTCGATCCCACCTGGCCCAAGGACATGCCCAATAACTGGATTTTCGGCGCCATTACGGGCGTGTTCGTGGACGCGAAAGACCACATCTGGGTGACACATTTGCCCGAGACTCTGACGGAGGAGGAGACGTCCGAAATCCAAAAGCCGCCGATTGCGACCTGCTGCCGCCCCGCTCCGACGGTGGTGGAATTCGATGCGGCCGGCAACGTAGTGTCGAGTTTTGGCGATACCGCCCAGGACATTGCGATTTACCCTCGAAACCCGCACGGTATCTTCGTCGACCACAACAACTTCGTCTGGATCGGCAGTTACATGCATCACCGCGTGATGAAGTTCACGCGCGATGGCAAACATGTGATGACGCTGGGCGAGTACGACAAAGTCGCCGGCAGCAACGATCAAAAGCTGCTCGGCGGGCCAGCGGGAATCTGGGTCGATCCGAAAACCAACGAAGCCTTCATCGCTGACGGCTACCGCAACCGCCGGGTCATCGTGTTCGATGGCGAGAGCGGAAAATATCTGCGTCACTGGGGTGCGTACGGCGAACCGCCAGACGATACCCAGAAGCCGGCAAACAACCCGGATGTGCCGAACAAGCAGTTCTCCACCGTGCACGGCATCACTGGATCTCGCGACGGGATGATCTATGTCGCCGATCGTCGCGGCAATCGCATCCAAGTATTCGATCAAAAGGGCAAGTTCATCAGAGAGAAAATCGTGGCGCCGCGCACGCTATCGTCGGGTTCGGCGTTTGTGCCTGTGCTGTCGCCTGATCGCGATCAGCAGTGGCTGTATCTTGCCGATGGCACCAACCACAAAATCTGGATCATGCGCCGCAGCGATCTCGAAATAGTCGGCGAGTTCGGACGCGGTGGCCGCCAGCTTGGCCAGATGCTGCGGCCGCACGGCATGAGCGCGGACTCAAAGGGCAACCTTTATGTCGGCGAAGCGTCAACCGGCAGACGCGTCCAGCGGTTTACGCCGAAGTAACTTGCGGGGCCGCGAATGCGCCGCGGCCCCTCCCGCATTTGTTACCGGCGCTCCCACACGCCAATGTCGGTGACGCTGGACAGGCCACCGTTGCCTTGGAAGGCCACGAACACTCCGTTCAGCAGCGTTTCGATGGGGACCGCCGGGTCGAACGGGCCGCTGATGCACAGCGTTGTGGGCTGAGTGCCGCGATCGAGGCCGGGTGTGGTGATAACGGCGACGTCGAGCGCAACCCCAGGGAACCCCTCAACGGGGCCGACGTTTTCAACCAGTGTCGCGCCGCTATTCACCGGCGCAATAAGCGCAAACCCGCTCAGAACGCCGGGTATGTCCAGCCCCAGACCGGTGATGCGCGCATCGCCCGGCGACGTATTTGTAACCTTCAGGCACACCACGCTCAAACCGGTGTTCCAAAGGGGAATTGGGAAGTCGCTCGTTGATGCGTTGGGGCTTTGGACCAGCGCTGTCGCAAGCGTCGGGTATTTCCGCCCAATCACGCGATGAGCGGACAGAATCGCTGGAAGAACGAAAAACACTGCGACCAGAGCCGCGATGACACGGGCGAGACGTCGGGGTGTGCCGTTTCCGATGTTCATGGTGAATCTCCTCCACGCAGAGTGACGCGGCGCTCGACTCAAAGTCCTGACGACAGTCTGAAATTACGCATGATCTTTTTGTGACAAAGTTCCCCGCGCCGAAAAGACTAAGATTTGCGCGTGCTCGTGCGCACTGAGGATGTGCCCGCCCGGCCGCCGCGTGTGGTGTACGCCTTCGGAGATTTCGAATTCATCGAGGGTGATCGCGTCCTTCTGCGCCGTGGCGGCCGTGTGCCGGTCACGCCTAAGGCGCTGGACACGCTCGCGATTTTGCTCGCGGCCCGCGGTCGACTGGTCACGAAAGATGAGCTTCTCAGGGGTGTCTGGCCGGATACATTTGTCGAAGAGAACAGCCTCACGCGGAATGTGTCGGTGCTGCGCAAGGCGCTGGCTGGCGATGCCTCCGACCAACAGTTCATCGAGACGGTTCCGAAAAGCGGCTATCGCTTTATTGCCCCCATCACGGAACGGCACTCGAGTGGCGTTGCAAGTGCGACCTCTGAGGTTGCCGGCGTTGTCGCCGTGCGCGATGGTCGTCGCGCGCCGGTTCGTCTGATTGCGGCCGCCGTTGTCGTCTTCCTGGCCGCCGGCGGGCTTTGGCTCTTGTGGCAAGCGCGCCGTGCTCCGGTGGCGCCGCCGGCAGCCAGCGACACCATCCATCAGATTGCCGTATTACCACTTCACATCATCGGAGCGGCGAACGGCATCGAGCATCTCGCGATCGGCATTCCCGACACCATCATCACGCGGCTGGCGAACATGCGAACGTTGCGGGTGCGATCGACCCGCACGATTTTGCCGGTGACGGGCGCGGACCCGGCAAAGGCGGGGCTGGCGCTTGCGGTCGATCATGTGCTCGCCGGCACGCTACAAGCGGTGGGTGGTACCGCACGGATCAACCTTCAACTGGTCCGCACGGCCGATGGCATCGTGGTATGGGGCGATGCGTTCGAGTTGCGTGTCGATCAACTGATGTCGCTGCAAGATGACGCCATTGCCGACCGCGTGGCGCAGGCGCTGCACGTGCGTACTACGGCGACGGAACGCGAACGTGCATTTCGTCGTTACACCGATCAAGCCGACGCGTACGCCCTCTATTTGCGCGGCCGCGCCCTGCTCGCCAATTACACGGATGCGACGATGACGCAGGCGATCGAGCAGTTCGAACACGCGCTGCGCCTCGATCCGCAGTACGCGCTGGCGCGCGCGGGGTTGGCGACGGCCCTCGCATTTTTCAGCGTTCGTTATGCCTACGAGGACGAGGCGCGCATCTGGGCCGGCCGCGCCGAAACCGAAGCGCGTCAGGCGCTGCAACAGGACCCGGAACTGGCGGAAGCACATCTGGCGTTGGCGAGTGCCGCCGGAACGGTGTATCGCAGCTTCGATTGGAACTTGGTCCTGGCTGAGGCGGCGACGGCATTGCGCCTCAATCCCAATTTGGACCTCGCCCATACGACGCGCGCCCGGGCGTTGTTTCATCTCGGTCTGTTCGACAGCGCGGAGCAAGCGCTGCAACGTGCCGAAGCCGGCGCGCCAGCTACGGTCGAGAGTGCCCGCATTCGCGTGTTGCTTGCGCTGCACCGCGGTCGCTTCACCGAAGCGCTGTCGCAAGCAGAGCATCTCGCGCGGCGGACTGACGCCCCCGCTGTCCAGTCATACATCGCGATGGCCAGCTATTACCTCGGGGATGTGGCGCGTGCCACGCAGATTCTCAGTAACCTGCGGCGTGGCGGTCGCCCCGATATCCGCGCGCAGGCCTTTCTGGCCGCAATCGAAGCGGCGCAGGGAAATCGAACTCGCGCCCGCGGGATTGTTGCCACCATTACAGCCCAGTCGTACATGGACCATCACGTTGCAACCTACCTCGCAGCAGCATCCACGCAATTAGCCGATTATCCGGGCGCAACGCGTTGGCTGCGTGCCGCTGCGGACACCGGGTTCGCCTGCTATCCGTGGTTTGACATCGACCCACTGCTGCGTCCGCTGCGGGCGGATGCGGGGTTCAACGCGATGATGAGGGATGGGCGCGCGTCGTTTGAGCAGGCCGAGAAGCAGCACGGCCAGCCATAAGAGCTTATGAACATTCGTGACAAGGTGGCAGTCGTCACCGGGGGCGGGCGTGGGATCGGACGCGCCCTCTGTCAACGCTTTGCCCATGACGGCGCGCGCGCCGTTGTCGTGGTCGACCGCGACGCCACCGCTGACGTCGTCGCCGCTGAGATTGGCGGGCTTGGTCTTGTTGCCGACGTCGCTGTCGAATCGGATGTCGCGCGTGTGGTGCAGACGACCCTGCACACTTACGGGGCGATTGATTTGTTCTGCTCCAACGCCGGAATCAGTGGCGGCATGCGCGGTATTGATGCGACAGACGACGACTGGCAGGACATTTGGCAAGTCAACGTGATGGCGCATATCTACGCCGCCCGCGCGGTGTTGCCCGCCATGCTTGCCGCCGGTCACGGATACCTCTTGCACACCGCGTCGGCAGCCGGGTTGCTGACGCAAATCGGTTCCGCCCCATACGCGGTGACCAAACACGCAGCCGTCGCTTTCGCCGAATGGCTTGCCATCACCTATGGCGATCGCGGCATTACGGTCTCGTGCTTGTGCCCACAAGGAGTGCGAACGGCAATGCTCGATGCCTCTTCGGCAACGGTCCGCGAATTATTGGGTGATACGGCGATCGACCCCGAGGTGGTGGCTGATGCTGTGATCGCCGGCATTGCCGATGAACGATTTCTGATCCTGCCGCATCCTGAAGTGGGCGAGTACTTCCGGCGAAAGGCCACCGATTACGATCGCTGGCTACGTGGGATGCGACGTCTGCAGCAGCGCATCAGCAGTGCCTCCGTTGCCGATCGTTGAAACCTTCGCGCGCATCCCCGCTGGTCATTTCCTAATGGGCAGTGACGAGGGTCAGGATGATGAGAAGCCGATCCACGAGGTGTGGGTCGATGCCTTCGACATGGCTGTGTTCCCAATCACGCGGGAACAGTATCGGCAGTTCCTGATATCGACAAAGCATGAGGCGCCGCGAGAGTGGCAGTCCCCCCTGTTCACCGACGACCAACCGGTCGTTGGCGTCAGTTGGCTCGATGCGCAGGCGTATTGCGCATGGCGTAACCGCCAGGGCGACTCAATGCGCCTGCCGACCGAGGCCGAATGGGAACGCGCGGCGCGCGGTGGCGTGGAAGGCATGCGGTATCCGTGGGGGCCGCAGATTCCCGACTGGATTCCCGCGCAGGGTCAGGGGCCGCTTCGATCACCCTGGCCAGTGATGTTGGGCGAGCCGAACGCGTACGGCCTATACGGCATCGCCGCGAATATTCACGAGTGGTGTGCCGATTGGCACGCCCCGACGTATTACGCCGAAGCGCCCGCGCACAACCCGATGGGACCGGAGATAGGCGTGCGCCGCGTTTCGCGCGGGGGCGCGTGGCGCCATGCGCTCACCATCAGCCGCACTGCCGCGCGCAGCAAGCTCGATCCGTCGTTTCGCTATACCGACTACGGATTCAGGGTCGCGCGATCGGTGACGCCGCTTGCTCCGCCAGCGGCGCTGTCAAATCGCTGAAGGGATGACCGCAGCGCAGTGCAAATTGCATTGCCGCGGACAGCACGAGTCACCTGCCACCCCGAGGTTTATACTGAAGCACGGTGAGCACACGCACGATTTTCATGGTTGGCCTGCTACTGGTCGCGCTCGGCGCCGCCGGGGTGCTGCTGCAACAGCAAACGCCAGACGCGACGGTCGCCTCCAGTTCCGTGCCCGAAAACGACGAGGCCTTTTCGGTGCGGTTGTTTCGCGATCCGAAGCCGGTCGCCGATTTCAGCGTCGCCACCCTCGACGGACGAACACTGACGTCCGGGGATTTGCGCGGCAAGGTCGTCATCGTCAACTTCTGGGCCACATGGTGCGCGCCGTGTCGAGCCGAAATGCCGGCGCTGGTCGCGCTGCAGGACAAATATCGTGATCACCTCGTGATCGTCGGTGTCTCCGAAGACGAAGGCCCGATTGAGAACGTCAAACGCTTCCTGACTGAATACGGCGTCAACTACCCGATCGCGATGACGACGCCTGAATTGGCGCGCGTGTTCCCAGGCGTAACCGCGTTGCCGACGACGTTCATCCTTGATCGAGAGCTGCGTGTGGCGCAGAAGCACATCGGGATGCTGGACGCAGAGACGACCGAACATGAGACTCTCGCGCTTGCTGGATTAGCGACGAGAGCAAGCATTGAACTGGTGGAACCGGATCAACCCGTTGGCTTGGCGAACGCGGCGCTAGCAAAAGAGATCCCCGGTGTCGATCTGACGGCGCTCACGCCGGAGCGACGTGTAGCGATTCTTCAGCGTCTCAACTCCGAAGCCTGCAGTTGCGGCTGCGGCTTGACGGTGGCGAAGTGCCGCATCGACGATCCCGCATGCGGCGTCAGCTTACCGGTGGCACGGCGAATCGTCGCCGAAATGTCAGGCCTCTGAGTCGGCACCAGGAGGTGCTCGGCGGTTCGCTCGAGGCGTAGGTAACCCTTCCATTTCGCCCCTGGACACGCCTGCTACACTGGATCAAACGCCTCATCCAACCAGGAGAGTGTGCCATTCGAGCCCTGTGCCTAATGGTCCTGCTCGTCGTGTCTCCGGCGCTTGCCGCGGCGGAAACGGTCGACGCAGGAAAGCAGTTCATCAAGTCGATCGACCGCATGATGGTGTCGCTGTCGAAAGAGAGCCGGCACGCCTCGGCCACGATCTCCAAGGCCTACCGGGACCATATGGACCTGCTGGTGCTGGACGAATACGACGCGATCGAACATGCGCTGGCCAACGGCGGGTTGGTGCCGCTGCCTGCAGACCCGCTACGTTTCAATTTCAAGCCTCGCGTCGAGGGCCGGTTTCCGATCGGCGAGAAGGATCTCGACAATCAGACCAGCTACATTTCAGCTCGAGCGGCGACCATTGGCGCACTGATCGACATCGCATCGCGCGTCAAGTCGGGACCGCTAGAGATCACCAGCCTGGTGCGTCACAGCGAGTACCAAAGCACGTTGCGGCGCACGAACAGCAATGCCCACACGTCGGTGCCAATGCACACGATGGGCTTGGCGGTCGATATCGCACTCATCAATACGCCGCTCGAGACCGTGTACGAGATTCGGGATGTGCTGCGCCGCATGCAGGCCGCCGGCGACATCCTCGTGATTGGCGAACGCAAGCAGCTGGTGTTTCACGTGGTCCCACACCCGTCACGCCTCGGTCACTTCTCGGATGTCTACGCGCGCGCGCTCGCCGGCTCGATGCCGGGCGCGAACGTTATCGCCGCGGCGTCACCGGTGCTGGACAATCTCGCGCGCATGGTGCCGGGGGTAGTGACCGAAGTCATTGCCTTACGCCCGACGGATGACTTCCTCGAAGAGTGGTGGGCGGCCGACGGCGCGCAGAGCGATCTGGCTGTTGCGGTATCGCCAAACGTGCCATTCACCGCGCCACCGACCGAGCCGACGTCCCTGATGGGCCGAGTGACTTCGGGGATCGCGTCGCTGTTTGGCGGCTTGCTCCAGGCCGTTCGCGGCGTCTTTTCCTGACCGCCTTTCACGCCTAACCGACCGATCTGGGCGCAATCACGCCTCCAAACCGGGCCGCCCGGCCCGCGCTGAGTCTTCGCTCGCTTTGCGTCGCAACTGCCGATAAGCTGCCACCGGCAACGCGCGCAACTCCACTCCGACTCCACACATCCCATGCCTGTAACCACCGACCTTGATCAACTTTGCGTCAACACCATCCGCACCCTGTCCATGGATGCGGTCCAGAAAGCCAATTCCGGCCATCCCGGCACCCCCATGGCGATGGCGCCGGTGGCGTATGCGCTGTGGCAGCACCATCTGCGATTCGATCCGGACGATCCGATTTGGCCCGACCGCGACCGGTTTGTGCTCTCAATGGGTCACGCGTCGATGTTGCTCTATTCGATGTTGCACTTGACGGGCGTCAAGGCGGTCAACCCCAAGTACGAGACATTGGGCGATCTGTCGGTCACGCTCGACGACATCCAGCGGTTTCGTCAACTCGACAGCAAATGCCCGGGACATCCCGAATACCGCTGGACCTCGGGTGTCGAGACGACCACCGGCCCCCTCGGGCAAGGTGTCGCGACCAGCGTGGGGATGGCGATTGCCTCGAAGTGGCTGGCGGCCACGTTCAATCGCCCGGACTTTCCGATGTTCGGCTTCCGCGTCTACGCGCTCGCAGGCGACGGTTGTTTAATGGAGGGCATTTCGAGCGAGGCGGCTTCACTGGCCGGCCATTTGAAGCTCGATAACCTGTGTTGGATCTACGACAACAATCACATCACGATCGAGGGCCATACCGAGCTTGCGTTCAGCGAAGACGTGGCTACGCGCTTTATCGCGATGGGATGGAATGTCACGCGCGTCGGCGACGCGAACGACCTCGCGATGCTGAACCGCGCGTTCGATCTCGCGAAGAAAACCAGCGGCCGGCCGACGCTGATTATCGTGGATAGTCACATCGGCTACGGCGCGCCCACCAAGCAAGACAGCCACTCCGCGCATGGCGAACCGCTGGGCGTTGAGGAGATTCGTGCCGCCAAGCGCTTTTACGGTTGTCCCGATCAGGACTTCTGCGTCACCGACGGCGTGCGCGAGCATTTCGACAAGGGCATTGGCGCGCGCGGCAGCGCACTGCGCGCCGCGTGGATGACGCAATGGGAGGGCTATAAAAAGAAGTATCCGAGCGAAGCCGATTCGCTCGATCGCATGCAGCGACGGCAGTTGCCCGAGGGCTGGGAGAAGAATCTGCCGACGTTTGCCGCCGATGCGAAGGGTCTTGCCGGGCGTGACGCGTCCGCCAAAGTGCTGAACGCCGTGGCCGCTCACATCCCATGGCTGCTCGGCGGTGCCGCGGATCTCGCGCCTTCCACCAAGACACGGCTCACCTTTGAGGGCGCCGGCGATTTCGAAGCCGAGTCATATGCCGGCCGAAATTTTCATTTTGGGATCCGCGAGCACGCGATGGGCGCCGTGCTGAACGGTCTATCGCTATCAAAGCTTCGGCCCTACGGCTCGGGGTTTTTGATTTTCAGCGATTACGGGCGGGCACCGATCCGTCTGGCCGCGATCATGGAAATCCCTGTGATCTACATCTTCACGCACGATTCGATCGGCGTGGGCGAAGACGGTCCGACGCATCAACCAGTGGAGCATCTCCTTTCGCTGCGTGCCATCCCGGGTCTGGTCACGCTCCGCCCGGGTGATGCCAACGAAGTGGCCGAAGCGTGGCGTGTCATTCTCGGCATGCGGCATCATCCGGTGGCGCTCGTGCTCTCGCGGCAAGCGATGCCGACGCTTGATCGGACGAAGTACGCGTCGGCGGCCGGTGTCGCCAAGGGCGCATATGTGTTGGCGGATGCCGCGGGCGGCTCGCCGGAAGTCATTTTGATCGGCACGGGCACTGAAGTGTCGTTATGCGTCTCGGCGCACGAGTTGCTCACCAAGGAAGGCATCCGCAGTCGCGTCGTCAGCATGCCCTCGTGGGAGTTGTTCGACGATCAGCCGCAGGATTACCGCGAGTCGGTCTTGCCGTCCGCGGTAACCGCACGCGTTTCGGTGGAGCAGGCTTCGTCCATCGGTTGGGAACGCTACGTCGGGTCCGCGGGAAGGGTCATTGGCATGCGCACGTTCGGCGCTTCTGCTCCGCTGAAGGAGCTGCAGAAGAAATTTGGTTTCGAACCGGAGCGGGTCGTAGCCGCGGCGAAAGCCACGCTCGGACGCTAGTGGCCTCTTACGAGGCTACTGCCTTCAAAAAACATCCGCG
>WUUC01185832.1_pt1 | contig 26588 bp, 30 predicted proteins | sample 6278441 | NCBI WGS metagenome assembly WUUC01 (sample SAMN13675441, study PRJNA597444) | soil metagenome | isolation source: soil | place: USA: Washington | collected 2017-10 | reverse complement strand
TGTGGATCGCCGCCCGCAGGTACCAGTAGCCGCCGACGATCAGCATCGGCAGGCCCATCACCCAGGTCGTGGTCCAGCGCCGTCCGCTGGCGCTGAAGAGGACCATCCCGACCGAGATCACGGCGACCGGGATCAGGAAGGTGAGCTTGACCGAGGCGGCGAGCCCGGCGGCGACGCCGGCCATCACCAGCGGGCCCTTGTCGAGCAGCGGCGCGTTCTTCTCCGGCGTGTCCTGGACCGCTCCGGCAACCGGCGCCCGCCGCTGGTGGCCGTTGATCAGGAAGGCGGCGAAGGCAAGCAGGAAGGCGAAGCCCATGATGTCGTTGCGGGCCTCGCCGGGCTGGGTTTCGATCATCACCCCGGAGTCGAGGACGATCGCGGCGGCGACCAGCGTCGCCGCGCCGACCTTGTAGGGACGGCCGCAGCACCAGGCGGCGAGCAGGGCGATCGCCAGCCAGATCAGGTTCTGCAGCGGCGCCAGCCAGTCGCTCTTGAAGAGCACGATCGTCGCCGCGTTGATCAGCTCGGTGCTGGCCGGGTAGAACCAGGCCGCCAGCCGCAGCGGGTCGGTGAAATGCAGCGGCCAGGTCGAGGCGTCCTGCGCCATCGCCGCCGAGAAGGGCATGTGGTACCAGGTGGTGTCGCCGCCGAACATCCCGAAGTCGAGGCTCGAGAAAGAGGGGAAGGTCCACTCGGCGACGGTGAAGGAGGCGACCCCGAGCGCGATCAGCAGCGCCACCGTGCTCACGCTCGGCGCTTTCACCTCGCGCCGCTCCCCCGGCGCTTTCGAGCGGCCGAGCCAGGCCGCGCCGAGGCCGGTGGCGATGCAGCCGGCGACGATCCAGCCGAGCGTGAGGATGCCGATCGTGCCGAGCACCTCCAGCGCCAGGATCAGCAGAGCGACGGCGATCGTGGCGTCGGCGAGGCGGGCCAGGGCGCCGGAGAATTCCGGCACGATCCAGCGCCGCAGCCAGTAGCCGCCGAGGCCGAGCGCGCTGACGATGCCGATCAGGGCAAGGCAGCCGCCGATGTAAGAAGCGAAGGAGGGCGCCACGAGCGCGGGATGCTATTCGCCCGCGCCCGCGCCGCGATCCCCGGCTAAGAAGCGGCCGTGGGGATGCGGCAGGAGACGCCGGTCCCGGCCAGGCCGCAGTAGCCGTTTGGCACCTTGTGCAGGTACTGCTGGTGGTAGTCCTCGGCGTAGTAGAAGACGCCCGCGGGCTCGACTTCGGTCGTGATCGCCTCGTGCCCGGCGGCGCGCAGCGACTCGTCGTAGGCCTCGCGGGCCATCTCCGCCGTCGCCTTTTGCTCGTCGTTGAGGAAGTAGATCCCGGACCGGTACTGGGTGCCGACGTCGTTGCCCTGGCGCATGCCCTGGGTCGGGTCGTGCTCCTCGAAGAACACCTTCAGCAGGTCGGCGTAGGAGATCTTCTCCGGGTCATAGGCGACCAGGACCGCCTCGGCGTGGCCGGTGCGGGCCGAGCAGACCTCCTCGTAGGTGGGGTTCGGCGTGGTTCCGTTCATGTAGCCGACCGCGGTCGTGTAGACGCCGTCGAGGGTCCAGAACAGACGCTCGGCGCCCCAGAAACAGCCCAGCGCGAAGTAGGCCGTCTCGATCCCCTCGGGGAACGGCGGCTGCAACGGCGTGCCGAGCACGGCGTGGGTGGCGGGAACGTCGAAGCCGGGCTCGCTACGACCGGGCAGCGCGTCCTCGGGGGCGGGCATCTTGGTCTTCTCGGGATTGAGCATGGTCATCAGCTTTCCAAGTCTCGTCATCTATGTGTCCTCCTTTATGTAGAAGGTACGCCTTCGGCCTAACGAGTCTGTGAACTCCGGGGTAGGGTTTTGGCTCATAGCTATGAGGGGGAGACGATGCGACGACTCATCTGCGGTGCGATTTGTTCGATCGGCCTGCTGGCGATGGCGCCGAGCGCCGGCGCCGCCCCGGTGATCGTCGGCTCTCCCCTGCTCGGGCCCTTCGGGCAGACGGGCGGCTCAGGGATCACGGCCACCCTGCTCAACGTCTCGATCGCTGCCCCCGGGGCGAGCTCGACCTCCCCGGTCAACGGCGCGATCATCCGCTGGCATTTGCTCAGCGCTGAGGGAGGTCCATTCCGGCTGCGGGTATTGCGCCCTGCCGGGGGCACCTCCTACACGGCGGTGGGGACCAGCGCGGGCGTCACCGCCGTCGGCCCTGGGGTGGAGACCTTCCCGACCGCGCTGCCGATCAAAGCCGGCGACACCGTCGGTCTCGACATCGTCAAAGGGCTGAAACTCGGCGCCCTGCCGAACCCGGCCGCGGTGATCGGCGCCTTCGACCCGATCCTGGTCGAAGGCTCGACCCAGGCGCTCACCGTCTCCACGCCGGGCGTCGAACTCGGCTTCAACGCCGAAGTCCAGCCAGCGCCGACGGTGACCGCCGTCGCTCCCAAGTCGGGAAGCTTCAAAGGTGGGAACAAGGTGAAGATCACCGGCACCGACTTCGCCACCGTCTCCGCGGTCAGCTTCGGCAACCTGCCCGCCAAGAGCTTCACGGTCAACTCGGAAGGCACGATCGCCGCGGTCGCCCCGCGCGTCCCGAAGCCGCGCAAGGTCGACATCACGGTCACCACGATCGCCGGGACGAGCACCATCGGCAAAGCCGACCTCTACGGCTTCGCCGCCTGCCTGGTCCCGAGACTGAACGCGAAGTCGCTACAGGCGGCGAAGAAAAAACTGAAGAAGGCCGGCTGCAAGGTCGGCAAGGTGACCCGCGAAGACGGCGTCAGCGCCAAAGCGGGCAAGGTCGTCCGCCAAGGGCCGAAGCCGGGCAAGAAGCTGGCGCCGGGGACGAAGGTCAACGTCACCCTCGGCTAGCCGCGCCGGCTAGCCGAAGTCGAACTCGACCCCGGTCAGCGCCTCGCTGACCTCCCAGAGCCGCGCCGCGCTGGCCTCGTCGCGGCCGCGGCTGGCGACGCCGACGACCCGCGGGTGGCCGCGCTGCTCCTCGAAGCCGTCGGGCCCGATGAAGAGCCCGCCGTCGAGGTAGGGCCGGGTCGCGGCGTAGAGCTGCGGCAGTGCCCCCATCTCCGCGTTCTGGGCCAGCAGCTTGTTGCCAAGGGTGAGGAAGACCCGATCGAGGGCCGGCGGCGCTGCCGTCTGCAGGTTGGTGTCGGCGTAGCCGGGGTGGGCGGCGAGGCTCTTGACCTCGGAACCGGCCGCGCGCAGCCGCCGCTCCAGCTCGGCCATGAAGAGGACGTTGGCGAGCTTCGACTGGCAGTAGGCGAACCAGCGGAAGTAGTGGCGCTCGCCCTCGAGGTTGTCGAAGGCGATGCGGCCGAGTTTGTGGGCGGTGCTGCTGACGGTGACCACGCGGGCGTCCTCGCGACCCGCCATCCGCCCCAGCAGCAGCCCAGTCAGGGCGAAGTGGCCGAGGTGGTTGACGCCGAGTTGGAGCTCAAAGCCGTCCTTCGTGAAGCGGCGCGGCGGCGCCATCACGCCGGCGTTGTTGATCAGCAGGTCGAGGCCGCCGTGCCCGGCGCCGAAGCGCTCGGCGAAGGCCCGCACCGAGCCGAGGTCGGCGAGGTCGAGCGGCTCGACGAGGACGGTCGCGTTCGGGTGGCGGCCGCGCATCGGCGCCGCGACCACGTCGGCCTTGCCGGTGTCGCGGCAGGCCATCACCACCGTCGCCCCGGCCGCCGCCAGCGCCTCCGCGCTGGCCAGCCCGAGACCGCTGTTGGCGCCGGTGACCACCGCCGTGCGCCCGCTCTGGCCCGGGATCTCCTCGGCCGTCCACTGCTCCCTCATCGTTCCCCTTCCTTCGGCGCTGATCGAATCGAGCCAGCATCGCACTCGATCGGCCTTCGATCGTTCAATAGGTTGCCCACGTGAAGAGGATCGCGATCTCAGTGGTGGCCGCCGTCGCCATGACGGCGCTGTTGCCGGCGCTCGCGGAGGCGAAGACCGTCGTCGTCGGCAGCCCCCTCGAGGGCGATTTCACCGCCGCCGAAAGGCTGATCGCCGGCACCGTCGCCAACCTCAACCTCGCCGACCCGAGCGCGAACCCCATCGCACCGATCGCCGGTGCGATCGTCGAGGTTCGGATCGCCACCGTGGGGAACGAAAGCGGTCCTTACAGAATCCGTGTCCTGCGTCCGTCGGGCGATGGCGCCACCTATGCCGCGGTCGCCTCGGGGCCGTCCGTCCTCGCCACCGGCCCGCGCATGATCGACCCCAGCTGGCCCCGGATCCCGATCAGAAAGGGTGACACCGTCGGCCTCGACCTCGACGCCGGCGTCAGAATCGGAGTCCTCAAAGCACAGGCCGGCTCGGCCTCGGCGAGCTGGAACCCGTTCCTCGCCGCCGGATCGCCCCGCCCGTACTCAAATCTGGTCCAAGACCAGGAATATGGCTTCAACGCGACGGTCCTGCCCCCTCCGGCGATCACCTCCGTAACGCCGTCCTCGGGTCCCTTCGTGGGCGGCGAAAGAATCCGCATCCGTGGCACCGACCTCTCATACGTGAGGACCGCAAGGATCGGCGGCGTGCCCTTGTCGTCGGTGCATCGGCGCTCGGAACGAATGATCGAAGCCACCGTTCCGTTTTCGCCGAGGCTCGGGCCACGCCGGATCGTCGTCGAAACCTACGCCGGCAAGGCTCGCTCCCTGTACAGGTACGTCGGCGCGACGCGGCCATAGGACCCGGTGCGCATCGCCTAATAAGCCCCGACGTCTCAGCGCAGCTGGGCGAGGATCGCGCCGCTGTCCATCTCGTCCCAGGCCTCGGCGATCAGGCCGTCGCGGACGCGCAGGATCGCGGTCGACGTGAACTCGACCCGGGCACCGGTGGCGGCGACGCCGAGGAACTCACCGCCGTGGGTCCCGACCCAGCGCTGGTGGGCGGCAACCAGGTCTTCCTCGGCGAGGAGCAGCTCGATCGTGTGCTCGAGGTCGGGAAAGGCGGCGAGGAAGTAGTCGACCGCCTGGCGCTGCCCGGTTCGCCCCCGCGTCTCGCCGTTATGCACGAAGTCGATGCTGAGCAGCCGCTCACAGGCCGACGAGTCCCGCTCGGCCATCGCCTCCCGGTAAAAGCGCCGCACCAGCTCCTTGCTCTCACCCACCCGCCGATTATCCGCGTAACCGGACTTGAGGGGGTCAGCACCCCACGAAGTCCGGTTACGCCTGCTCCGGCCGGTACGTTTCGGTCATGGGTTGCCTGCTGGTCCTCTTCGCCTTCATCTCGCCGCGGCTGGCGCTGTTCGCGATGCTGCTCTTCACCGACCTGATCGGCCGCGCCTACGACGGCTGGCTGGTCCCGGTGCTCGGCTTCTTCCTGCTGCCCTGGACGACGCTCGCCTACGCGGCGATGTGGAGCGTCGGCAGCAACGAGGTCTCCGGCTTCGAGTGGTTCATCGTCATCCTCGCCTTCGTCGTCGACCTCGGCACCTACGCGAACCGCAAGCAGGCGCGCCGCTCCTGATCGGAGCCGGGCCTGGTCCCGGGCTCAGACCTCGAGCGGGTAGGCGACGCGAATGTGCGCCTTGGAGACGACCATGAACGGCCGCGTGCTGACCGCGCCGCTGCTCAGCACGGTCACTTCGACGTTGGTGAGCGGCACGAATTCGAGGTCGCCGCGGTTCAGCGAGTCCGAGAAACGGCTCTGGTAGCCGGCCGGCGGCAGGGTCACGTCGCCGATGATCAGGTGGGAATCCGTTTCGAACGCGGCGCGCTCGATGCGGCGCTCGATCTGATCGCCCTGGGGTGCAGTCGCTTGGCTGTTCCCGTTCATCTGACTCATTCCGTTGAAGTTCATATCGGCACCTTTTCTCGTTGGCAAAAGCAAATCTGGAGATTGGTTGCCGTTCGCGCTATTGGACAAACGTCCATCGACCATTTTTTTGGCTCTACAAGCGGATCTACCAGACTTACAAGAGAAATCCGGTGTTTATTTTGGCCGCTGGCGCCCATTTTTCAGGCGCGTTTCAGGCGAAGTACACGCAATTCCCTCACGGCCACAGGGTCCAAGACCCTGGGGGAATACCTCGTCCCTGCCGAACGACCGCTACCGGTGAGTTCGGGGCGACTGGTTCAAAATCGGCGGCGCCGCTACCTGGCAAGCCATTAGGCCCACGCCTCGCTACCGCCGCTGCTACCGGTTCGCAAATCGCTCACGTGGCCGATCTTAAGCAGCCGCTCGCGCGCGGCGTCCTTAGACGGGTGTCCGTAGCGGGACATCACCAGGGCGCCGCCGTCCTCGTGGCCGAGCATGACGCTGACGTCGAAGTGGCTCGCGCCCATCTCCAGTAGATGGGTGGCGCAGAAGTGGCGCAGATCGTGGAAGCGAACCGGCCGCACTCCCCGCGCCAGCCGCGGCGCCGAGGTGGCGGAGGCGGCTCGGGCAGCGCGCCAGTGGTAGTGGAGACTGCCTTTGCCGAGCGGCCGGCCCCGTGGCGTGTGGAAGACGAAGGGAGATCCGGCCCGCTGCGGCACCCGGGACAGGACCCGGGCGGCGTCGAGCAGCGGCACCGGCCGCTCCCTGCCGTTCTTCGGCAGCCCGTAGGAGCCGTCGTCCTTGCGGGCGCTCCTGACGAACACCCGCTCGGCCTCCACGTCCGTCCAGCGCAGGGCCTGGATCTCGGCCGAACGCAGTCCAGTCCAAGCGGCGAACTCGACCAGCGCCGCGAACTCGTCGCCGTATTCGCCCAGCGCCGAGCAGGCGCCGAGCAGGCGCTCGAGCTCCGCCGTGGTCGGCGGCGCGATCTTGGCGGCGCCGCGGCGCGCCGGCAATCGCAGGCCGGCAAAGGGGTTCGCCTCGACGAGGCCGACGTCGCGCGCGTCCTCGTACATCGTGGCGACGATCTTGGAAACGTTGCGAGGGACGCCGAGTGCCCAGGAGCGAGCTTGCGAGCGCTCGACCTCGCCCAGCGGCATCGAGCCGAAGTCAGAGCCGAAGCGGCCGGCCGCGAGCGCGTAGAGGCGCTGGGTCGAGACAGCCTCCCGCGGCCACTCGCGAATCCAACGGGCAGCGAAGTCGGCGCAGGTCTCGTCGCTGCGGCCAGCGCTGATGCGATCCCGGTGGACCTGCTCGGCGTGGCGGGCCTCCGCCTTCGTCTCCCAGGGGCCGCCGGGGACCCAGACCTGCCTTCCCTGCAACTGGAACTTGGCGACCCAGCGGCGACCGCGGCGGAACTGGCTCACGAAGTAAGCCCCCTCGCCGATCGCTGCGACAGCAACGGCAGCTGCTGCCACGCCGGCGCCGCGGTCAGCGCCGCTTCGACCTCTGAGCGGCGGTAGCGGTTCTGGCCGCCGACGCGGACGTGCGGGAGCCTGAGGCGAGTCACGGTCCGGGCCGAGACCCGTAGCTCCCGCGCCAGCTCCCGCTTGGTCATCCACGGCTCGGGCAACGGGGTCACCGGGGCCATCTCGCTGGCGGCAGCGCGAAGATCTCCACGCCCCGATAGCCGAGCGGCGCGACCAGCGCGGCGGCGCGGCGGCGCTGCGCGATCGCCGGCCGCGCTCCCGCGGCGCCGAGATCCACCAGTACCAATCGCCCGCCGCGCTCGCCCACTGCCTCGAGCCCGGCCAAGCCGCCCGGGGCCCCGCCGCCCGCCCGCAGACGCGCCGTGGCGTTCTTCCAGGCGGCCTTGGCTTTTTCGCTCGCGATCACGGGCTGAGGCCGCTGGGAACGATTAAGAGATCCCAAGCGTTTGCCGATACCGGGAACGGTCCTCCGCGACGGACCTGGCCAGATTGCCAGAGATTTTGACATTTTTTTAGTCACGCTGCCTTTTTAAATATCAAATTGACTAAACACTGGGCAAACCAGAACCCGCTAACACCGTAAATTCGCCGCTATGGAAGAGAATGAGATGGGGCGGCGGATCCGCGCCGCCCGGGCCTTCGGCGGCTTCAACAGTCGCCTCGAGCTCGCACAGCGCCTGCAGATCAGCAAGGAGACCCTGCAGCGCATGGAGGGTGGGATGCGCGAGCCGAAGCGGTCGGAGTTGCTGGCGATCGCCGAGGCCTGCGAGGTGCCGATGTGGTTTCTCAGCAACGGCTGGAGCGGCTGGAGCGAAGAACGCGGCGGCGGCGGCGCTGTCGCGGAGGAGCCGGAAGCGCTGAGCGGTCGCGACTTCCGCCACCTGGGCAGCGAGGGCAACCAGGTCGAATCGGCCTAGCTTGCCCTGGCTCGGCGAACCGCTACTGCACGACCCGCAACAGCGGCCGCCCCCCGTCTGTACGCGGATCGGGCGGGTCCGGGGAACGTCCTTCCAAGTGCTGGTGGAGATCGAGCCGAGTGCGGCGGAAGTGCCCTGCCTCAGATTCCTCGTCGAGCTCCTGAAGAGCGCAGAGCGCGAGGTAGGCGATCGCCATCCAGCGCTCCTTTTCCTTTTGCTCTTCGCCCATCTTTTTCCCCAGACGACAACAACGCCCTGGTAAACCGAAAATGGTTCGAAAGCTTCGCACGCTTGTGCATTAGTGGGCAGTGTCCGCAGTGTTAAAGAAGCTTCTTATGCAAAGGTCAGTACACGCGAGCGACGCAGGTGACGTCGGCGCGGGTCCGGGTCTTTACCGCGACGCAGCCGCCTTCAGCCTGGCTGCCTCCGTCGTTCGGCGAGGTGTTCCCCTCCCCGCTCGCGATCGTCTGGCCGACAGGCTTGGCGAGCGCGGTCCCGATGTGGGCGCCACCCCAGAAGACGAGCACGTCCCCCGGCTCGGCCTCCTCGAAGGACACCGCGTAGACGCCGTTCCGGCCCGCCCCGGCGTCGGCGCTGATGCTGGGCCCATAGGGGAACCAGATGCTCGCCCGCGATCCGCCCTTGACCTTCGCCGCGTACCCCGCGAAGCACCCGCACCACGGTTCGCCGTGCAGCCCGAACAGCTCCTGCCACTGGTCGACCAACGGACCGGTGTTGGAGCTGCCGAGCTCGTGGACCCGCCGCGCCGCCATCTCGCGGATGTAGGCGACAGCCGCGGCGGGACCGCTCTCCCGGCGCCGGCGCAGCTCCCGCACCTTGCCGCGGCGAGCACGCTCCCGGGCGCGATCGAGCGGCGAGCGCCTGCTGGGATCGCGGAGCAGCCGCTGCGCAGCTTCGGCAAGCCGTGGTTGTTCGGCCCGGATCGGCGCCAAGCGCCGGCTCGAGAAGCCCAGCACCCAACCGAGGAAGGCGCAGGCATGGACCGTACGCGGGCCGAACTCGCCGTCGACGGCGATCCGCTGCCAGGCAAGCTCACGATGGGTCAGCTCCGAGTTGACCCGCTCCTGCAGGAAGGCAACGTCGTTTCCGCGGGCCACCGGGGTTACCAGGCGCAGCCCTCTGCGCACATTTCGCCGCTCCGAATCCATCCGCACTCCTCTCCGCCCCCGTGAACGGGAACTCTCAGGTACTTACTCGCTGAAGCAGGAAGACGAGAAAGGGAACCGAGGCGGAAAGCACCACCAAACCGCCCTTCATCATCGCCGCAGCGCGTTCGAGCGCGCTCACCCGGCCATTGGTCTCACGCGTCTGTTCTCTCACTTCGCGCACTCTCTCCCTCACTTCGTCGACGTCTTCTTTCAGCGAGAGGTGGACGGCGTCCAGCTTGCGGTCCAGATTGGCGACCTGGACTGCGATTACCGAGCTGTCGTCATGGGTCATAAGCCACCGCCTAACCGTCGCCCTGCTTCCTCGCCTCGTCCCGCTGCCACCCGTCGAGCCACTTGTACGCCTTGGCCAGGGCGGCGGCGGCGCCGGCGACGAATACCGCGGTCACCTCGACGGGGTCGAACTGCACCCCCGGCACCAACTGGGCCACCGATGCCGAGGCGAAGCCCGCGGCGGGCACGAACAGCAGCGGGGTGAGAAGGACGACGATCCGGTTGGGCGGGAAGGCCCGCTGCAGCCGATCGATGGCGGTGTTCACGAAGGTCAGCATTGGTACTTCCTCTCCGAGCCATCGATGGCCCCTTGATCGCTAGACTTTTTTTCTTCTAAGTTGACCGGGGGGAGACGCAGCATGAGACAGATACGAGGCCGTTCGGCGCCTGGCGTCAGGGCTTTCACCGCAGCGGCTAGCGCAATCGCGGTCCTGCTGCTCGCCCCGGCAGCCGCCCCGGCAGCCGAAACGGAACTGCGCAAAGAAGGCACCTACGGGCAGACGACGTTCCTGATCCCGAACGGCGGCTACTCCCGGGCTTCCGACTGCCCCAGCGCCCAGGACAGTCTGCGGGGGATCGGGGGATGGAAGGCGTGTCATTTCCGTCTCGTGGTCCAGGCCTGGAGCCCAAAGGCGCAGAGCCTCTACACGGTGTTCAGCGACGAAGGCGAATACGAAGAAGCCGAACCGGTGATGGATTGGAGCTGCCGGATCGACGTCAAGACGCTCCGCTGGACGGTCGAAATGTCGACCGAGGACAGCAGCTGGACGAAACGAGAAACCGGCACCTTCGAGGTCTTCGTCCCGGGCTGCGGCCGGCCGGCGGTCATCTTCCGCTACGTCGGCACCTCCCGCGGGCAGGCCCGCAAGGCGGTGCTCGACCACCTCGCCAGCTTCTACGTCAGCCGCCTGCGCTGCGATCGTCACGGCAAGAGCGCGATCTGCAAGGTCACCTTCAACAACACGTTCAGCCAGTGCAACGCCACCTATCGGGTGAGCCGCATCTACAACGGCAGCTTCACCTACTCGACCGTCACGGCCCTGCGCAAACGCTGCAGCTCCTTCTAGTCAGCGCATGCCAACCGGGACAAGCGCCGCCCGGTAGCGCTCCAGCAGGGCCTGAATGGTTTCGCTGGGAGCATCCAGGGAAACCGTCACCTTGCGCTCGTCAGCGCTGTAGTCGTAGGAGACGATCCGCCGATAGCTCTTGTCGCGGGCGTCGGGAAAGCGAATCAGATCCCCTTCGGCGACTTCGGCGGCCGGTCGATATACACCACGGTCGTCTTGGACGTAACCGCTCAGCTCGGCCTCACCGGAACGCGACAGTTCATTCGCCTCGGAGAGCCAGCGTTCGCCCACGCCGATCGCTTCGCTCGGGACGGACTGCGTCTGCAGGTCGAGCAGGTCCTCCCGCACCACTCCCGCCTGCACGGCCGGGTGGTCGGGGTCGGTGATCTGCAGGGCGGGGTCCTCGACTTCGGCCCCCGAGCCGGGCCATCCGACCATCCGGGTGGATCCGTCGGGGTCCTGGTAGCGCACGCAGATGCGATCCCAGAGCCGCTCGGTGTCGGTTCCCGCTTCGCGGAAGTTCGACGGGCCCTGGTAGGCCTGCCAGCGGCGCCCGTAGGTGCCGGGAGCGCGTAACTCGAAGACCCTGCCGTCCTTGACAAACCAGTCGTAGAGCCCGTATTTGACCAGCTCGTCGACCACCGCACCGAGCGTCGTCCCGTCAGCCCACCAGGCCTGCGGGATGACGAAGCCATCGTCCTCGACCGAGTCGTCGGTGACCACGAGCTGGCCGTTCGCGTACTCGTTGATCAGCACCCCGAGCATCTGCGCGGCCGTGTAGCCGACGTTGGGCGCGTTGCCCTGGAGGGTGAGTTTCTGGGTCGCGAGGAGCGAGAGGACTCGGACGTTGGCCAACCGAAAGATGTTCGTCATCGTGCCCAGATAAGCACCGGTGTGGAATGACTTGAAAGCTGCGTACCTGCGTTTGGTGGTGGTCGCTTTCAGTTCTTGGTTGAGTTCCGCGACTTTCCCGCTGTAGTTGATGTCAGGGGAGGGATCGAAGTTGCCGGCAACAGGCACGTCGTCGGTAACCAGCCGAGGCAGATGTTCGAATTCGCTGAACCCGTCGCCGTACCAGTCGAAGCGCAGGGCGCCGATATCGACCCCGCCACCGTCGTACCAGAGCTCGTTGCCAGGGTTATTGGTGGACCCGCGGACGATCCCCGAGTAGTCGAAGATCAGTGCCGGCTCGACGGAGCTCGTGCCCTTGAATCCCGTCGTTGCCTGCGCGGTCGGGTAGCGGGCCTGGTCGCGGAGTGAGATGCGCCTGGCCGCCGACGGCTCGCCCCATTTGCCCAGGTCCGAGTCGATGAATCCAACCCGGAGCGCCTTGCGATCCTCGAGCGCCGCCGCGAACCCGACCGCTTCGCCGTCGATCACCATCCGCTCGCCGTCGCTGCGCGGCGCCTTGCCGATCCGCCCGTGCCAGACCCGGTTGCGGGCCCCAATCTGCGCCTCGATCTCGAGGAATCCCTGCAGGTCCGGCCAATCCTGGCGGGGATTGCGGAACAGGGAGCACCTCAGCTCCTTGCGGCCGCCGGGAATCGCCCCCGAGAGCTGCAGGCCGTTCATCACATTTTGACCTCGCGCCTCGTCCTCTGCCCAGCGGGCGATCGGGGCGCCGGTCTTCGGATCGCGGACGATGACGCGGTGTTGGACGGTCGGGTACTCGCGGGTCACGGCCACGCGAGGGAGCCCTTCCGGGTGACCGCTCAAAAGAAGCACAAGGCTCATCTGCCCACCCCCAGAAGGTTGCGGAAACCGGCGCGAGCGCCGCGGTACGGGATCGGCGGTTCTTCCGCCAGCACGGTGGTCCCTTCGATCGAGATCTGGTCGGCGCCGTTGCCGGTGACGTCTTTAACTGGTTCGGCGATGGACGCCTGCTCGAAGGTCCACAGGGCCTTTGGTCCAAGGCCGAGCCAGTCGCTGATCGTGCTGACGCCGACCAGCGCTTTCACTTCGGCTTCCGATAGCACTTTGTCGAACACCATCGCAGCCGCGTACTTGCCGACGAACTGTTCCCCACCATTCCACCGGCCGAGCTGAAACTCCGCCGGCACCCCCACATAGGCGGACGTGTAGGCCGCGCTGGATTCCGCCGAGCTCCAGGTGCCGGCGGTGAACCGGTAGTAGTAGTACCTCGCCTTCGAAGAACCGGCCGCCTTGGCGCCAACGACCAGGACCCACTCGTTGGTCGGGCAGGTGAATCCCGCAGCTTGGCCAGCGGGGTAGAAGTGGATCTCGGGTTCCCGGCCCAGTCCCGCCCAGTTGGTGCCGCCCGAGTGCGATGCGTCTTGGCGGGCGATCATCCACTGGCTCGCTTCCGTCGCGCCGAAGAAGACGAAGGCGACGTAGGTCATCGCTCCCGGCGTGTCCGCAAGGCCTACCGCGGTGCGAACCACCCCTCCCGATGCGAAGTTCCGGACCGGCATGATCAGGCGGGGACTTTGTAGCCGGCGACGAAGATCTCGATGTTGCTGCCACTCGTCGCGCAGATCGCCGAGATCGCGGTGTTCGTGCTGGCGAGGAAGATCCCATCCGGGTTCGAGAGCTGAAAGCCGCCCCCGTTCGCGCCCGCGAAACCGGTCAGCTTGACCACTTCGCCGTCGCGAATCGACACCTTGGTCCCTACCGTCGCGTGCGCGTTGGTGACCAGGACGTCGGTGACGACGACGGCCGTGCTGGCGCCAGGCGCAGCGATTACGCTGACCGCGACCCCGTCGGTTCTGCTGACCTGGCCGCTCACCCACTGGTCCATCGGGGCGGCCAGAACGAAGACCCGGCCGAACTTGTCGGTCGAGAGATCGGTGCGGTCGTTCCCCCCCGAAACCGCCACCAGAGCGGTCCGCGCTTTGCCCCCGACCTTGACCGGATTCCCGGAGTCGGGCGCGTCATGAGCGACGTTGCCGCGGGGGTCGACCTGGCCGATGCTGTTGGAGCCCGCCGGCAGCGCCGACTGGACGCCGACCGGCAGCGGCGAGGAGGCCGAGACGTCGGTCGCCGAGCCGTCGGTTCCATGCTGGACCTTGACCCGCTGGACCTTGACCCCGCCGGCGAGTTCGTCGGTGGAGATCGTGTCGTTCGCCTGTTGGTTCGTGTTGTCTGACATGCAATACCTCCGTGTCGTGATCGGGCTGCCGTGCCCGGCCATCGAGCGGGCAGCGAAGTGGTGCTGACCGCGCTCGCGCCGCGCTAGGACTCAAGCGCCTGCCGGGCGAAGTGGTAGGCGGGGCGATAGAACATCTGCGCCTCCAGCGAGTGGGAGCCGGGGTCCGCCAGGTCGCCCAGGTCCCCTGCGGACGGCACGATCAGGCCCCGCATCGCCCGCCCCTCCAAATAACTCGGCGCCGCATATGGATGCTGGCCTTCGTTGACGACCTCACCCCAGACGTTGTCGGTCGCGTGTTGGCGAAAGGCGCCATCGGAGCGGAACTCGATGGAGCGGGTCTGGTAACAGATCGACGCGTCTTCCGGAAGCGCGTAGTACACGGTCAGCGATATCTGGTCGACACGGGCGGTCACGGAGCCGGAGACGGGCCCATTGATCGCCCACAGCCAGACCGCGAACTCCGGCGAATTCACTTCCGCATAAGTTGGCAGTCCCCAGACTTTGATTGCTTTGCTCGGTAGATAGGCACGGACTTGATCTGAGGTTGGCCAGAAGCGGTTGGGGTCGATGTGATCCTCCCAAGCCCAGCCCGGAGCGCCGAATCCAGAGGGGGCGCCTTTCGTCACACGAACGTTGATGTCTTCCACCTTGTTTGCTTCGGTGGCGCTGCGCTCGATCGACGGTTCCAGCGCCACGATCGTCGCGTCGGAGGGGACGGCGAATCCGAAGCTCGAAGCGCGCAGGTAATTGGACGAGAACTGACCGCTTTTGAGTTCGGCGGTGGCACGAGCTTCGTCCGACGTTTTGATGTTTTCGGGTCCCGCCCAGACCGCCGCGCCGGCACCCGTCCCCACCGTTTCTCCTTTTCCAGGGGACCTCGTCGCATTCAGCTGGTTGGCGCTTGACATGTCCGGCGCCCTCACCACCGCGTGCTGCTCGACCGGCTCGATGTAGACCACGTCGAGGTCTATTTCCCCCGAGCTGCCGGGCGCCCGGGCGAGGATCCTCCACTCCCAGCGTTGATCCCCCAGCACCGCCCGTTCAGGCCGACATTCGCCAAGATCGAGCAGAGAAAAATTGCCGGTTACGCGCGTCGGGCGGATCACGAACGTGTCGGTCCAGGCCAGTGCTCCAAGCGGTCGAAACTGCGCCTTGAGCTCAACCCCTCCCGGTGAGCTGCCGGGATCGTAGACCCGCACACGCAGCCGGCGGATACCCACATGAGTCATGTGTCCGACCCCGTTGATCAGCGATTGGAGGATCGTCGACCAGCCGGCAGTCAGGCTGGCGCGAACGACGTTGTTGGATCCTCCCCCCGAGGCCAAGGTGCGCGTCGCGATCGTCGCACCACCCGCAAGGGTGAGTTTCTCGGCCTCGTACATCAACTTCGCCGTGGTCGACTTCGCCGCACTCTGCGGGTGGTCACGGGACTCCAGGGCCACGATCATCCCCCGCAGATTGCTGGCGCCGGTGTTTTTCACCCGCAGGCGCATCAGGCCCGAAGCGGTTCCGAGCACCTCGGGCTCCTCGAATTCCATCGCCTGACCGCTTCCCAGGGAGAAGACCGAGCCGGGAATCTCGTCGGTCGCGTACCAGAGCGGCCCGCAGAAAAGTGCGAGCGTCACGTCGGGGGACTCGCCACGCTGCCAGCCGGAGAAGTTCGCGAGCGCCGCCCGCTTCACCTCGCAAGCCAGCGAGCCGAAGTTCCCGCCGACTTTGAAGTCACGCTGCAGCCAACCGCCCTCGCGGGCGAGCACACCGACCTTCTGCTGGAGGGCCGTGGCGATCTCGGGAAGCCCGAACTCGCCTTCCTCCCGCACCCGCAGTTTGAACCCGATCTCTTTGTTGGGTTCGTGGCGATCGGTAACCGCCTCGCCGAGCTGCTGGCGGATCAGCTGCGTCTCGATGGCCGCCTCTCCGAACTCGGCTTCGACCACACTGAGCCCGGCACCGGTCAGGTCCAGCGGAGTTCGGCCGACGGCGAACTCGGGCGGGTCGAGGATCAGGCGATCGACGATCTCAGGCATTCGATGGCTCCTTGGAGTAGGTGTCTGTTCTTGTTAGGGCCGGGTCGCGAAGACACCGGGCACCCTGCGCCCGGTCCCCTGCATGCCGCGCACGACGCGCTTGACGTCGGCGTCGAAGACGTGGCCTCGCGACTGGACCGTGGCGCGGCCGTCCGGGTGGATGACGAGCTGCTCGATCACCAGACCGGAGCCGTCGGCAGCGCCGCTGCCGGCCATCGCCTGCATCTGCTCGGGGGTGAAGACGACCTCTCCCCCGCGGGCCATGATCGGCACCTCCCGCTGCGGCGGTCCCGGCACCTGGCCGCCGGTGTGGAACTTCGGCAGGCCGGCGAAGACCCCCTGGCGCAACTGGTCCCAGCCTTCCAGCACCGGGCGCTGCGCTTCCAGGGTGGCGCGGCGCTGCTGCTCCTCGCGGGCGATCCCCTCGTAGATCTCGGCCCGTTCGGTGTCGCTCTCGGCTTGGTTCTGGCCGGCCGAGCCCTTGGCCTGGTCGACCTTCAGCTGTAGTTCCTCGATCTGCCGCTGGGTCTCCCGAATCGCGCCGCCGAAGACTCCTTCGCTGCGTCTTACCGGCAGCGCATCGAGGTGTTCGTGCAGGTTCGGCCACTGGATTCCCTGCACTTGGACCATGCTGTCCTCAAAGCTGCCGGTGCCGGTTTTGGGGTCCCAGCTCTCCTTCGCTTCGCCCAGGACTTCGACCAGCTGTTTCTTGCGCCCCCGCATTGCCCGAAGGCGGTCGTGCTTGGTCGGCAGGGCGCGGAGGATCTTGTCGCGCTCCTCGGCCCACTGCGGCCGTTCTTTCGCACTGGGGTGGTCCTCGATCCACTTGCGCAGCTGCTTGACCCGCGCGTTGTCGCCGTCGATCTGCACGTCCAGACCGCCGATCACCCCGTTGAGCTCGCCGATGTCGTTTTCCCAGCGTCCCTCCATCCGGCCGACCGTGCCCTGCGCGCCGATGATCCGGTTGCGCCAGTCCCGCTCGGCGGTCAGCACCGCCCCGAAGGCCGGTTGCTCGCTGCCCCTTATGTACGGCTCCAGCGTTTTTTCGATCCAATCGAAGGAGATGGTCCCCGGCTCTTCGGGCTCCATTTCGACTGCCTGCTCGGCTCCCTGGCTGGCCGCTTCATAGGCTCGCTGCGCCGCTTCGATCCCACCCCCCGCGTCCGTGATCTTCCTCATCCGCTTCGCCAGCATGCCCGCCGCTTTTTTCAGCCGCAGCGTGCTGATCTGTTTCCGCAGCTGACGGATGCGGCCTTCGACTGCCCGCACGTTGGCTTCCAGGGCAGTGCGAGCCTCGCCTTTCGCCTGCCTGACAGCTGCTCGGTATTCGGCAAGCATTCCCCCGCGCCCTTCCAGCCCCTGCAGCTCCGCGCGGCAGCGATCCTCGTCCTTCGGCAGAGGGCCGAAGGCGAGCGGCGCGGTCTTGGCCTTGTACTTGCGCTCGAAGCCGGAGGCATAGGTACCGCCGCCCTTGCCGGTGTCGCCGGCTTTGTGCTTGTCATAGGCGCCGCTGACCGACTTCGGCAGCTTCTCACCACCCCCGGCAGCTTCGTCGGGGCTGCCGAGGTGACGGGCTATCGCGAGCGGGTCGCCGCCGTCGTAGTGGAGGTCGTAGCCGGTGACGTATTTGGTGGCGTGCCAGATCGCCGCGTTGGGCAACCCCGCACCGACGATCTTCTTTGCCTGCAGCACGTTGAGGATCGGATTTCTCATCGCGACGGAGGTGACTCCGGGGTTGGACTGCGCATGAATCGCCAGCCAGCCAAAGCTGCGCCCGGGGGGATCGGAAACATCAGTGCCCGGATGGAGAAGGTTCTCGCTTTTCCCGATCTGCGCCATCGTCCGGCCCGGCAATCCCGCCCACTCGCCGAGCGCGGCGGCGACGTAAAACGGGAGCGTCTCGCCACTCGCTCCGTCGGATGGCGGGAACGTCCTGTCGACCGAAGTGCCGGACCAGGGCCCCTTGACCCCCCCGCCGCCGTTCAGCCTCTGGACCGTCTCGCCGATAAAGCCGCCGGTCGCGTAACCCTTCTTCGCCGCCTGGCCCCTGCCGCGGGCGCCGCGGACGACGTTCAGGCTGAGGACGTCGGCGTGGCGCTCGGCGAAGCCGGAGCGGTAGGTGTAGCCGTCGATCCAGCCGGCGCCCCCGCCGGGGTTCTCTTCCGAGGTCCCCCAGGCGCGGCCGCCGATCACCGCGTAGACATGCTCGGGGTTGGCCAGCACCGAGACCTTGCCGCGGCCGGGCGATCCGAAGCCTTCGAAACCCGAGGAGACCATGGTCTGAATCGGGAAGCCGGCGCCCTGGAGCAGGCGTGAGACCGCTCCCGAGCAGTCGAAGGGACCGTTGGGCGGGGCCGGGGTCGACTGGTGGCCGCCGCCCCACACGTAAGGGAGCTTCAGCGCGTCGATCCGCTGCGCTTCCTGGACCACCGCCTGGTAGGTCCGGGTGCCGGCTTCGCGCCTGATCAGCTTGACGACGGCGTCGAAGAGGGAGCCGACGGCCTCCTGTCCGAGCGAGCGCAGCGGCTCCGGGCCGACGATGTGCGGCAGCACCATCTTCACGTTGCCGCCGACGTCCCCGCCTTGCTGGAAGCGCGGCACGGCTGCGTTCATGCTCTGCAGACGACCACGGCCGACCTGGCGCACCTCATCCGGCGGGAAGACGCGCTCCCCCGGCTCGAGCATCACCGGCACATCGCCGCCGCGCCGGAAGCCGAAGGCGGCGGTCGCCCGCCGGTTGAGCACGAAGCTGCCGGCCGGCAGCGAGGTCGGGAAGGTGTCTCCCGAGCCGCTCCCCGGCACGATCGCGCCGCCGCGCTGGCGCTTCTGGAACGGTCCCGCGAGCCCGATCGTGACGAACGCCGTGTTGGTCTGGGCCTTGACGTCGTCCAACGACGTGGTCGTCGTCGAGTTGAAGTTGCGCATCGCCGTGCTGGCTTTGCCAACCTGGCCTCTCGCTTCCTTCCCGAAGCGACCCACCTCTCGGCCCAACCGCTCGAGGCCGGTTCTCGCGCGGCCGGTGCTCTTCTCCGAGTCCTGGCCGAAGTCCCTGAAGGCCCGCCCCGGTTCCTTGATGTCCCGCAGGGTGACGCGCGCGTGCCTTCCGACCCGCAGCAGATCGCCGCTCGCGTCGCGGAGGAACTTGGCGTATTTCGGCCCGACCTGCTGGCCGCCTTCCTTGAAAGTCCGGTTCAGGGCCGCCTGGGTGCCGCGAACGTCGATCTGGTTGCGCCTGATTTTTGCCATCAGGCCGGCTTCGACCTTCCAGCCTTTGTTGTTCTGCTGGGCCGTCCTCAGGCGGACGTGCAGTTCGCGGTCTTCTTTCTGCAGCAGGATCAGCCGGTGCCGGCCTTCCAGCGTCGTCGCTTTGAGGATGTTTTTCGCCGCCCGCAGCTCAACGCCGTGCAGGCGGGTCGCCCGCTGCGCTTTCTGCGTCTCACGCGACTGTCGGCTGACCGCGTTGGTGTAGTTCCGCTCCGCCCGGGTCGCCTGCGCCGAGTCACCCCCGAACCGCTTGCGGGCGCGGGAAAGCTGTTTTTCCGCCTGGATCACGTCGCGGTTCGAGCGCTCGACGCGACGATTGGCGCGGGTCATCACAGCGCCAGACTGGACGACCACGGCGCCGGCGGTGCGCTGCCCGCGGTAGGCCTTGATCAACTCCCGGGCGCTGATGGCGAGCTTGTCCTGGAGGGCGATCTTCTTCTCCTCGCCGCCACCGAAGACCGACTGCCCGAGCTCACCCACGCTCTCGCCGATCCCGGCCCCGACCAGGCCGCCGACGACCGTTCCCCCGACCGGCAGGATCGCCGTACCGATGCCGGCGCCAATCGCCCCGCCCGCCGCCGCGCCTCCCGCCCGCCAGGCGGCCGACTCCATATCTCCCTGCAGCGTCGAGCTGAGAATCCGTCCCGCCCCATACGCCGCCCCGGCAGCGGGGATCGCTTTGGTTAGGCCTTTCATCAGCGCTTGGGCGCCAAGCTCGCCGGCCTGAGACATCATTCCCACCGCGAGCCTGGAAGCCGCCACCCGCGAGATCCCGGGAGAGAAGGCGCGCACGATGTCGAACTTGGTGCCGAATGACTTCAGAAGCGCCCCGCCGACGCCGTCGAGCGTCGCATCGAACGCGACCTCGGCCGCGGCCCCAAACGGATCGAATCCACCTGAAGCGGGTCCAGCGGGGGGACCGCCCATCGCCGCGGCTCGCCGCGATCCAACCGTGGTACCAGTGAGCCGGGGGGCCGAAGGCCGTATGCGGCCGAGCGAGCGCTGCGCGGACTCCAGCCTGCGCACCGCTTGCAGGCTGCGCTGGCAAGCCGCCTCGAACTGACGCATGCTGGCCGCGGCCTGGCGGTTGGAGGCGCGGGCACTCACTCCGACGCGCGCCACCTCGTCCGCGAGGCGGCCAACCGGGCGACTGGCGCGGGCGGCGTCCCGGGAGACGCCGGACATCGAGCGCCGCAGATTCGTGCTCAAACGCGCCGAAACCCGGTCCAGCTGTCGCATCTGGCTGTTCAGCGGTTTGAAGTTCGCGACGACGTCGACGTAGGCAGTTCCGACTTTGGTTGCCACTTCGACACCTCCTCTCTTGGTTTTACGTCCCTCTCAATTGCTTTGGGGCCGCAGGAAGGCGGCAATTCGTGACGGGTCCGTGGTCGTGGCCCGCTTGCTCCGTGCCTCTCGTGCGGGCTCCGGCTCTTCTCGGCCGGGATGGCGGATCTGCAGCGGCTCGCCGAGATCGCCGAGCTTGCCCCCGTGGACCGCCACAAGGGCGGAGAGGAGCTGCCTGCCCCACGCGTCGATCGTCTCGACACAGGCAGCGAGCAGCTCGTCCTGCTGGCTCCAGCCGGCGCGCTCCTCGCGCCAGGTCGCGGCCTCCTCGGGGAGGCCGTTGAACAGGGCCAGCAGCCGGCGCGGCGATTGCCCCGCCGTCTCCCTCAGGTCGAGGCCGTAGAAGCGCTGGAAATCGGCCTCGACAAGGTCCCAGCGTTCTTCTAGGAGTCCTGCGAGGCCGAGGATTCCCCCGGCATCAGCCCGTACTTGTCGAATACCGCGGAAACCAGGTCGTCGATTTCCTCGGCGGCGATCGTGCCGTCCTCGACTGCGTTGCGCAGCTGCACGAACTGCGCCCCGCCGAGAATCGAGCGCAGCATCCGGAAGATCGGTCCGATCCCGTCGCCGTTGGCTTCGATCTCGACCACATCGAAGATGAAGGTGTCCGGCAGCTCGGGCGGCAGCGTGAACTTGACTCCTTTGAAGGTGAGCGACTTCGCCCGCGGCTTTTTCTCGGCCCGGGCGGCGGCGGCCTTTCCGGCCGCCGCCTTTCCCGTTGCCTTGGTCTCGGCGCTCACGAACCCACCGGCTCGAAGGCCGGGTCGTCGGTGAGGAAGGAGACGCCGATCGCGTCGTCCTCAGGTGAGCCGAGGGCTTTGTAGCCGATCGGCAGCTGGGCGAGGTCGGACCGTTTCAGGGCCACCTCGACCTGCTCCGTGACGTTGCCCCGCTCGAAGCCGATCTGGTAGTTGCGATCGCCGTCGTTCCAGCGGATCAGGAGCGCCTTCTCGTCGAGGGCGTCGTCGCCGGTGGGGAACTCGTACTTGTAGATGCCGGGGGTGACCTCGGTCACCTCACCGCCGCCGAAGGCGAAGGCGAAGTTCTCGGCGTTCCACTGCTCGAGCGAGAAGGTGGCGGTCATCTCCTCCTCGTTGACGTCACGGCGAACCGGCATCCGGCGCTGCCAGGCTTTGAACTCCTGCAGGGTGACCTGGCGGGTGAATTTGGCGCCGTCGTCGTCGATCAGGCCCAGCTGCACCCAGTCGCCGGTCAAGGTGCCGTTCGGGTCGTCGGGAATCGTCGCCCCGACGGGGGCTACGAAGATGTCGCCGCCGCTTGCGACGACGAGCTCACTCGTGTCCTGTGACATGTTTCCTCCTGCCCCGCAGGGCCGTGGTTGTTCACTTATTCCGAGCCACGGGTGTCAGCCCGTGGCTCGACAGGCCGGGACACGGTCCCGGCGCAGTTCATTGGCTCTCGTCGAGGCGTAAGCCGGCCGACCGCACGCCGCGACGCAGCGGCGCCAGCGGCTCACGGGAGGCGGTCCCCCACTCTTCGAGCGTCGCGGAAGGGCTGGTGTTGGTGACCCGCACGCCCCTGCCCTGGCGGGCGACCCTGACCGGCGCCGGTGGCTTCTCCATCGCCGCTTCGGCGTTCTCGGCAACCGCCTCGGCGGCGGTGCGCAGGGCCGTCCGCAACTCGGGTGTGCGCTCCAGTCCCTGTGCGAGGCCGCCCTGGGCGCGGAAGCGAATCACGAGCCGACCTCGGCGACCGCGTGCGCCCAGAGCGTCGCGGTGATCATGTACCGATCGGCCGGCGGCGTGAAATCACGGTCGGGAAAGCGCCGCGCCCGGTGGATCCTGCTGCCGGTGACGACCGCGCCGTCGTGGTCGTGGTCGTGCATCTCGGTCAGCGCCGCGCGCACGGTCCGCATCAGCAGGCTCGCCTGGGCGAGCTCACCCGCCGTCCCCGAATAGCAGTCGAGCTGCAGGTAGTAGGCGATCAGGTAGTCGGCGGGCGATTTGCCAGCCCGCGGCGCTTCCAGCTGGAAGACGCGGACCCACGGCTCATCGGTGTCGTCCGGGGTCTTGAGGACGACCCGATCGCCGGCGATCGCCTCCACCTCCGGTAGCGACGCCAGGTACTCCTGAACCACCGTCTCGATATCGGGCGTCAGGTTCATCCCCACTCCTTTCCGATCTCCCGCAGGGCGACGACCGCTCTGGCGGCCGCCTTGCCGTCGCAGGCGAGATAGACGTCATGGACGATTTCGCGGCGGCGCTCGGCAATCTCCGGCGGGTCGGCCAGCGCCGTTTCGATCGCCGCCGGCAGCTGCGCCGGCCCAGCCACGATCGGGCCGACGTCGGCGTGCGACCAGAAGCGCAGGCCGTGCTCGACGCCGCGCCGGAACCAGGGCGCGTTGAGGACCACCACCGGGCGGTCGAGCGCCGCCCATTCGTACATCGTCGAGCTGTTGTCGATGCAGTAGACGCTGGCCCTGGCGATCACCTCGTCGAAGTCGGCGACGGTCTCGATCCCGGCCCGGTCGTAGTCGCGCCGCAGTTGCGGGAGCGCCCGCGGGTGGCCATGGCCAATCAGCTGGAAGCGCTCGCCGAGCTTCGCGAAGCCCTTCTTGTAGTGCGCGTGGGCGCCGCGCGCCTCACGGCAGATACGGGAGTGCCAGTGGAAGCTGATCGCCACCACGGGCGCCCCGGAGGGAGACGGTGGCGACCCGTGGTGACGGTCGAGCTTGGGACAGCCGACGGGGTAGGCCGGGATCGTCGGATGGACGGCGCGGTGGCGGCGCGCGGCGTCGGGGCCGGGGACGAGCACGGCGACGACGCCGGCGCGGTCCACCGCGCCGATGTAGGAGCCGGAGTTGACGCCGGCATAGGACTGCCCGGCTCCGTGCTCGCAGTAGACGACGTGGCGACCGAGGTCGCGGGCGAACTTGAGGTCGCTGTAGGAAGCGACCACCGTAAGTCCGCCGGAGCCGGCGCCGGTGGCGGTCGCTGCCGCCACTTCCGCCGCCGAGGCCAGCTCCAGCAGTTGCTCGTGGACGTAGAACGTGCCACGCAGGTTCTCGGGAAGCGCCAGCCAGATCGGGTAGAGGTGGTCGGCGAAGTGGCGCTCGCGAGCGATGAAGTCGATCATCGGTCGCCCTGGGCACGGCGGGCGCCGATGTGGGTGACCCAGGGCGAACCGTCCCCCCAAATCCCGAACCGCACCTCAGGGTCGGCGCAGAGTGAGCGCCCGAAGCTCCACTCGTGCCGGCGGCCGAGGGGCCAGCCGCGGCGGCAGAGGCGGCGGCGGTAGAGACACGGGTTGAGGGTGAACCAGAGGCGGTGCTCGAGCCAGCGGTGCTCGCCTTCGGCCACCGCCTCGTAGGCCTCGGGGTCGCGCTCGACGATCCCGCCGGCCCGGCGCTCACCCTCGAACCACGGTTGGCGCAACAGCGCCATCTGGGCCAGGTGGGGCCTGGGCTCGAGCACGGCGCGCAGCGCCGCGAGGTCGACCCCGCGCTCGAAGACGAAGTCGTCCTCGACGTGCATCACCCACTCGTGGCCGTCGAACTCGGCGCCCGCCAACCGCCTCCACATCGCCCCCAGCATGCGCGGCTGACCGTGCCTGCGGCCAGCGCCGCAGACCTCGAACCCCTCGCCGCCGAAGCGCCGCCGCAGCCAGCGCTGGTAGGCGCGGTCGCCGGAGTCGTCGAAGATCAGCCGCGGTCCGTCGAGGCCCTCGACGCGCTCGAGCAGAGACGGGATCGTGCGCTCGATGCACTCGCTGCGGCCGTCGGTGGTCAGCGCGAGCACGATCAAGGCCACGGCTCCGCCAACAGCTCCCTCATCGCGACCGCGCCGCGAGCCTGCTTGTAGAGCCCGGCGAGCTCGCGATTGCGCAGGTAGTCGGGGCTCGCCGGGTCCTTCTCCGGCGAGCGCGGGTGCCAGAGATGATGCACCGGCCCCGGTGCCCGCTCGACCCCGGCCAGCGCCTGGCAGGCCGCGAAGAAGGCGGCGTCCTCGAAGCCCCAGCCCTGGAAGCGCTCGTCGAAGCCCCCGGCCTCCTCCCAGAGCTCGCGGCTGACGCAGAGGCAGGACGACTTGGTCCGCTCCCGCACCCAGCGCACCGGAGCGTCCTCGGGACGCACCTGGCCACGCAGGACCGCGCGGGTCCCCTGCCGGGTCAGCGAGCGAAATTCGTCATGGGCGAGGCCGAGGCAACCGCGCCGCGCCGATTCGACGCAGGCGAAGAGGTTGCGCCGCTCGGGCACCGTGTCGGCGTCGAGGATCACCGCGTAGCGCCAGGGCCGCCTGGCGGCCGCGTTGATCGCGGCCGAGCGGTTGAAGGCACCGGCCTCGTCGAATCCCTCGAAGACCGGCCAGTCGACCTGGCTCGCCAGATGCTCGCGGACGTAGCCCCAGAGCCGGTCCCGCCAAGGATCGCGCCGGCGCGGAACCAGGACTACGATTTCCACTGGGACATCCTCTGCTCGAAGAGCGCCCGGTCGGCGTCCCAGCCCGTCATCGCGCCACGCCGGTAGGTGTCGTCGACCTCGGCCGTCCCCCAGCTGGGGTGGCGGTGCTCGATCACCGAGGCCGGCTCGAAGACGGCGACGCCACGGTGACAGGCGAGCTGCCAGAGCTCGGTCTCGACGAAGTTGTGGTGATAGCCGGGGTGGAAGACCACACCCTGTTCACCGTGTGCGGCGCCAGGATCCTCGAGGTAGGAGCGGGTAAGCAGCGGCATCGTCGCGTGACGACCGCCCCGCGTCGCCGGGGTGAGGTCACTGGTGCCGACGACCTGCGCGCCCGCTTCGAACCGGGCCAGTGCCGCCTCGTACCAACCGCAGTGGAAGACGACGTCGTCAGCGGTCGGCAGGACCAGCGCCTCGTCGGTGACCGCCACGGCGGCGTTGGTCTTGACCGGGTAGGTCCCGGGTGCGTGCAGGGCCGTGACCTCTGGGGCTTCGGCCAGGCGCGCCAGAGCCTGCTGGGAAGCGTGATCGGCCGGGTCGAGGACGAAGCAGACCCGGTACACGGGCGGCGTCGTCATGCGCAGGTTCGCGACCAGCGGCCCAAGCGCGTCCGGCCGACCGAGGGTCGGCACGATGATGGTCACGTTCACGTGACTGTTCACCTCCCGGTGCGGGTCAGTGAGTAACAGTGAAAGAGGTGAGAGCTTCGAGCTGAATCAGGGCAGGGAGAAGACTTTGCCGTTTCATGCCCTAGAGTCGCCTTGAGATGCGCGAGTCGGCCAGCTGACAGTGACTATACCTTACTGTCAGGTTTATTTCGAGGGTCGGCGGCAACCTTTTGAAGTAAGGCTGCAACCTCCGCCTTTATCCGCTCCACCTCGGGGGTGATGTCGATCCCCTTCTTCAGAGCTTCGCCGCGGGCCCGCTTCATGGTTGCGGTAAGGGTTCGGATCTCACGCTTCGCCACCTCGGCGTGGTGGACGAGGTTGTAGTTGTGGAGCCCTTCGGCGCTGATCCGCTCCTGGGTCTCCAGGTCGACCGCCTCGCCGGCGCCGTCGACGCCCCGGGAGGCGTCGCGCGTGTAGTTGCCGTCGACGCGGGCGTCGGCGATCGCACGAGCGCTCGGGGGCAGCGGCTCGCCGTGCTCGTCGAGAGCCGGCGGGTCGAAGACCGGTACGGCCCGCCGCACGAAGAGCGGCCGGAAGTCACGCACGGAGAAGGTCGTCAGGTAGGAGTCGTGGCTCCAGCGGATCGCCTGCACCTCGATCGAGAGGTTGCGAGCGACCTCGAGGCGGTCCCCGACCTCCCAGCCAGGCTCCACCGGCCGCTTCACCAGTCCGAGCTCACCGCGGCCGAGGCGGCGGCGCTCCTCCCTGGTCAGGGTGCGTTCATGGCGGCTCCAGTACCTGGCTTCCGTCTCGCGCTCGGCGATGTGGAGCAGGACCGCGCGGCTACGGAGCGAGGCCATTCCGCCCCCTTCCAGCCGGCGGTAGCGCGGACCCATGGAAAGGACGCAGGGCTACCGGGCAGCTACCGCCAGTGCCCTGGCGGGCCGCCCTCGAGCCGGCGAGCCGAGAGTCGGAATGGCTCTGCAACGGGCACCGCGATCGGGCCGGCCGCGCCGAGTCCGGCCGGTTGTCCCGACCTGTCTCGCTCTGTCTCTGCTTCTGAACTAGTCGGGGCGCCCGGATTCGAACCGGGGACCTCGGCCACCCAAAGGCCGCGCGCTACCAGGCTGCGCC
>WUUC01126699.1_pt1 | contig 26599 bp, 13 predicted proteins | sample 6278441 | NCBI WGS metagenome assembly WUUC01 (sample SAMN13675441, study PRJNA597444) | soil metagenome | isolation source: soil | place: USA: Washington | collected 2017-10 | reverse complement strand
ATGTGGACGGCGCGCTCATCGAGCAGGAGGGCTGGCGGGATGTCGTCGGCGTGGCGAAGATACGCGAGGAGGGCGCGCGCGTGCGCGACGGCGACCCGTCGCCCGAGGTCGTCAACCTTATCAAAGACTCGTTTCGCTACACGCGGCGCAGCCAGTGGCTGCGCGCCTCGCTGCTCGCGGGGGTCAGCTTCATCCTTCTCACCACCGTCGCCTCGCTCCTCCTCATACGCGCCGCGCAGGCTGAGGCTGCGGTTATCAAGCGGCAAGCCGATTCAGAAGTGACTGCGGCGAATAAGAAAGTCGGCGAGGCGCAGCTAGAGTTAAAAAGCATCTCCGCCGAGGCAGACCGCCTGAAAGCGGACGCCGATGACGCCCGCAACCAAGCCACATCCGCGGCCGACGCGGCCGACGCGGCCGCCAGCCGGCAGAAAACAGCCGAACGCTCGATGCGACAGGCGCATGAACTCGAACGCCAATCCTCCGAACGCGCCGCCGACACCGCGCGCCGCGAGGCCGGCTCCCGCGCGGCCCTTCTCTCGCGCGAGCCTAACATGGAGACCGACGCCCTCGCCCTAGCCGTTGGGGCGGCGGAGCAGAGTATCGCGAGCAGTGGCGACTTCCCTAACGAGGTGATGGACGGCATCGCGGCGGCGGCGGACGCCGTGGACTACTCGCTCCCGCTCGAAGACGTGGGGGGGCGGCAATGGGTGTGGCCGGTAATCTCGCCCAACGGCGAAAAGATTCTGGAGAAGGTCTTCAGAGCCCGAGATCAGCCGGTCAGACTGGTGATCCTAGACGGCCAGACGGGCAAGCGCTTGACTGCCATCTCGTTGTCCGAAACCTTAGGAACCTTAGGCGCGACCACTTTCTCAGGGGACGGCAAATGGCTCGCTATCGCCCTCTGGAAAATGTCCCGACGGAGACTCGTCGTCTGGGACTTGACAGATCCACAGCCAAAGCTGCGGGATACGGCGTGCAATGTCCTCGGAATCGAGGACATTGCGCTCGATAGCGACGGCAGCCACATCCTGATCAGCCGGCGGCACGCCGATTGGGTTTCAAGCATAGCCATCTGCGAAGTCGCTACCGGGCGGGAAGAGGTGTTGGAGGGTATGTACGCGGTTTCACGCGTGGCTTTCACGCACGAGGACAAGCCAGCCATTTACGGCCCTTCGGTCGAGCACGGCGTGAATCTCTCCGCACCCGTGATCCACTTCCCGCGCTCAGGTAGGACTGTCGCGCTTAAGTCACCCAACGGAGTGAGCCCCGCGACTTTTGAAGGGTTCGGTGACGACGGCTCCATCATCACGATCGCCAGAAACTTGGAGGCACTCGGCGAGGATTACGTCTACGTCCAGAGTGTGGACGGAAACTTGCGCCGGTTCGCGGGCTATCATGGGCACGTCACCTCGGCGGCCTTCGCTGACGGCCAAGCACGCGTCGTCACGGTTAGCGGCTACAAGGCGCGCGTCGCCGACATGCGTATCTCCCCGAACTTCGTCGCCCTGCGCGGGCACGTGAGGCCGCTCGACTTGGTCTCCTTCTCTCCCGACGACCGGACAGTTCTGACGGTCGGAGACGATGGAAAGGGGCGTCTCTGGGACGCACGAACCGGCCACCTGCGCCACACCCTCGCCATCACGGACGAGGTGCTGTACGAGGGACAGTTGCCTTATTACAGGACGAAGCGCGCAGCTTTCCGGGCAGACGGCGCGCGCGTTGTCACCGCCAACGAAAGGGGAGAAATACAGACGTGGGACGTGGACACGGGCCGCCCCGTCTGCCCGGTGCCGGCGCAGAGTACAAAAGTTGGCGCTCAGATCATCGACGTCTCATTCCTTGCTGGCGGCCACCACGTGCTGGCCGTCTATTACAGAGGAGACGCCCCTGGCGTCTTCGTAAATTTTCTGGACGCCCGGACGTGCAGGCTGGCCGGGACATCCAACCTCGATGAGAGGATTAAGGCCATTACATTCTCGCGTGACGGCACGGCAATTATAGGCAGGACTGACCCCTACCTGTCGGACAGGCCGGAGTTGAAGTCTTGGAGCCTGCGCGGGGTGGACTTGCGGAGTGGGTCACCTGTCCGGCTCTCCCCTTCCGACATCAAATTGCCGCCCGGCCGCCTCTACGCCTTCCTACTCGACGGCACGCGGATGCTGGCGGTAACGGAGGATGTCGAGGGGCGGTTGTTAGTGTCGGGCGGCGGCTCGCCAGTGCGTTTGGAGGGATGGCGGGCCGACCTGTCGAGGTATCCTCACTTCGTCCTCTCTGCTGACGGCACGCGTGTGGCCGCGATCTCATGGAAGAAAGCACAGGTGTGGGACACAAACTCCGGCAAGCTCCTCGTGGCCTTCGAATGTGATCAGGACGCCGACCCAGTCATCCGCCTCTCGCTGTCTTCGGACGGCTCCATGCTGGTGGTCACCGGCAGAAACAATACGGTCAGAATCTACCCCACTTCGCGCCAAGGCTTCCTCGGAGCAGCTAAGCGTATGTTGGGCAGGTAGCGCGGCCCACGGCCGCTTTTGATTACGTTAAGAGGCTGCGACGGATTCGTAATCCATCTGGAGCCCCCCACCTTCTCCTTTGCTTGCTGTGATGCTTCTTGGTGAGGTTAGATGGTCTTTCTCACCAGCGAGACCACCTTGGGTCGAATGGTCTCAATGTCAACTTGCCCTCGAAGAAGCTGGAAGGTTATTTCTATTAGCGTGAATCCGAAAAGCACTTGCAAGGAACCTCCTCTGCCCTCGCCGAATAATATCTCTTCGTTGAAAACAGGGCTCAGAACGACCCAAGTGGGGTAAGTATTTCCAAAATCAGTCGGTCGCGTTATGACACAAGCTTGCTTTCGGAGTGTTTCAGTCAATCCGAGAGCCGAGTCTGCCATTCGACGGATTTCTTCTGAGAAGTGGTCTATGTGACCTATCTCGATGTCTAATTCATCGATGCTGGCACCGCTACCTATCAATTCCCGACTGAGATCATCCTCGAAGGCCTTAATAAACATCGCTAACGCTGAGGAAGCCAAGGCAGTCTCAGGTGTGTCATCAAGCGTCGAGATGGTGATGACTATACGTCGGCCAAGATTCAGGACGACCGTCCAGATTTGAGAAGCCCCTTCTTGACGAGCAAACACATCTTCGACATTCAGTGCCATTAATCGAACGAGCCGACCATGCAGGAAAGGATTGGCAGTCTCTTTCAACATTGAAGAGAGGACGATACCAGTGTAGAGAATACGCCATGGCTCAAAATTGCCCTTATTGTCTCGGGCAAAGTTTTGGACAAGGGTAAAGACTGTAGAGACAAAGGCGGCTCTCATGACTTCGGGCAAATGGATCCAAATCTGATGCAGATGCTCGCTAAGCTGGGGCATCAACGCTCCCCGTGGAGAGCGCTCGATCATCGGTACGATTAGGGCAATGAACTGATCTCCTAAAGGTTCCTCGGAATCTGGTCGTTCCAAGCCGAGTACATCGGCCAAGCACTCGATATACATTTCTGGATGATCTGGAAGTGCAAGGTGAGAGCCAAGCGCCAGACTATGATAACAAGCTTTTTCGTCAGGGACTCTTGCAAAATCCCTCGCCGCGTCAAAAAAAGCCTTCGCTGCATCTGCTTTTTCACCCAATGCGTTTTGAGCGTCTGCCAGTTCGAACAGGGCATGGGCACGACCATCATGGTTCAATGTTCCACGCAGCAACCCAATGGCGTGTTGTGCGTAGGTGCGCGCTTGCTGACGGCGATCATTTATCTTATAGATTTCAAAGTCGTTGAAAATACCCGCAATGAGTCGAGAAGAATCAGCTTCGATGTCTCTTCGACCGCAGCTTTGAGCAGCCGTGGCTGCTGCTTGGTACGCTTCGATAGCCTCCTGAGGCCTCTCCTGATCGCGATAATTATTACCAAGATTGATTAGATTAATTGCGCGCACAGATTCGTCTGCCAGATCAGCCCCGATCTCAATGGCCTCCTTCGCTAAAGCCTCAGCTTCTTTATAGCGCTCCGCGCGCCTCAGGCGACGCGTGAGGATATTGCAAAGCCAAGCTCGTTGGCGGCGTGTGTCAGATTCGTCGCTCGCTCGTTCCTGGATCACGCTCATAAGCCGCTCGGCCTCTTCCTCATAACCAGGAATAGCTGAGAGCGCCGAAGCAAGATTTCGTTGGCTGAGATCAATTCCATAGTCATCCCCGATCTCTTCAAAGGTCGTTAAAGTCGGCAGCAGTATTTCACGAGCCTGCTCGAATTCTTTAGCAGCTATGTAGATTGCGGATAGTTCTAAACCAATTCGAGCTTGATTCCATTGTTTTGATTCTTCCCCATAGCGTCGATAAAGGCTCTTGAGCGCATCGACATCTTCAATCGACAAGCCGCGACGCGCTCTTGAGCTGAGTTTTGCTTCCTCAATTGTAAGCTGAGCTGAAGAACCGAGAGTATCTGCCAAGGATTGAGCTTTCTCTAAGACTTCCAACGCTCGCTGGACATCGCCCATTAACTCCAAGGGATATACGAGCGATAGCATTAAGTGAAAGGCCTCGCTCTTACTTTCCTCATCAAGAGCCTGCTCTAAAAGCTTCTCGATCAGTTTTACACCCGAGCGCCAATCCCCAAGCCAGGCAGCTTGCCTCATTGCGGCGGCTGCGTACTTTCTTTCGCTACCATCATTGAGACGGGCGGTCAACTCGTAGACTCGTCGAAAATCTCGGGCGTCTTCAAATAACCGAACCAAACGATTAATAAAGAATCGATAGCGCTGCGGAGACTTGCGGAGTTCTATATCTATATTTAATGCGGTCTCAGAATGCATCAGTCGAAAACCGCGAGCAGTGTCATCAACAAGTGGGACAAGTTGCTTGATGTCGGCATAGAGCGCTTCGATCGAATCGTTATCATTGCTTCGTAATTGCAAGAGATCTTCTGCGGAGAGTGGCGTGTTACTTAGAGCGAGGTATCGAAGAATCTCACCCGCCGATCCCTCAATATGTTCGAAGCTCGTCGTTCGTGAACCAAATTTCAATCGGAGTAAGGCCTGATGCAGTTGCAACGGATTTCCAAGCTTTATGAGATCAGATACGGCATCAGCGGGAATATTAGCTCCATGTAAGAGTTCCTTGGATTCACTTTTGGTCAAACTAGGCACTTGAAAATTCGGAAAGTCAGTTGATGGTTCACGAGTAGTAAAAATCAGTCGCTTCTCGATGCTGATACCACCGCCCGTAGAGAGGGCATCAATTAATTCCGGGATGAAGTTGCACTCATCGACAACAAGCGTTACAGACGAGACCTGAGCCCATGCAGACGCAAGGGCCAAGCGAGAACTCTCCAGAGTTGAGTAATCTTTAGCATCGCTAGAATTTCGACCGCGAAGCGCATTGGCACAAACATTGAAAACATCAATTGGGGCCAACCCAGAGACACGAACAAAGACAGCACCTTCGACCTCGGCAAACTGCGCAGATAATGTTGTCTTTCCGATCCCCGGAGGGCCATTGAGACAGAGAATTGGTGATTCTTGCGAACGCGCGCGGAGTTCATCAATTACGGTTTCGCGGCCGATTATTATTCCTGCGCGGTGTGTTGTCCGTAAGAGAACATTTGTCGAGTCTTCCTGTAGAGCTTGCCTTTGAGCATCCACTCGAAGGAATTTGTCGGTGATGAGTGCAGTTAAGTCGTCCCTAACACGATCGCGAAGTTGTTGGGGATCATCATAATAAGATACTGTGTATGGGCCACTCTCAATCTTCTTGATTAACGCAGACAGCCGAGGATCACGATCTTCGGCGGATCGTCTAACATAGAAAAGGGACTCGATGCCCTGCCTTTTCGCAAAGAGAAATTCGTCTTCGATGCCAGAAATGTTCATCCCGTTAGCAGAGTCAACATAGCCATATCCGGACCGATAAATGGCAACCATAGCTTGTGAGTCTCGCAGTCGGGAGAGGTAAAGGTCGCGCGGCGCGTACGACTTCGCGCCTAGATGTTCGAAGAGTACTGGCTGATGAGAGATGGAGGTAATAGCGTCTTGGACGACAGACCGTTCTTCATTGCACTCTTGAATTCGTGAGCTAACAAACACTTTCAGTTTGTCTTGAGTGGTGCGATAGCGCCAAGGATTAGTCATCGATATAACCTTTGCGCCTGTAAAGCGCCTGAAGCTTTACAAATTTTTGGCCCGACGTGCGAACACCGTGTCGTCCTAATATGTACCGAACATCAAGATCTAATTGATGACCTACAACGGCAGGGTCCTGATCTGAAGGTTTGGGTTGGCTATTCGCAATTTCGTATCGTTGAGCGATATGTTTCCAGATTTCTTCGGATAAGTCTTTTTCGATTTTGCTATAATAGCGATCTCCAGATATGAGTTCGTCGCTCATCGCGAGATTAATTGCAGCCTGAACGACTTGAGTTTCACTTACGTCTGCAAATTCAGGCAGGCTACGCACATGATCGATCAGTCCTGACCGCCGGACTCGCTCCCGCGAGACGGGGAATGCAACGTCCAAAATATTCTTTCGACTAAGGCACAGATCTTCTGGCGTGACAGTTTGATGCGTCAAAGCACGCGGAGGCTTTCGTCCCTTGTTTCGAAAATATAACCTTGGCTCGCCATCTGCGTCTGTCCCCTCATCGACGATCTGCAATTCAAATTTGACTAGACTCGGAAGTCCTTTGATCGGTTGAATACGGCTAAAGTCCTTCTGGTGTGGGTCGGCTACTGCTGCTGACACCGCCACTGGGCTAAGGGGTGATTCACAGTATTGCTTAAGTTTCCTAAGCATTGGATGAGTCGAGTCAAATCGTTTTACCCATAAGACGTTATACATGAATGGTCGGTAGAGTTGTGCCTGTGGTATTAGGCGAAACATAGTTCGGTCTGCCTCGGGAGCAATCCGCATTTCATAGGTTCTATCCAGCTTTAGAATCATGTTTATATCCACGACATCGCCATCATCCTCGCAGCCCCAGCGTTTGAAGTGTTCAAATGCGGCTTTGATGCCGCTCTCATTAGTCCCCACGAGAGTCAAGCATGGAATCGGTCCCGGAAATCCTTGAACTTGCTGTAAACCATATCCACAGGCAACGATGCCTGCGTCGGTAAGAGAGTTATTGAATTCGATGTCCGAAACCGCCATTACACCGATCTGCTCTCCGAGGTCGAAGCCTTTTTCGGATCCGGCTTTTAAGGGCGGATGTGTAGATTTCTTTCTCTTGCTGGCTCTTAGCTTACGCATGGGCTGCCTTAACAAAGGATCACACCTTATTTCCCAATCGGCCGTACGCTGACCCTTAAGGTCGGAAGCGTAAATGAATATCGATCTAACTCACGAATAGCAGCAAAATACGGCGAGGCAGTTTACCGCTAATAAAATACGACTCAATATCAAACACCAAGCCAACAATTGGTGGGCTTGCTCCCTAGCCATCATGCTGCGTTTTGAGAGGAAGTCACTTAATCTCTTCTGACGCTGTGTTGTTATTTTCCTCCAATGCGCTAGAAGCTTGATAGAGAAAGATAAGCCCGCCCGAAGTACAAATCACAAGCAGGAACAATCTTTATGGATTATAAGACAAAGCTGAAGCTCATAGAACAGGCAACAGGAGAGCTAAAACCTTTTTTGTTCAAGCAAAGCGTAGCGTTCATTGTTACCGATGGTAAAGGCAGCGCTACTATGGCTAGTGGAACTCTTGTCTCTATTGGTGAGAGGCTGTTTATTGCCGCAGCTTCACACGCCGTCCCTGAAATTACTCATGGTGAGATCTATACATTCGTTGGCGAACAATATGATTCTGGGATATTACAGGCGCCAATATTGAATACAGGTAAGCGCACGGATAATCGTCCGGACGTAGGCTATTTAGAGCTTGCGACAAACACCGCGCTGGAGTACTTAAAGGAAACAGCTTGTCCCCTAAACAGATTAGCTATCAGGGGCGTTGGACGCCCTTTGCGTCCGACAATGCTTATCGGTAATCCGAGCGAATATGTGAAAGGAAAGGAAGGGTCGGAGGACGGGACTTCTGGTCTGGTTCCTACTATGCTTGGTTATTTCGCTATACCTTTAATGGAGTCTGAGTGGCCGGACGATGTTGAGTCTGATCCTGCAATACATATTTTTCTTGAGTACCCCAATACTCCCGCCAATCAATTCGGAAGTGATGTGTCAATTATGCTTCCAGACCCCGCAGGAATGAGTGGCGGAGGACTTTGGGATTACGGTTTTGAGGATGCAACTATATGGACTAAAGAGTCAGCTAAATTAATTGGCATTCAAAGCGGCTGGTACGATGACCTACGGTATACAGTGGCCGTCCAAATTGTTCACTGGCTCAGGCTCATCTACAGTGATTATCAGGATCTACGACCAACCATTGAGGAACATTTTCCGGAACTGTTGACCAACAATGGTGATCATGTAATCGTTGCTGCGCCATAACTACAGATGAGTCCGGCTTTGAACTTACCTGCCTGGCTGTTCCCAATAGTTGGGCATCACTTTGTAAGGAGCACTCATGAAGAGAGAAGAACGCGCACAACAGCTTTGGAGTGTACTGGCTTTGGCCGCAACACATCGTCAGATTCTCACTTACGACATCGTCGCAAGACTCACAGGAGTGGTGCGTCCAAGCATCGGGGATTTTCTGCGCCCCATTCAGCAGTTCTGTACGGAGAACGGACTCCCAGCACTTACTAGCATTGTTGTCAGTGAAGAGAGTGGGCTGCCTGGTGATGGTTTCATTGCGGCCGCGGATGTGCCTTCCGCTCAGGTGAAAGTTTTTCAGCATAGGTGGTTAGAAAAGCCGGCTCCTTCTGCTGAGCAATTTGCTGATGCCTATTCCCGTGCTCCGGATCGACGTTGATGTCGACCAACGCCCGTTGCTGGAATCCCTCCGGTTAGTTTCCTCGGCCATGTTTTCACAGCAAACAATGTGCGCCCACCAACTGCCGTAGGGAGCAGATCACCTTCGATCCCACTCTCCCAAGACTGCCTGAGCCTGCCCCGCATACACATCCATGAGTTGGTCGAAGACGCCCATCGCGCGCCCACGCAAGGAGGCTGAGGACGGGTCTGTGTATATGCGCAGCACGAGCCGGATGAGTTCTTCGCCGCCAGTTATCCTGAAAGCAGGATCATCAACCTCACGTCCCTCGTTGCCCAATAGCCTTTCCACAGCGAAAAGAGAGAGGGATGGGTCTAACATCCCGTGCTCCCAGAGGAACTCGGTGAACCAGTGCGTCTCTTCCGAGAGCGCGCGTGATGCGGCGAAGGCTTCGATCAGGTCGCGCAACTGTAGAAAGTGCTCGTCCCGCAGCCGGTGGAAGACGCCGTTGACGTACCGGCGCACCTCCTTATCGTCATCATCCAAGAGACGCCGAAGGGCATCCACGCACCTCGCCGAAGCCTCGGTGGTGATGTTGCTGGTGAAGACGTGCGCCGCGCCGCGCCGCCACGCCGCGCGTCCCGTGATTGCGCTTTCGGTCAGCGCGTCGGCGTCGCCGCGCCTTTCGCCCACTTCCGTTGGCATGGGCGAGATGGACGAGATGCAGGCCAGTTCCGCGCCGCGTTGCTGCAGCGACTCGTGGTCGCCGTTTATCAGGTCTACGATGTAGGGCCTCATCTTCTCGTAGTGGCGGTACATCCCGTAGCGCAAGAATTCCGGCGTGAAGTGCGAGCGCAGCAGCGCGGGGTGGCCGTCCATTAGCCGCTCGAAGACGGCGATCGCGCGCTCGCGGTCTTCGTGGAGCATATACAGCAACTCTTCGATCGCGCCGGCGCGCAGGGCGGTCGAGTCATCCCCCGCCGCGAACTCAATCAGGCTCCACTTGCGTTCCCTGGCCTCGGCGTCACCTTTGGCGTCGAGCGCGCGCATCATCGCCCTGAACGCGGCACCGCGATCCGAGTTGAGGTAGCTCATGTATGGGCCGCTGTTCAGGCCGTCGTGGCGGCGTGCGTGCCCACCTTCGTCCTGGCGCTCCCACCAGTCCTCGTCCTCCCCATGAGGGCCGCGGGCGTAGCCCTCGACGAGCGCGACCATGTCTTCGGGCGGCCTGTCGCCGGCCCGCTTTTCGAGCACCCGGCCAATCACGCGCGCGACGTCCCGGCCTGGATGTGGGGCGAAGCGTCGGACGACCGCGTAGAGCAGTTCCGCGGGCGCGTTGGACTCGGCCAGTCCGTTCATGATGGCCTGAACGTACGAGTCGTCGACGTCGTCGGGCATGTGTAGCGCCAACCTGTAAAACCGCTCCGGATCCTCCTTCGTCAAAGTCACCAGAACCCCGCCGAGCTCACGCGCCCCGCCCTTGAGGAAGTCCTTATGCTGCACCGCGCCACGGTACTTCGCCATCGCTTGCAGCCAAGCGCTGTCCGACATCTTCCGCGCCTGTTCCTCCGAGATCGGCGGGCCTACGAAGCCGCCCACCGACGTCGTCGGGCTGTCGGAGGCGCGCTCCCCCGGAAACTTGCGTTCGAGCTCGCGCAGCCCGCGCTCCCCCCTCTCCGTCAACAGCTCTCTCGGGACAGACTGGAGAAGGTGCAACTGCTCTATCCCACGCCAGCGCAGCCCGTTCACGCCAGCGTACTTCCTGATGTAGTCGTAGGAGAGTATGAAAGCCTCGACCTCGGCGCGCTGTCCCGCATCGAGGTAAGGGTAGATGGCCTTGAGCAGTTGTCTCGCGTCGTACTGGTCGTGATCACCGAGTTGCAGCCGCCGCCGGTCACCCGTCAAAAAGCGGAACGCGTCGCCTGCGTAAGCCTCCGGTACGGCCCGATAGACGTGCGCCAGCAGGCGCTGGGGCGTGGCGCGCGTCGTGGCCTCCAGCCGTTGCGCGATAGCCCTGAACTTCTCAGCGTCGGCCCGCGCCAGCGCTGTCAGCGCCGCGACGTAAGCCTCGATAAGCTGATGCTTGACGACGAAGCTGTCACCGTACCAGCCGAGGAATGAGAGCTCGTCTGAGCGGTAGAACGGCGAATCGTCATCTTCGGGATCGGCCGTCAGTTCGACGATCCGCTCCAACCAAGGCAGCATCTGCTCGAGGAAGTATTCCGGTTCTCTCTGGGCGGTCGCCTTTAAGGTCTCGTCCATCGTGCTGCCGTTGTACTGTTCGAGGAAAGTGGTCAGCGAAAAGAGGTACGCACTTTCGTCCGCGCGCCTCGCGGCCAGATAGTCTTCGAGGACTTTGTCGAAGGCCATGCGCGCCAGCCGGCAGCCGACGCGCGGGTCGGCTTTGGCAACGTCATCTAGTTGGTAGAGGTGTTTGATCTCCGCAGGGCTTAAAGCGGCAAACGCCCGCTCGAAGAGGGCGATGGCCTCCGGCGTCTCCCAATCCCTAATGCTCTGGAGCATCCACCTCAGGCGACGATCCCACCGCTCACTACGCCCAAAGTAGGGGCTGACCATGTTGACGACCTCAGCCTGCACTGCGTCAAGCATAGAGATCAGGTAGGGGACGGCGAGCGTGTCGATTGTCGCGTCGTCGCCTTCGAGCAACCCCGGGATTGTCGCCTCTTTCAGATAACGGAACCAGCCGGTGTTTCCGCTCATGGCCGCCATCAGTCTCGCGCGGCGGGCGCGATCAACGAGCATGCGGCGGGCGAGCAGCCACTCTTCGTCCGACGGAGTTGGTAGGGCGCCGAACCATCTGACCACTAGATCTCGAAGGTGCGCCCGCAGGCCCTCGGCCGTTAGCAGCGCGTTCAACTCGCGCAGGTAGACTTGCGTGTTAACCCCGCGCAGGTAGCCGAGCACCTGGACAATCTGCGGGCGCGCGAACAGCCCCTGATCTCCCTGCAGCACGGCTTCCGACAACGACTCACCCCGCTCGACGAACCCCTTGGCGTAGCAGTAGTCGAAGAAAGTCTGGTGTAGGAAAGACCATTCGGCGCCGGTGGGGGAAAGGATGCCTTCGCTCGCGAGCCAGTTCGCGGCGTCGTCGAGGGTGGGGTCGCCCAGCGCCGCCGCCGGCGCCGATGTCCGCTGCTCCCTGTTCATGTAGTCGGTCAGCAGGGCGAGGACGCGCTCACGCTGCGGCACGGGCGGTGACCCCGCTACGCCCTTACGGACGACGTTGCGCCACAACAGCGTGTACAGGTCTTGCAGGCTGAATAACGCCTGTGCAGCAGACGCGCCCGCGTCTGCCGCCGGGCGCGAGCCCGTGGCCAGCGCGAAGAGGTCAAGGTGCAGGGGCGTCTTGAGTAACTGTCTGGTCGCGGGCGAGAGCCCATCGTAGTCGAGTCCCATCGGGCCGAGGACGCCCCTGATCTCCTCCTCAGTTAGCTCAGGGATGGAGAACCTCTTCCCGCCGCCGAGCTGCTGCCTGAGGGTCGGATCGTTGTTGAGGTCGAAGGTGCGGCACGACACGAGGACGCGCACGCCGGGGATGAGACGCAACCGCGCGACCAAGTCGAGCGCGACGTTCAGCGCCCGCTGGTCGCGCGCCATGGACAATGACAGGGCGTCGATCTGATCGACGAGCACAAGTACGCGCCCCGAGGCAGCGAGTCGTCCGGCCACGCGCTCGACCGAATCCGGCAGGCGCAGGCTTAGGCGCAAGTCTTCCGGACCGCCGATGCCGGTCAGTTGCTGATCTGCTTTGATCGCGAGCACCGTCTCGCCCGCTTCTTCGAGGGCCAGGAGGACGTCGCGCGCGACGATCGTCTTGCCCATGCCGGCCTGATCTAACAGCAACGCCAAGTCGTCATCTTCCGCCGACTCACGCGCCCAACGGACGAGGTCATCGACCACCGCCCGCTTCAGGTGCCGGCCGGTGTTACCGAACGTGTCCTTGTGTTGCCGCAGTACGGCCCCGCAGGCGCGGGCCTGTTCACGAAGATCCTCCAGCGTCGGCTGCGGGTCGAGTCTTACACCGTCCTCCTCGAGGCTCTCTCGCAGCCCCTCGGCGGTGAACTCCCCGCGCCAGCGTGCGCGCCCCCGACCCGGTCGCGCAATAAGCGGAAGAGCCTTGCGGGGGGCTCACCGCCCGCAGGCATCCACCGCGGCACCGCGTCCCGCTCGATCTGTGTCAGGTTCGCGATCTCGACATCAATGTGGCTGAAGAAGGCGAGCAGGAGGTCAGCATCACCTGAAAGCGACGGCCCGAGGTGCGGCTTGATCTTTCGGAGCAGCGCGCGCTGCGGAGCGGTGAGCCGCGAGGTCCACTCGTCGCCGTCCGCACTGTTGGCCGCTCGCTCGCAAATCTCCCTAAGTGTGTGGTGCTCGTCGTGGGGTTCGCCGATGTGCAGCAGAAGGCGGTCTCTGCCGCGCTTGAATTCCGTGGGGTTGAACTGGGCGGCGAAGTCGTCCCAGAGTCCTGCCCAAGCGTCGCCGTTGTCTCTGATGTTCTCCTTGGCTTGGATGTATGTGACGCCACCGTCGGCGAAGGTCACCACGGTGTCGTCAACATCAGTGGGTGCCTCAACGCGGACGGCGACGACGCGGTCTCGATCTGGGCGCGGCGTGGCGTCGCAAAGCCGACCGAGGTACAGGGCCGCCACCGAGTTCTGGTACAGGATGCCCGATTGTGTTGTCGGGCCGCCGCGTTCAGGCATTAAACCTCCCGATTAACTTTTTCTTCTGGCGACGGTGGCTGTCACACTCCGAGTGCCACTAGCAGTGCTGCCGAACATTGTCCGCCGAGTTAAGGTGGATCTGTTCTACCAACTCCGCAACCTCGCGGCCCGTGTTGTTCATGGATGTGCCCGCAGGGGAGCTTCCGCCTCCTTTATTTTGGCGAAGATCGTATGTGCGATGTCCGGCGCGCCGGGTGTACCGGCTACGTCCCGGTCTATAACCGGTTCAATTTCGATCCTCGGGTCACGATGAAGTTCCTTAGCAGCCACCTCCAGCGCGTTACCAATAAGCCCACGATTGGTTTTGTTCGATAGATCTTTCTGCCAAGAATAGAAAATCTTTTGCATCTAGAATTATGCTCCGCCTTGAATCTCAAATTCACAGCAATCGAAATAGCAATTGAGTAATAGACCCGTGATATTTTAGCATCAACCAGCATGAAACATATTGCTGTTATCTGATTTGCCATGAACAAGACCTTGCAACGCATAAAATTGCGCAGTCATTTCGTGCTCGGTAGCGGAACGCAGTTGCCAATGGGAACAAAAATCCCGTTGGTCGTGACCATCGAGTATGAGCGCCATGATCCTACAACATTATCGACCGAGTTGCTGGTACTCGGAGACGATAAAGAGCGAGGGGCGACTGCGGTGTCGTTACAACGCCCCTTTCACTTTGAATTGAAGTTACCTAGTGACGAACCTGGTGCCCCCTCAGTGAAGCTTTCGGGCATACATAGCATTTCTGGAGGAGGCGCTGAGGTCTCGATCAGCGCTTCCAAGGCACAAATTGGAATTACGGGAGAGCTACAAGAGGAAGAGTTGGTCTGGATCGTAAAGGCTGAGTTAACGCCCAGCGGGATACTCCAAGCGGCAGGGATTCGCACACACAGTTATACAGGCGAGATTAGTGTCGAGCGAATCAAAACGGGAGAGATTACTGTCTCAACTAAACTTGGGGAGTTACAGGTCGGCGACCGGTATGCTTATTATGACTCTGAGGAGTACGGCAATAAAGTTACTCACTCGGTCCAGCGCGCGGCTATAACAGGGAGCATCAAGATTCCAAAAGGTGAAAATCTCGCTTCAATCAACGAGGCTTTAACCGAAGAGATTATAGATATCTGCACGATCCTTTCCTTCTGTTACAGGCAACCCGTTGACTTCTATGAAATCTGGTATGTCACTGATCCAAACACAACGCCTCGGGAAAGAATGCAGGAAGCCATCGTGCGGCGACGACTACGCTCAGTAAGCAACAGGATTCGAAATGACGAGTTAATACACCACGACAACTTGATAGACGGCGGCTTAAACAAACTGGTAGCAAATTATAAGAAATCTGCGCACAAAGACGAGATCACACGAGCAATCAGTTTCTTGGCCGCCTCCTACAAAGTAGATTTTTTAGAGTCTGCTTACTTTCTAGCCTACTCAGCTCTCGATCTAATTGCTTCAGCGAGCAACGTAGAGGATAGCTATTTGCTGGCCACGTCAAAGTGGAAGAAGGTTCAGAAGTTACTACGTGCCTACATAGACAGCATTGCCGAAAAGGAAGAAATAACCTCGGTTGCAGAGCAGATAAAGGAGAAGGTGCCGGAACTGCGGAGGGCGTCTGGAGACAAGCGGATTATAGGGGCCTGCCATATCCTAGGTGTTAAAATTGATGATTTATGGCGTAAGGATGGGTTTGAGGCTGGACTGAAGTCAGCAACCAGGATACGAAACAGGTTGTTCCATGCCGCAGGAGGCGACATTGATGACTCTCATGTGAACCTTATTCGTATTAGAACTCTGATCGAGCGACTATTGCTTAAAGTCTTGGAGTGGCCAGACGAGCGCACATGGGTATGGAAGGATCAAGAGCTTTTGCGCATTCGCGATTAAAATCATGAGTAACCAACGAACCACATTGCGGGAATGGGCAGGCGCTTCGACGGCTCAAGTAGCTCTCGTTTTCACTGACATCGTAGATTCTACTGCCCTAGTGAATGAAATGGGGGATAAGAGGTGGATCGAGGTTCTAATCGAGCACCTCAGCCAAGCGAGGCGCGCTTTAGTAAATTATGATTGCTATGAAATTAAGTTTATCGGCGACTCTTTTATGGTTGCCTTCCGCACAACCTTCGAGGCTCTTCTTTTCGCACTGGCACTATTTGCCGATACGGGTCACCCAAAGGTGAAGATTAGGGCAGGCATTCATGTCGGTGAAGTTCATATCATCGAAAACGACATGTTCGGCGGGATGGTGAACTATACAGCCCGTGTCCTAAAGGCAGCCGCGGATGAAGAAGAATGGATCGTGGTCAGTGACTACGCCAAAACTCAAATCGTTCAAGCGATAGGCAGCAAGAATTCGGAGCTGCTGTTCGCGGATATGAAAGTCAAGTTGAAGGGTTTTGACGAACCCTACAAGCATAAGGTTTGGATTGTCGAGACGCGCAAAATGCGTCGTGCCGCCGATGCTAAACGCAGGAGATCCTGGGAGAAGACAAGGAAGGACTTAGGTGAGTTACTCTCTGATTTATCGATCTTAATGGATGAGGCAATGCGACAGCGGAACGAGTGAAACTAAGAAGTAAGTGAGACTTTGGCAACAAAACCTATCTCAAATATGAACACTGAACATCCGCAGCTTAATCCGCTTGATATAACCAATCCGAGACGGCAGGCGCATGACCCGATCAGAGCCTACGAATATCAGATTTGGCAGAGCGTGTTCAGGTGGGTCACGCTCAAGCCAAATGAGGTCTTGTTTCTTGAAAAGGCTGAAGATTTCGATGTAGTCAGTGAAGACGTGGCCGAAACCACTCAAGTAAAAGACACCGCTCGTTCAGGTAGCGTGACCCTAAATTCCGAAGGTGTCATCGAAGCCATCTCTAACTTCTGGAAGCTTCAACAGAAGAATCCCAATTACATACGATTTAAGTTCCTAACAACATCATCTAAGGGGATGGAAAAATCTAACCCCTTCGACGGAGCTAAAGGTCTGGATTATTGGGATCGATGTAAAGCACCTAATACGAATCTGAGGCCGCTCAGAGAATTTCTTGTCGAGAAGGACGCTTTACCCGAAGACCTTCGTCAGTTTATTTGGTCCTCCTCGGACGAGGAGTTGAGAAACAATCTTATTAGCCGAATTGAGTGGGCCTCCGATCAGGAAGATCATGAATCCTTAAAGGTTACAATTAAAAAGCGTGTTATTGCTTACGGCATGGATGTTCATTCACTCCAGCCCTACGAGTCAGAGAAAGTAGTTTCACACCTTTACACGCACGTTCTAAAAGTAATCCGCGAGGACGAACAGCGCCGCCTAGACCTTGCTGATTTTGGGATCGTCTTCGAAGAACACACTACCCGTCGTTTTACTCAACAAGAGATACACAGCATAAAAATGCTGACTAGTACAAGGTGGTCGGCATCCGAGGGAGTCCAAGGGGCATTTTTTGAAAGTGTCGAGAATATTTATGACTCATCTTTCCTCGGTAAAATGGTCAAGAGGGAAGGTTTGATCTCCGACCTTGAAGCAAGGCTGAAATTAAAGCCCCTGCTTGTTCTTAAAGGCTCTACGGGGATGGGCAAATCCATCCTCGCAGTTCAAACCGCAATAACGGAGCGTGAGAGATGGAAACGCTTGGATTTTCGAAACATAAAGCCGGAGCAAATCAAGCAACGCTTAATTGATGCAATACTAGTGGAAGCCGAAGAAAGGCTCGATTTTGATTATATAGTTGATGATCTGAACTTCGACGAACACCCGTCAATCTATGAACGGGCATTGGCAGATTTTTCCTACACAGTATTTTCACGCGGTGGGCGGATAATTATTACAACGCAGGGAGAGTTTCCAAGCAGGCTTAAGCTATCTTTCGATTTGCCCAAAGCGTCTATATGTGACGTGCCTAGTCTCACGGAAGAAGAAATTAGACAAATGGCAGTCAAGTATGGGTGTCCCGAGGGTAAGATGTTCGAATCTTGGGGGCGAATAATTCAGGCTACTACTGCTGGACACCCGCAGCTTGTTCATGCTCGTGTTAAGACCATTGCCGCCGATGGCTGGCCCCGTCCTCAAATAAACGACCTGCTCAAAGATGCGGGCGCGGACGAAGTTCGTCAAGAAGCCAGACGCCACTTGCGCGAGTTTCTTCCTTCAGAAGACGCCCGCACTTTAGCTTATCGTCTCAGCATTTACACGGGCCCCTTCAAACGCGCCCACGCTCTTCATACTTCTCAACATCCTCCCGCGATAACGAATGCCGGCGAGCAATTCGATCTCTTAGTGGGGCCGTGGGTGGAGAGTCACGGACGCGGATATTACATGCTGTCGCCGCTACTCAAGAACTCGGCGCAAGAAATGTTCGGCCCTCAAGTTGTTAGTAATCTCCACAAAACAGCAACGTATTCATTTTTCGTCGAGGGAAGACTGTCCCAATGGGAAATAAGTGGGATCTTATTTCACGGCTTATTAGGACAAATTGCGGAGCCTCTTGATCGCATTGCACACGCTACAGAGGATATTAATGAAAAAGGTTGGGCGGTTATAGCGCGCCATATAGATTGGTTCGTACATATTGCTACAGAGTCGGAAGGGTGGCTTTTCGAATCAAATCCAATCACCAGCTTAACTCTAAGAAGATTGCAATTCAGGGTTGCCGCCGAAATTGACAGTACGGGGTTGGCATCTAAAGTAGTTTCGAGTTGGGATAAGGAGTTACTTCGCTTCGACAAGGAATTCAACAAAATGCCGAAATTCTTTGTCCTAAGACTCGTGGTGCAGCAAATGTTCAATACCACTCTTTTTCGTCTTGAAGTCCCGATCCCGATTAGAACTATCGTGAGAAATATCGTCACTACTATCGCGTTAGGAAAGCAATGGGAAGCCGTCGCTGATAGTGACGAGCTTGTGCGGAGTTCGCTGGAGATTAAACAGCAGCTATACGATAAATTGCCTAAGGCAGAAATGCAGATGCTTCAGCAAGAGTTAGGCAGTGATCTCGATAAAATAGTGGATATAAGTGATGACGTATATATTACAGCCGTAAGGTGCAAGAACGCCGAGGACGTCTCAGATTTTATTGACGAACTGGAAGAACAGGCGTCCGATGCGGCAGACGAGGTATGGGCATACCTCGGAACCAATGAATTCACCGCCATCATGCTAATCAATGCCGCTTGGCTCAGTGAGGTAAAGGCCGAATCCCCAAACTGGGAGAGAGCGCTTGAGGTGATTGATAAAGTGGCGCAGGCGGCACTAGCTAAGGGTGCAGATCATCTCGTCGCGGGAGCGTACCGTACAAAAGCTATAGTCTTAAAGGAGCACGCAAAAGGTAGGGGTGATGCCATACAGGTAATAAATGAAGGGGTTCAAAAATTAGGCTACTCCCACCCTGCCTTACAGGATTATCTGGCTAAGATTTATATGCAGGATGAACGATACGAAGATGCCATCAACGTCTGGAGGCAGATCCCGCCTGAAGACGAAAATAGTCAAACTAGCTGGCGAACTTTCTCACACCGTGACGCTCTGATGTGTGCCGCGCAATTATCTGATTGGTCTGCCGCCGCAGAATTCGCGCTGCAAGGTGAGAAAGCTGCCCGTAGGTTATGTCACCTTGGCGACGTCATTGCTGTGGGCCACTTGGCGGAACACGCCCTAGCGGTTTGGAAGTCAGGTGATTCGCTGCAAGCACTGAGGGAGTTCGCGGAAGTGGCTGATGCGCTTGAGACGTTACCCGACTTGAATAGCGATATAAAGTCTTTTGCCCTGCACTTGAAAGTTCTCAACGCTATCAGATGGCTAAGTGGAAGTTTTAGCGATAAGGAAAAGATAATAGAACCGCAACTAGGCGTCTTCAGTGATCCCTCTGAGCCAGATCTTAAACGGGAGAAGGAGATTCCGCGCAGTCTGTATTTTCCTCTCCTCCAAACACAAATCACACTTCTGAGATTGAAGCATTCTTTACGCTTACTTTCGTTTGAGTCGTTAATTTCCGACTACGCAAAATTCTCAAATCACTCAAAAACACTTGCTAAAACGCAAACTCCATCCGTTCCAGCGCCCGATGATCTTCAGATGATATATACATTGGTTTTTGCCGCGCTCGTGAATTGGATGCGGCACGGCAAGCCTTTTGTGCTAACGATTGATAGATGGAGAGAAGATGCTAGATTTAATGGACTCTCGGACCCTGCTTTGGAGGACTACTTTGACTTCACAGAGAGGATAATAGGCGAAGACATCAACAGCCTGAGAGCTTTCTTAAATGAGCCGGACGAATCTACTGATAAAAAAGCAATCGCAGCTTTGCTCTTATCACATCATGATTCTCTTAGTCCCGAAGACCGTTTTGTCGCAAATCTTTTTTTAATTCAGAATAGAAATGCTTATGCGATATGGCGGGAGGAAACCGAAAACATTGTTACGGAATTAATCACAAATGGTTGGATTAGCGTTGTTGAAAACGAACGGTTTTCTCTTTTGGCTCCATCTAGAACTGCACAGGAAATTTTGTCAGCGGCTCTTGATACTTCCACACAAGGACTTGAAAAAGTGACAAAGATACTCATTGCTGCTCAAAAGGCTGTAAATATTACAGGTCTTTAATGTTGAATAGACTAAGAGGCTGACGAGTTTAGGCTCTAGAATTTTACCCCCACACCTTACATCTAATCTGACGGCTTTTAGTCAGATGAATCCCTAGATAAGGGATTCATAAATGGCGAAATAGCCGGGTCCGGATTCGGACGTGGTCAATTTTTTTGACAAGCGCCGGCAATAGTCCTATCCTTCCGCGCGTTCATCACTGCTTGGACTTCTCCGCTAGCCCCGGCGCGCGACCAGTCAGCAAACAGATCCTTGACCTCACAACCGGCTGTTAAAAGTTAGTTCGGTCAAGGCGAGCGCGCCGGAGGGGCAGGCGCCAGGGGGGACGCGCGTCCGACGGCCGCGTCCGGCAGGGCGGGAGGCTTCCCCGCCCTCGCGCGCCGGGGCGGGCCTCTCGGCCCGCCGCTCACCGTGCTTTCTCAAGCGAAGACTGTGGCACGCCACGTTACGCGGCGGGCCGCTTTAGCGTTTAAACGTATGCCGCGGCGGCCGGGAGTCGAAAGACGCTTATGAGCGCATTGCCGGAGTCTACGGGCCATGTCGGCGGGTGGAAGGATGCGGACTGGAACCTCATCCTTCAAGCCATCCGCGCGGGAACATGCACCCCGTTCCTCGGTGCCGGGGCGGCGGCCGGTCTCCTCCCCCTGGGCGGCCAACTGGCCGCCCAGTGGGCGCGGGAGTACGAGTACCCGTTCCGCAGGGGGCGCAAGAATCTGATTCGCGTGGCGCAGTACGTGTCGGTCGAGCAGGGGGACATCATGCTGCGCAACCAGGTCAGGGACATGTTCGCGTGGCGGCACAGAGGGAAGCACATGCACGACCGCGTCTGGCCGATCTTCAGCAACCCGGACGAGCCGCACAGGGTCCTGGCCGAGCTCAACCTGCCCCTGTACATCACCACCAACTACGACAGCTACATGTACTTGGCGCTCAAGCATCAGGGCAAGAGGCCGCGCCGGGAGATCTGCCGGTGGTACAACGCGACGCTGCGCGAGAGGAACAAGAGGGAACCGGGCGGCGAGGCCGCCGGGTGGCCCCTCCCCACGCCGAGGCGCCCGCTCGTCTATCACCTCCACGGCCACTTCGGCGTCCCGGAGTCCATGGTGCTGACCGAGGACGATTACATAGAATTCCTGACGAACGTCTCGAAGGACAAACTGGAAGTCATCCCCTCCTACATCCAGAGCGCCTTCGCCACCACGACTTTCCTGTTCGTCGGCTACAGCCTCGAAGACATCAACTTCCGGTTCCTCTTCCGCGCGCTGGCCGAGCAGCCGCGCATCCGGAGTTCCTTCCGCCACATCTCCGTCCAGCTCCAGCCGAGACAGTTCGAAGAGCCGGACAAGCTGCGCCAGCGCGCCCAGAGGCAGCTCACCTACCTGCAACAGGACTTCAGAGCGCGCGAGGTGAAGGTGTTCTGGGGCACGGCCGACGAGTTCGCGCGCGAGTTGCGGCGGCGCCTGGAGGGCTTCGTGTGAGCGCCCGCGACGGCAATCCTTACGTCGGGCCGAGCCCCTTCAGCGCGGAGGAGGCGGGCCTCTTCTTCGGGCGCGAAGCGGAGGCCGCCGAGCTGCTCTCGCTCGTCCTGGCCTACCCGGCCGTGCTGTTCTACTCGCCTTCGGGCGCGGGCAAGACCTCGCTCGTCAACGCGCGCCTGCTACAAGCCCTGCGCGGGCGGCACGCGCACGTCCGCGGCGTCGTCCGCCTCGGCGGCCAGCCGGCCGAAGGCCCCAAGCTCGAAGAGATCGGCAACATCTTCCTCTACAACGCCCTGCTCAGCCTCAGCGTCGGCTTGCCGCGCCCCGACCACCGGGCGCTCGACGCCGAGTCGCTGACGAAGCTGCTGGCCGCGCTGCCGCGCCCCGCCGCGCCCCGCGGCGTACACCCGCTGCACGTCGTCGTCTTCGACCAGTTCGAGGAAATCTTCACCGCCTTCCTCGAACGCTGGCGCGACCAGGAGGGCTTTTTCGACGCCGTCGGCGCGGCGCTCGAAGCCGACCCGCTGCTGCGCGTCCTCTTCGTCATGCGCGAGGAGCACCTCGCCGCGCTCGACCCCTACGCCGCGATGCTGCCGGGCCGGATGCAGCAACGCTTCCGGCTGGAGAGGTTGCGCCCGAAGGCGGCCAAGCTCGCCGTCGAGGGGCCGGCCAAAAAGGGCGGGCGCCCGTTCAAGCCGGGCGTGGCCGACGAGCTTGTGAGGAATTTGCAGCAAGTCCCCGTCAAGTCGGCCGGGGGCGAGGTCGTCACCGTGCCGGGCGAGTTCGTCGAGCCGATGCATCTTCAGGTCGTCTGCCAGCGCCTCTGGAAGACGACGGAAGGGCTGTCGGAGATTGACGAGGGGCCAATGGTCAAGCACGGCGACGTGGACGCGGCCCTCGCCGATTATTACGAGGACTGCCTAGAGGAGATCGCCTCCAACGAGGAGCGCAAGGTTGACGTGCCGGCGCTCCGCCTCTGGTTCGAGAAGGAGTTGATCACGGATATCGGCACGCGCGGGACGGTCTTCATGGGAGCCGACGGCATGGCCGGCGGGCTCTCGCGCGAGGTGGTGAACATCCTTGTCGGGCAGCGCCTCATCCGGCTCGAACCGCGCGGCGGTGCCGAGTGGTACGAACTGACGCACGACCGCTTCATCAACCCTATCCTTCAGTCCAACATGCGCTGGCTGGAAGAGCGCGCGGAGGAGTGGGTGCGCGCCGGGCGCCCCGACACGGGCCTGCTGCCGCCCGGCGACTTGCAGAGGATTCGGGAGTGGGAGCAGAGCGACCTCGGGCGGCGGCTGCGCCTGAGCGAGCTGCTGCGCACCTACATCGAGACAAGCGAGACGCAGACGCTGAAGGAGGAGGCGGCGGCGGCGAAGAGGTCGGAGGAGGAGGCGAAGAAGGCGGAGGCGGCGGCGAAAGAGACGGCGGAGGTTCTGTCGCGCCAGAAGGAAGAACTGTCGCTCCAGAAGGAGGTGCTGACACGCCAGAAGGAAAAGCTGTCGCGCCAGAGGTTGTTTCTGATACTGCTGTTCGCCGCCGCCGCTCTCTCCACGATACTCACTTTCGCCTTTTGGCGGCGCGCCAACCGGCTCAGGGCGCAGGCCGTGCAGGCCGAGCAGGTGGCGAAAGGGAAGCTGGCGAAGGAGTACGCGGGCAAGCCGGGGCACGAGTACGAGGCGCTTGTGCTCGGGCTGGAAGCCGTGAAGCAAACGCCGCGCTACGAACTGCCGCAGGGGACGGAAGAGGGACTGCGCGTGGCTTTGGACAAGCTCGGCAACCGGCTGCCGCTGGACGGGTGCGCGGCGAAGCCCGACCTCCTGACCTTCTCCGCCGACGGGGCGCTCGCCCTGGCGCTGTGCGCCAACACGCTCAACGTCTGGGACGCTTCGACCGGCGAGCGCCTTTATAGTTGGCCCGAGGGCGGGACGAGCCCGCCGCCCGCCTGGCGGCAGGTCGGCTTCTCGCCCGACGGCCGGGTCGTCTTCGCCGTCGTCGAGGCGGGGCAGGCCGTCGCCGACGCGGGCGGCGGCCTGCGGACGGAAGTCTTCATCGCCGACGCGCGAACCGGGCGGCCGACGCCCTGGCAGGAGCGGCTGAAGGGGAGCAACGGCCTCGCCTTCTCAGAGGATGGGTCGCGCATCATGGCCATCCCCGCGCAGCGCGGCGTGGTGTTGCTGTTCACGGCCGACGGCAGCGAGAAGCAGCTCCTTTCGCCGGAGCAGGAGAGGAGGCTGGCGCGCGTCCAGCCGTCGCGCGACGGCCGGCGGCTCGTGACGTGGCGCAAGGAGGACAAGGCGGCCGAGTTGTGGGACACGGAGCGGATGGAGCGGCCCCTCTCGGAACTCCTCGCGCGCGCGCCCGAGGTCGACCCCACCGAAGACCTGATTGAATTCTCCCCCGACAACCTCCTCGGCGCGCTGGTGCGCGACTTCGGCGACGAGGCGCGGGCGGTCGTCTGGAAGCAGGAGGGCGGCGGCGTCGCCGCGAGGTTCAGGACCGAGGTTAAAGCGCCGGGCCACCTCGCCTTCTCGCCCGACAGCGGCGCGTTGGTCATCGCCGGCCCGTCGGCCGCAGAGGCGCGCGACACCGCGGGCAAACTCCTACGCTCGTGGCCCACCACGGACAAGCTCGCCGGCGAAACTTACAGCGGGGTCTACATGTCCTTCGTGAGACAGGACGGGGACCGGCCGGGCATCTTCCGCCGCAACCTCGTCACCGGCAGCGAGGAGCCCGTGGCGGTGGCGGGCGACACCAGACTCGTCGAGGTCACGACCGACGGCAGCCGCGCGCTCGGGTGGGGCGAACAGGCGGGACTGCAAGTCTATAACTTCGGCGATTCAATCGAGGCCGCGCGGCTCGACCTCGCGGCGTTGCGCCGCCGCGCGTGCGACAAGCTGCGCGGCCGGAAGAAGGACTACGAGCGGGTTCAGGATTTCTGCGGCGCGCCGCGTTGAAGACGGAAGGCGGCAACGAATCTCACCTCCTTCGCCCGCGCCGCCTCCTGCCCCTCTGGCCTCTGTATAAGCCCGGCTGGATGACTTTAGGGGTGTCGTCCTCGGGGTCCGCCTCGGCGGCCTCGCCCCGGCGGCCCGCGTGGTCGGGTCTCCAGGGCGGTAGCCTCACGTCGTCCAGTCTTTGCCAGCCGCCCCCCTCGGCGCACTGCTTCGAGCCGCACACCTCAAGCTCAAGTACAGGATGAATCTCCCAGTCCGTGGCCCGCAGCGTGGGGACCGCGTGGAGCGTCTTGTTGGCCTTGTCGTACTCAAAGCGCGCGGGGGCGCCTTCCGTGTTGAGCAGCAGCAGGCCCGTGACGCGGACGTAGAGCGCGCTGTGGCTCAGCAGGCGGCCCAGACCGTCCTGCGTCCACTGCCTGTGCGCGCGCCGCACGCGCGGCGTCAACACGGCCGTCACGGAGACGAGATCACGCTCCACGCGGCTCTTCCCGAGCGCGCCTTCGGGGACGAGCGCCAGGAGGAGGCTTCTATCCTCCCGGCCGGGGAGCTTGCAGTTGGCGGAATCAGGCGGCCCGGGGTCAACGCGTAGGAGGCGCGCGGTGACGGTGACGTGCCGGCCTTCGCCGAGGGCCGCCGGTTCGGCGCGGTCTTTGCCGGCGTGCCAGCTTTGCGGGTACGGCAGCTTTTTGATGCCGTCGAGCGTGTACTGTTCGGCGGCTCGGCCGGAGGGGTCACAGGTCAGGTTCTTGCGGCAGTTCAGTTGCCTGTCCCACCCGCCACAGCCCTCCGCCGGGCACCCTTCAATCCTGCCGGCAGGGCAGAGCGCGGGGGCCGCAGCCTGCGCCGGGCAGGTCGGGCAGGCAGGCTGCTGCGCGGCCACGCGCGGGCTAAGCGCGGGCCACATCATCAACGCGGCAGCCAGGAAGAGAAGACTCTTCATTCTACTAACTCCGTTGGCCGCTGGGCGCGCGGCCGGTTTGTTCTGTGCCCAGCGGGGCGGCGCAAGGCGTGAAGCTCACTGACAGAGGCCTTCAGATTCGGGCGTGATTACGCGGAAGTCGGCGGCGGGCTGCGCGCGTCCCGTCACGCGGCCCACGCCAAAAAGCTGTGTCCGGGCTCGACCTTGCGTATTCAGAGCACTAGGTGAATAGCACGCCGAGTACGATCGGCACCGCTAAACTGATGCAGAGTCTTTTGGCTTGACCGTTTACAGGTGCATCCGCACTCCCGACAACGTGTCGAGAGACAATAATGATAAAGCGATAGCACAATATTGCCGCTAAATATAAATGTCAATAGTTGTTTAGCAGATGTTCCAACCGACACTATCAGCCCCCGTTCCTACAGAAAGGTATACTTTCACGTTCTCTTTTAGGCTTATAAGCACTTAATAGATGATGATTATTACTACGACAATCTACAACTGCGTAGTTAGCCTTAACGTGAGTTACAAAAATGGAAAATAGAATTCGCAATGAGCGGGAGCTTCAAGAGTGGGAGGCGCGCATCGGCTCGGTGTTCGCACGACACTACTTAGACTATGTCTTAGGGGGAGTCAGGCAGTCCCCACCAAGGTTGAGAGACGCTCGCCCCGCTATACGACACGACTCAACGAAGTGCTGACCATAGGCTAGGTTTTTTTCCCACGCTTCCTCTCCACTCCCCCGCTCGTCGGGTGCGTCGGCAGTTTTCGAGGCAGGTCCAGCTCGTCCGCAACCAGAACGTCCATCCACACGCCTCCCAGTTTCGCGTACTCCCGCAGAACCATTAGCCCCGGTATCCGGCGCCCGCTCTCGTACATGCTGACCTCGGCCTGCGTGAGTTCATCGGCCAATCCCATCTGCCTGATCAGCCCTCGCTGTGAAAGCCCGAGGGCCGTCCTGATCTCCAGCAACTTCTCCGCCATCCTGGTCGGGTTACGCCTCGCCATCAGCAGTCACCTCCTGATGGCGTAGAGGTTCACCCACCCGTCTGCCGATAGCCCTT
>WUUC01066238.1_pt1 | contig 26645 bp, 25 predicted proteins | sample 6278441 | NCBI WGS metagenome assembly WUUC01 (sample SAMN13675441, study PRJNA597444) | soil metagenome | isolation source: soil | place: USA: Washington | collected 2017-10 | reverse complement strand
TCGCCTCCTGATGATCGAATTCCTGAGCTGGCGCGACTGGCACAAGAGCCTGCTTGCGACGGCAACGGCGGTCAGCGTAGCGATCGGCCTCGCTTTTCTCCTGAATGTGATGTGACGCGCGCGAGGACGGATGGCCATCCCGTTCGCTTTCGTCGAGCTCCCGAAGTCGCGCAGCGTTCGCAAGCCGCGCAGCACGGGTCTCACGATGATGGCGGACTTCGGCCTGCCGCTCGGGCAGGTGGCCGACGTGCTGTCACTCGCCGGCGATTACATCGATCTCGGAAAGATCGCTGTCGGCACCGCACGCCTCTACGATCTCGCGTATCTGCGGCGCAAGCTCGCGCTCTATCGGCGCAATCGCGTGCGACCTTTCATCGGCGGCCAGTTCATGGAATACGTGTACGCGGTCTACGGCGCGGGCATGCTCCCGCGCTATCTCGCCGAAGCGAAGCGCGTCGGTTTCGACGTGATCGAGATCTCGGACAACTGCGTGCCGCTCACGCAACGCGAGCGCATGCGTCAGATCCGGCTTGCCCGCGAGCACGGCCTGGCGGTGTTCGGCGAGGTGGGATCGAAAGACATGAAGAACGATGCTCGGAAGCTGATCGGGCAGGCCCACGACTGTTTCGAAGCCGGCGCAGAGATCGTCCTCGTCGAAGCGGCCGAGCTGATCGAAGACGGCCGGCCGAAAATGAAGCTGATCGACGGCATCCGTCGCGCGCTCGACCTCGAGCGCGTGCTGATCGAGCTTCCGGGCCCATGGATCACGGGCGTAACGCTTTCTGTCGTCGAAGACATGAAGAAGTTTCTGGTGAGCGAGTTCGGGCCGGACGTCAACATCGCGAACGTCCTTCCGCAAGACGTTCTCGAAACCGAAGCGCTGCGCGTAGGGCTCGGCGTGGTAGGGCCGAAAGTGAACGATGCCCGGCCGCGGCGGCAGACGCCGCGACCCTCGCGAACGAGAGGAGCACGGCGTGGCACGTAAACCGAACATACTGGTGATACTGATCGACGACCTGCGCTACGACGAGTTCGGCGCCGGCGGTCACCCATATATGAAGACGCCGAACATCGACCGGATTGCCGATGAAGGCATGCTGTTCGAGCGGGCTTTTCATACGACTCCGATCTGCTCCCCGAACCGAGCTTCGATCCTCACTGGTCAGTATGCGAGCCGCCACGGCATCATCGACAACGTCGCGCGCGATCAGGCGAGTCACCGACTGCCGAATTATCACCTCGAGCTCCAGCGCGCCGGATACGAGACGGCGCACATCGGGAAGTGGCACATGGGCAACGACGGCAAGCCGCGGCCAGGTTACGACTTCTGGATTTCTTACGACGGCCATGGGCGGCTGAACGACCCGAAGCTGAACGAGCACGGCGATTACGTTCAGCGGTCCGGTTACATCACCGACATCATGAACGAGATGGCCGTCGACTTCGTAAAGCGTAAGCACGTCAAGCCGTGGTCGCTCTTTTTCGCGCACAAGGCCGTGCACCCCGACGCCGAACAGGCCGCCGACGGAACGTTCAAGATGGACGGCTACGTCGTTGCGGACCGTCACAAGGACCTCTATCGCGGTTGCGTCTTCCCGCGAAAGCCGAACATGCTGCCGCCGGCGGAGATCGTGAAGCAGAAGCCCGCGTGGGCGGAAGCGGTCGAGCTGAGGAAGTTGCCCGAATCGCGCCTGCTGCTCGACGCGATACACTCCGGAGAGCAGGAAGAGATCCGGCTGCGCGCGGCCATGATGGCGGCGGTCGACGAAGGCGTCGGCATGGTTCTCGACGCACTCCAGAAGACGGGCGAGCTCGACAACACGATCATCTTCTTCCTCGGCGACAACGGGTACTTCTTCGGCGAGCACGGTCTCGGCCCGGAGCGCCGCTTCGCTTACGAAGAAGGCATACGCGCGCCGTTCGTCGTGCGCTATCCCAAGCGCATCAAAGCGCGCTCGCGGTGCAACAAGCTCGTCCTCTGCCAGGACATTGCTCCGACGCTGCTCGAGCTCGCCGGCGCAAAAACGGGCCCGCAGGTGCAGGGACGCTCGCTCGTGCCGCTTTTCGGCACGGGTAAGCGGAAAGGCGATCCTTGGCGCAAATCGGTTCTGCTCGAGTACTGGGCGGAGAACGCTTATCCATGGCTCGTCGGCATGACGTACAAAGCGGTGCGCACCGAACGCTACAAATACATTCGCTGGGTCAACCGCAGTCGCAATGGAGAGCTCGACGAGCTGTACGATCTCGACAAGGATCCGTACGAGATCCTCAACCTCAACAAGCGTCCCGCGTATCGAGAGGTGCGTACGCGGCTGCAGCGAGAATTGAAGCGCCTGACGGCTGAAGCACTCGGACTCTGAGCGAGGGTCGCGGCGTTGCCCGTCGGTATCGAATCCGGTAAGGTGACCCGGCGATAGCGGGGAATCAAAAAAACGACTGGAGGAAAGTCATGTGTAGTGCAAAGTGGCTCGTGTTAGCCGGAGCGCTGGTCGCGGCGAGTGGCGGTTGGGCGCAGAACTTTCCCGCTCGCCCAGTGCGCGTCATCGTTCCATTCGCGCCGGGCGGCGCAACCGACATCGTTACGCGGGTGGTCGCTCAGAAGCTCAACGAAATGTGGGGCCAAACGGTCGTGGTCGACAACCGCGCCGGCGCTGGAGGCAACATCGGCGGAGACCTCGCCGCGAAAGCGACGCCCGACGGCTACACGCTGCTCATGACGTCCGGTTCGATCGTCACGGCGAACCAGCATATGTACAGGAAAATGCCGTTCGACCCGGCTCGCGATCTCGTGGCAGTCACGAACGTCGCGAGTGGGCCGCAGATCATTGCGGTGAACCCGACCTTTGCAGGCAAAACGCTCAAAGACTTGATCGCGACAGCCAAGGCGAAGCCGCATGCCCTTACGTTTGGCTCGGCGGGGATCGGCACACAGACCCATCTCGCCGCCGAGAACTTCCTGCATACCGCCGGCATTGATCTCGTTCACGTGCCGTATAAAGGCGAAGGGCCCGCATTGACCGATCTCGTCGGCGGCCAGATCCACATGGTCACACCCAATCTGTCCGCCGCGATCGGCTTCGTGCAGCAGGCTAAATTGCGGGCGCTCGCGGTGACGAGCAGGGAGCGCGTGCGCCAGGTGCCGGACGTACCCGCGGCTTCCGAGACTCTTCCGGGATTCGAAAATCTCGGCTGGTTCGGCTTCATGGCGCCTGCGGGCACGCCGAAAGCAGTCATCGACACGATCCACCGAGACACGGTGAAAGTGCTGCAGGCGCCGGACATTCGCACACGCTTCGACCAGCTCGGGATGGTGCCCGTGGGCAATGCACCCGACGCCTTTGCGGCGGCGATCAAGGAAGAGTCCGTGCGCTGGGCGAAGGTGATTCGCAGCCGCAAGCTGCAGGTCGAGTAGTCCGCGGCGACAATGAGCGCGAGCGCCGTACCGCCGCTCCTCGCGGTTCGCGGAGTCACGCTGCAGTACAAGACGCGCGACCATCTCGTCACGGCCACTTACCGCGTCGATTTCGACGTATTCAGGTCCGATCGCTTCGTCATACTCGGTCCTTCCGGCTGTGGTAAATCGACGCTGCTCAAAGCCGTGGGCGGTTACATGCCGCCCGTCGAGGGGAGGATGGAACTGAACGGCCAGGAGATACGCAAACCGGGCCCCGATCGAGTGATGGTGTTTCAGGAATTCGACCAGCTTCTGCCGTGGAAGAGCGTGAAGCAGAACGTCATGTTCGCGCTCACGGCGAGCGGCAGACTCGGTCGGCGCGAAGCAGAGGCGCGCGCGATGCAATACATCGAGAAAGTGAATCTCACCAAGTTCGCAGACAGTTATCCACACACCCTGTCAGGCGGCATGAAGCAGCGCGTTGCGCTCGCCCGCGGCATGGCGATGGAGCCGGCCATACTCCTCATGGACGAACCCTTCGCAGCACTCGACGCGCTGACACGTCAAAAGATGCAGGAGGAGCTGCTGCAGCTGTGGGAAGACACACGCTTCACGGTGCTGTTCGTGACGCATTCGATTCCGGAAGCGGTGCTGATCGGAAATCGCATCCTGCTCATGAGCCCGCATCCGGGACAGGTGAAAGCGGAGCTCAACAGCGACGGCACGGATCAGCTCGGGCCCGACGGGAGAAGGCTTTCGGAACGCATTCATCACATGCTGTTCGCTGATGAAATCGAGGAGGAGGCGCCAGTACATGGGTGACAACGTGCTCGCAACACGGCCTGAATTCGTCCGGGAAATAGCGGCCAGTGCATACGGCGTGGTCGAGAAGCCGCTGACCGCGTGGGAAAAGTTGTACAACAGCGGTGCATTGCGCAAAGCGCTCCTGCTCGCCCTGCTTGCCGGGCTCTGGCAGGGCTATGCGAGCGTTCTGGACAACCCGCTGCTCTTTCCCAAGTTCACCGACACCTTCTCGGCGTTCTATGCGGGCATTACGAGCGGCGTTCTCCTCGAGCGTGCATGGTTCTCGATAAAGGTGCTGCTTCAGGGTTACGCCGTCGGGCTCGCGCTCGCAGCACTGCTCACAGCGGCTGCGATCACGTCGCGTGTCGGCAACGACCTTCTCGAAACGCTCACGTCGATGTTCAACCCGCTGCCTGCGATCGCGTTGCTGCCCCTCGCGCTCATCTGGTTCGGCCTCGGCAACGCGAGCCTCGTTTTCGTGCTCGTGCATTCGGTGCTGTGGGCCGTCGCCCTCAACACGCATTCCGGGTTTCTCTCGGTGTCGCAAACGATGCGCATGGTCGGGCGCAACTACGGCCTCACCGGGCCGCGCTACGTTGCGAGGATCCTCATCCCAGCCGCTTTCCCCTCGATACTGACCGGCATGAAAATCGGCTGGGCCTTCGCATGGCGGACCCTGATCGCTGCCGAGCTCGTCTTCGGCGTTTCGTCCGGTTCCGGCGGACTCGGCTGGTTCATTTACGAGAACAAGAACCAGCTCGAGATCGCCAATGTGTTCGCGGGACTTTTCTCCGTCATCATCATCGGTCTGGTCGTCGAGAACCTCATCTTCCAGACGGTCGAGAAAAGGACCGTCCGCAGGTGGGGCATGCAGTCGTGACCCCGGCTTCGCGCATTCTGGAGTGCCAATGAAAGTCGATCTCGCCGCAGTAGAAGAGGCGTGCAAGGAGCTGTACATACGTGCCCTCAAGTTGTTGCCTCCCGACATCAAGGAGGGATTTCAGCGCCTCGACGCGGCTGAGACCAACGCAACCGGAAAAACGATCCTCGGCACGATGATCCGCAACATCACGGTCGCTGAAGCAAACCAGAACCTGCTCTGTCAGGATACGGGTATCCCCATTTACAACGTTGCGATCGGCAGCGCCGTCGAAATCGACGGCTTCAGACTGAAGCAGGCGATCGTCAAGGGCTGCGAGCGCGCGACGCAGGAGCATCCGCTCCGCTCGTCGGTCGTGCATCCGGTGACTCGCAAGAACCAGCACACGTCTTCGGGGCGCCTCGTTCCCGTGATCAACGTCGATTTCGTCGCTGACGCTGAAACGCTTTCGATCGAAATGATCCCGAAAGGATCAGGTTCCGAGAACAACTCGTGGCTCAAGATGGCGGTGCCGGCGGACGGCATCGACGCGGTGAAGACGTTCGTGATCGATTGCGTGCTCGACGCCGGCGGGAAGACGTGCCCGCCCACGATCGTAGGAGTCGGCGTCGGCGGAACCGCCGACCTGTGCGTGCACCTGTCGAAGGTCGCTGCCACCCGGCCGCTGGGGAGCCGCTGCGATGATCCGGAAGGCGCGAAGCTCGAAACCGAGCTCACACGTGCGGTCAATCAGCTCGGCGTGGGCCCGCAGGGGCTCGGCGGCGACTCGACCGCGTTCGCAGTGCACGTCGAGACGGCGGCGACTCATATCACGATGAACCCCGTCGCGGTGAACATGCAATGTCACTCCGCGCGGCGGGCGCGGGCGACATTTACGCCGAAGGGTCTTACCTATGGCTTCTGATCGCTGAGCGCTGCCATGGCTCATTACGAATTCGACATGCCGATCGGCGAAGCCGCAGCGCGGAAGCTGAGGGTCAACGATACCGTCACCCTCAACGGCACGCTCTTCGGAATACGCGACGCCACTCAGATACATATGTTCGATCACGGCCGCACGACACGCTTCGACATGAAGGGACACGCGGTCGTCCACACCGCACCTAACGTGAAATGGGTCGGCGAGACGCCCGACCACCCGTCCGGCTACGCGCCGATCTGTGTCGGCACGACCACCAGCGCCCGCATGGAACGCTTCACGCGTCCGCTGATGGAGCAGTATGGCGTTCGCATCATCATCGGGAAGGGCGGCCTGGCACAGGGCTCGAGCGCGGCCTTTCACGACATCGGCGGCGTGTATCTCGCAGTCATCGGCGGCGCCGCGGCGCTCGAGACGACGTGGATCGAACAGATCGAGGAAGTGGACCTCGACGACCTCAATCCCGAGTCGCTGTGGAAGTTCCGCGTCAACGGCTTCGGGCCGCTGCTCGTGTCGATGGACAGCCACGGCGGAAGCCTTTACATGCAGGTGAATAAAGCGGCTCGAGACCGACGTGCGGCGGCGCTCGCGGCACTCGGCGTGAAATCCCAATGAAGACGTACCAGACCGACATCCTAATCCTCGGCTCCGGGGGTGCGGGTCTGTTTGCAGCGCTGCACGCGCATCAGGCTGATCCCGCGCTTTCGATCACTGTCGCGGTAAAAGGCTTGCTCGGCAAGTGCGGGTGCACGCGCATGGTACAGGGCGGGTACAACGTCGCACTGGCGTCGGGTGACTCGGTCGAGCGGCATTTCATGGACACGATCGAAGGCGGCAAGTGGCTGCCCGACCAGGATCTCGCGTGGAAGCTCGTTTCCGTAGCGGTCGAGCGCATTCACGAGCTGGAGAACGAGCTCGGCTGTTTCTTCGATCGCAATCCGGACGGGACGATCCATCAGAAAGCGTTCGCGGGCCAGACGTTCGACCGCACCGTGCACAAAGGCGATCTCACGGGTATCGAGATCATCAACAGACTTGCCGAGCAGGTGTGGGCGCGCGGCATACGCAGGCTCGAAGAGCATCGCGCTGTCGAGCTCATCACCAATGCGAGCGGTGACGCGATCGCCGGCGTACTCATGATCGACGTGCGCACCGGCGAGTTCGCGTTCGTTCGCGCGCGCGCGGTGCTGCTCGCGACCGGCGGGGGCCCCACGATGTACAAGTACCACACGCCGTCCGGCGACAAGACGTGCGACGGCATGGCGATGGCACTCCGCGCCGGACTCACACTGCGCGACATGGAGATGGTGCAGTTTCATCCGACCGGTCTGCTCGCCGGGCCGCACACGCGCATGACCGGCACGGTGCTCGAGGAGGGTCTGCGCGGCGCTGGAGGTTACCTCCTCAACGGCGGGCATCAACGCTTTATGCACAAGTACGATCCGCGCAACGAGCGGGCCACGCGCGACATTGTCTCTCGGGGGATGTATCAGGAAATGCGCGAAGGCAAGCTCACCCCGAACGGCGGCCTTTACATCGCGATGGAACACCTTGGTCCCGAAAACGTGCGCCGGCAGTTCAAAGGCATGGTCGAGCGCTGCGAGGACTGCGGTTTCGATCTCGCAGGGGGGCTGGTGGAAGTCGTACCGACTGCCCACTACATGATGGGCGGAGTCGTTTTCGGCGCCGATTGCACGAGCGAGCTGTCGGGCCTGTTCATCGCGGGTGAGGATTCAGGCGGCGTGCACGGCGCGAACCGCCTGGGCGGCAATGGCGTCGCGAACTCGACAGTGTTCGGCGGCATCGCGGGCGACGTCATGGCGCCATGGGTGCGGTCGAACGGATCCTTTCACGAACCCGACCATTATGCGATCGAGGCAGCAGTCGGCGTATGTCGCGCACCGCTAGCGCAAAAGCCAGGCGACCTCGCGCATCTGCGTGAGAAGCTGTACGACATCATGTGGGACGAGGTCGGCATCATCCGCGACGCGCAGAGTCTGGCACGGGCCGAACGTGCGCTCGACGATCTCGAAGACGAGCTCGACGCGACCGGGGTCGCGGACGCGAATCTCGCGTTCAATCTGACGTGGCATGACTGGCTCAATCTTAAGAGCCTGCTGCTCGTCTCGAAAGCGATCCGGTTCGCAGCGACGGCACGTGAAGACTCGCGCGGAGCGCATTTCCGTTCCGATTTTCCGCAGGTTCGCGATGTCGAGAACTCGCGCTACACGTGCGTGACCTGGAGAGACGGCCGCTTCGATATCGGCACTCGGCCGGTCATCTTTTCGCGCGTGAAGCCGGGCGAAACGCTGTTGCGCGAACCTGCGGCGGCTTAGCCGCGGTGTGCGTTCGGTGCCTGTCCTCACGCTTACGGAGCTGAGCGAGCTCACCGCACGCGTGTTGGAGCGCGCAGGTGCTTCGCGGTCCATGGCGCAAGCCGCAGCCCAGGCGCTCGTGACGGCCGAGGCCGAAGGCCTGCCCACACATGGCGTGTCGCGCGCGCCGCTGTACGCGCAGCACGTGCGCGAGGGACGCGTCGACGGCAAAGCGAAACCGCGCGTCGTCAAGCGCAAAGGCGCGACGTGTCTCGTCGATGCGCGGGGCGGTCTCGCCTTCGAGGCGAGCGCGCTCGCAGTGGGCGAAGCGATCGCGCGCGCGAAACGGTATGGCAGCGCGGTCTGCGGTGTCACCAACAGCCATCACTTTGGCGCAGCCGCCTACCACCTCGAGCCTGTCGGGCGCTCGGGTCTCGTGGGGCTTGCTTTCACGAACTCGCCCGCAGCGATCAACGCGTGGGGCGGCAAACGACCACTCTACGGTACCAATCCCATCGCTGCTGCATTCCCGCGCCGCCACGCACCCCCGATCGTGGTCGATCTTTCGCTCACCGAAGTCGTGCGCGGCAAGATCATGCTGTATGCAAAAGAGGGCAAGCCGATCCCGCCGGGGTGGGCGCTCGATCGCGAAGGGCGCCCCACGACGGATGCGCAGGCGGCATTGACGGGGAGCCTGGCCGCGATCGGCGGCGTGAAAGGCACGATGCTCGCGCTCGTGGTCGAGCTCGTGTGCTGTGCGTTGATGGGCGCGGCTTTCAGTTTCGAGAATGACTCGTATTTCGAGCCCGGGAACAAGCCCCGTATAGGGCATGCGATCGTCGCGATCGATCCAGATGCCCTCGCGGGCAGCGAGCATTACCTCAGCCGGATCGAGGTTCTGATTGTGCGCATGCTCGAAGACGAAGGCGTGCGTCTTCCCGGTACGCGACGCCATTCGGCGCGCGCGCACGCCGAAGAACACGGTGTCGAGCTGGCTGCGTCACTGCTCCAGGAGCTCGAGCGCCTCGCGGCGTGATCAGCTCCCCGCTTGCGTCCCGCCATATCGGATAAGGGCCCTGAGCCGGTCGATGTCCGCCGGCTTCACGAGATGCGCATCGAAGCCGGCCTCACGGGCGCGTCGCTCGTCCTCGGGTTGGCCATAACCGGTCAGTGCGATCAGCACGATGCTGCCGTCTAGCCGGTCGCGCAGCGTTCGGGCTACTTCGTAACCGTCCATTTCCGGAAGTCCGATATCGACGAGCGCGACCTCGGGTCTCAGTGCTTCTGCGCTTTCGACGCCGCTCCTGCCGTCCGCAGCCTCGTACACGGTGTGACCTTCCAGCGCCAGCACCATCCTGAGCGATTCGCGCGCATCCTGATTGTCTTCGATCAGAAGGATCGATCGCGCGCGGGCGGCCGGGTTCTGACTTGCAACCGCACTGACTTCCGCGCGCGGTGCTGCGATCGCCGGCAAACGCACTGTAAAAGCGGCGCCCTTCCCCGGCCCTTCGCTCGTGACGCAAACACGTCCGCCGTGAAGCTCTACCAGCCGGCGTACGAGCGTCAGGCCGATGCCGAGGCCGCCTTTGCGGTGCAGCTCGCCCGTCGCCTGGAAGAACAGATCGAAAACACGCGCACGATCGTCGCTGGTAAGGCCGATGCCATCATCGCTGACCGTGAGGACCGCATCGTTGCCTTCACGCTGCGCCGTAACGTGAACGTGGCCGCCAGTCGGCGTGTACGCCAGCGCGTTCGAAACCAGATTGATGACGATCTGCTCGATGCGCGTCCGGTCCGCATCGATGAACACCGGCGTCGCACCCAGCGTTAGCCGGTGCGCTCCTGCGTGCCCTGCAGTACGCAGCGTGTTGATGGCATTGCGCACGGCGGACGCGAGGTTCATCGCTTCCTTCTGTAAATAGATCTTTCCGGTGATCACGCGTCCGACGTCGAGAAGGTCGTCGATGAGCCGCGTAAGGTGCCGCGTCTGCCTCGAGATCACGCCGTGTGCGAAAGCGATCTCGCCCGGCTTGCTGCCCTGCCTTTCGAGGAGCTGAACCGCATTGCTTACCGCGGCCAGAGGGTTGCGCAGCTCGTGCCCGAGCATCGCCAGGAATTCGTCTTTCGATTTGTTTGCCGCTTCGGCCGCACTGCGTGCCTGCCGCTCGAGCGCGAAGAGCTCGTCGCGCTGCTTTTCGGCGCTCGTGCGTTCTTTCGCTTCGCTCGCGAGCTTCTCGGCAGCTGCTTCGAGCGCGTGGCCGAGCCGGTCGATTTCGAGTATGCCGGTGCGCGGAAAATCGACCGAACGCCCGGCGGCGACCTGCGTTGCGTGATCCGCTGCCATCGTGATCGCGCGCGCCGCACGGCGGCTCACCGCGAGCGCGAGCAGCCCGCCTGTGATCAGAATCAGCGTTTCGGCGATAGCCAGCGCCCACAGATAACGGCGCAGCAGAGCGTCGGCCTGACGCGAAGGGACAGCGAAGCCGATCGACCAGCCCGTGTCCGCCACCGGTGTCCACGTGCTGAATACTTCGGTGCCTTCAAGCGTCGTGTAGCGGCCCCATCCCTCCGGCGCGCTCCTCACGTTCTGGAGAAAGGCAGCCGGCGGCTGTTTGCCTCGAAAATCCTCGGGAGCGAGGCTGCGCGAGATGAAGCGCTGGCTGGAATCCCAGATCGCGAGGACGGTGCCGTCGGTTGCACGCTCCCTGAGCAGCGCGTCAAAAGGGGCGAAATCGAGTGACGCCGACAGCGCATAAGCGCTGCGGCCGTCGCGCACGATCGGAATCGTGACGGCGACGAGGCTGCGTTGAGACGAAGGCCCTATGAAAAGGTCGGAGACCACGGGCTTTGCGGAGCGCAACGCCGCTGTCACGTGCCTTTGGCCGTCCGGGCTCGGTTGCTGAGGAAGTGGAAAGCTCAGGTTGAGAAGCTGCGCGCCGTCGTCCGAAAAGACCACCAGATTGCGCCATTGCCGGGTCACCGCGAGCGCGCGTCGAGCTTCGTCTGCAAAAGCGGGAAGCGACTCGCGCGCGAGGAGCGGCGAAGCCGCGAGATGCTCGAGCTGGCGCACTGTGCTGCCGATCTCCCGGTGGACCGCCTCAGCGATTGCGCGCGCCGTCGCTTTCTGCTGCTGCTCGAACTGGTTCTGCTGCTGCTGCCACAGCAGGAACACCGCGACGACCGCGAAGATTGCGAGCGGGAGGGACCCGAGGGTGACGGGTGCCAGAAGCTGCGAGCGCAGCGCGCTGGAACCGGAGCGCCATCCGGAAAATCGCATGCGTGGCCGTATTGTTGTCGCCACAATCTCGATCAAAGCTTATCACGACCGGTCGCGATAGCAGTTCGGCGCGTGCAGGCTACGAGTTCGTGTTCCGAATCTGGCATCATGCTCGCGCGCGGCACTCGACAGGAGTCACCAGACAACGGAGGGCGAGCATGGATGTGAAATCGACTTTACGCGTGATCAACGAAAAGGATTATCCCGGCCGGCGCGGCGTGACCGACGGACAGACCTATCAGCGCCTGGTCGGGTGGCCCGAGGTACAGGAAACCGACCGCGTACGCCTCGGACGTGCGACCTACAAGCCGGGCACGTATGAGCAACTGCACTGGCATCCCATCGAAGCGTGCTATTACGTCATTTCGGGCCACGCCACCGTACGGAATTTCGAGGGCAAGGAGTTCGAAGTGAGTCCGGGCTCGATTATTTACGCACCGGCCGGCATCGCGGGAGCGCACGAATGGGAAGTCCGGGAGTCGCTGGAGCTCCTCGACATTCGCGCCACGAACGAAACGGACAAGAAGATCCAGTTTACCGTCGACAAGGAGACCAGGCGCTCGTATATCGACCTGCAGGATCTTGCTTATCGCGAGGCAATCAGCTTCAAATCGCACTACTAGCAAGCACCGCAACATGTTGATTCGCTCGGCGGCACGCCGGAGCAGTTTCGCGAGTTCATCCGCAGCGAATCCGTGCGTTTCGGGAAAGTCATCAAGGCCGCGGGAATCAAAGGCGAGTGAATCGACCTTCGCGCGATGAAGCCTGAAGTTCTGGTCCTCACGCGCATCTACGCGCCGACCCTGGCCGCGCTCGAACAGGCTTATACGGTCCACACGCCGTGGAGCGCGCCGGACCCGCAAGCAGCGCTGCGCGAGCTCGGGCGCAACGTGCGTGCCGTGGTGACCACGAGCCTTGCCGGACTTTCGGGTCAGCAGCTCGCGGTTCTGCCTCGGCTCGAGGTCGTCGCGTGCATGGGCATCGGACATCGCGCCATCGACCTCACGGCTGCGCGCGAGCGCGGCGTAGTCGTTACGATCACGCCGACACCGATCGACCACGCGGTCGCCGACCTCGGTGTCGGCCTCATGATTGCCGTGATGAGACGCATCTGCGAAACCGATCGTTTCGTGCGCGCGGGCAGGTGGACGCACCGTTTGCCACCGCTCGGAGCCGACCTTGCAGGAAAGGTCTGCGGCATCGTCGGCCTCGGAGCGATCGGCAGCGCAATCGCTTCGCGTGCCCGCGCATTCGGGATGGCGGTTTGTTATCACGGGCCGCGCGAAAAGAGCGGCGTTCCGTATCGCTACTATGCAGACATCGAAGCGCTCGCTGCTGCTGCGGATTGTCTGGTCGTAACGTGCGCTGCGACGGATGCGACACGCAATCTCGTCGACGTGCGGGTGCTCGAAGCGCTCGGTTCGCGCGGCTTCCTCGTCAACGTAGCGCGTGGTGCGATCGTAGACGAGACAGCGCTCGTCAGCGCGCTCGCGAACGGGCGGATCGCAGGTGCGGGGCTCGATGTGTATTGGGACGAGCCGCACGTCCCGCAGGGACTCCTGGATCTCGACAACGTCGTCCTCGTTCCGCACATCGGCTCGTCGACGATCGAGATCCGCGAGCAGCGTGGGGCACACGTGCTCGCGAGCCTCGAAGCACATTTTGCAGGGCGCGCCGTTCCCAATCGCGTGGCGTGACGGGCGGCATCCGTTCGCTTCGAGCCCGGGCGGTCCGGATCACTTTCCCCACGTCCGATTTCCGATTACCGCCGCGACTCTCGTCGTGACGTCCTATAGGAGCGGCGTTGGAAGGTCGGCGACACTACGCGGGTCGAGCCATTGCGGCACCGGCAGGTTCTTGGATCGCAGGAAAACGGGGTTGAAGAGGCGGCTCGCGTACCGCTGTCCCCCGTCACAGAGCACCGTGACGATGGTATGTCCGGGTCCCATCTCGCGCGCGAGCCGAAGCGCGCCCGCGACATTGATTCCCGTCGAGGTTCCCAGCAGAAGGCCTTCGTGCTCGATCAGATCGAACACGACCGGAATCGCTTCGCTGTCGGGGATCTGAAAGGCATGATCGACGGTCGCGCCTTCGAGGTTTTTCGTGATGCGGCTCTGGCCGATTCCCTCGGTGATCGACGAGCCTTCCGCTTTCAGCTCGCCGTGCGTGTAGTAGTGGTACAGCGAAGCGCCGAATGGATCGGCAAGCGCAATCACCACCCCGGCATTGCGCTCCTTGAGATAGGCCCCAACCCCGGCGAGGGTACCGCCCGTGCCTACTGCGGAGACGAAAGCATCGATGCGGCCACCGGTCTGCTCCCATATTTCGGGGCCGGTCGTCTCGTAATGGGCGCGGCGGTTGGCCACGTTGTCGAACTGGTTCGCCCAGATGGCGCCCGCGCTTTCACGCGCTGCGATCGCATCGGCGAGCCGCCCCGATACCTTCACGTAATTATTGGGGTTCGCGTACGGTGCTGCGGGCACCTCGCGGAGATCGGCACCCAGCTGACGCAGTGCGTCCTTTTTCTCCTGGCTCTGCGTTTCCGGAATGACGATGACGCTCCTGTAACCGCGCGCATTGGCCACGAGCGCGAGGCCGATGCCCGTGTTCCCCGCAGTGCCTTCGACGATCACGCCGCCGGGCCTGAGGAGCCCGCGCTCTTCGGCATCCTTCACGATGTACAGCGCCGCGCGGTCCTTGACCGAGCCGCCCGGGTTCATGAACTCGGCTTTGCCGTAAATCTCGCAGCCCGTGCTCTCCGAGGCGCGACGCAGCCGTATCAGCGGCGTGCGACCGATCGCTTCGAGCGTGCTGGCGCAGACGTGCATGGCCACATTATCGGCACATTCCTTCGAAGCGCAATCGGATCGCGTCAGGGCAGTCGATCGATCCAATGCGGCGCGAAGTTCACGCGTCGCGTCTCGGCGATCCTTCCGCGCAATAGCCTGCCTTCGACCAGCTCGTAACCGAGCAGCGCAAAAATCCGGTCTTTCACGAACAGCGGGCGCGAGTTCCCGTACCAGTCAACGCACGACGCGCGGCACGCGTCGTGAATGGCGCCTGCGTCTGCCCTCGACTCCAGCGTTCCAAGCTCCGAAAGCGTGAGCGCGGCGTTGCGCAGATAGAGGAGCGAAGCAGATGGGCGCCTGAGTTGCCGGTACGCCCCGTTATGACCCGCGATGATCGGAAGGCCGATGAACCCTTCCTCGGTACGCTGAGCGCGGTAGTAGAAGCCATGGCTGCGGGTCTCGCCCTGCGCCGCATTGGCGCGCACGTACCGTCCCGCGGCTTCGGCGCGGCTGCCGAGACGGACCGTGGTGAAATGGAGGTCGTTGCCATCGCTGCCGAGAACCACCGCGTGCGCGCCGAGCGCTTCGATGCGATCGACGCCGTGCGGCAGCACGAGCTCGTCCGGCGCGGCGCCAGAGTCATAGCGCACTGCGTACGCGCGAGATGCCGCTGCCGCCTGGGGCTTGCGCCAGCCGCTTCCGCTGCCGTAGATGAGATACGGACCGATGTAGCGGTTTTGCAGCGCGCCGGCTTCCGGAGCGGGCAACGCGCGGTATGCGGCGCGCGGGGCACGCTCCCGGCCGTCCGAGAACGCGTTCAATGGCACTCTCATGAGGGCGAGTTGACCTCCAGGGCGCTCGGCGGCCCACATGCCGTCGCCGCCGCCGGACCCACGCAGGAGGACGTTGAGAAAGCCGTCATCGCTTTCGAGGAACGAGAACTGATCGACAGGGCTCCCCATTGTCTTCAGCGCGCTCGGTGCCGCGCCGTCGAGCGGAATGCGAAAGACTGATGAGCCTTCCGTCTGGACAGGCGCGCGGGCGCGTGCGGGCGTCGCCCACACGAACACCGAATGCGCCGACACATAGAAGACGCGACCCGGCGGGCCGAGCACCGCGGTGCTCGTGCAATCGAGCTCGGTGCGCGCGAGATCGCAGATCGCGACGGTGTGCAGCGCCACGCCTTCGTACGGATCGATTTCGTCATCCGCGCGGTAAATGCGCGTCGCCGGTGCGATGCGTTTGAAATCAGATGCTGTGACGCCCGGCTGCCAGCGGCGGAGCGCGGGGAACCCGCCGTACGGGTCGCGCGCCCACGGATTCAAGCGCAGAGGCGTATAAAAAATAAGCTTGCTGCCGATCAGACGGCTCGCATAGTTCCGGGACGAGTAGTAGTCGTTCGACCGCAGGTGATACGTCGAGCGGTAGCGTAACCCGCCGGCGCGGTCGATCTCGAACAATCCTATCTCGGTGCCGCCGCGTGCGTAGCTGTAGCCGATGACGACGATCGTATTCCCTGCGATGAGCATCTCGTCGTACCACGCGCCTTGCGGATCGATTCCCGGACCGAAAGCGTCGACCGTAGACACGGGCGTAAGCGCATGGTCGCCGATCCGAACGGTAAAAAGCCGCCCGCGCCGGAGGATGACGAGGTGGTCTCCGTGCAGCTTGACGATGCCGCCTTCGTCCACCCCGGCGTGCTGCACGTTGGTGATGGCGTCCGCGGCGGCCGCATCGGCTGCTTTGGCCGCAGGCACCGCCGGGCTCGACATCGCGGCGCTTTGCTCGGCCATCGTCGCCTGCCCTGCATCCCGCCGCTCCCTTTCGAGCTTCAGACGGTGCGCATCGCTCCAGCGCCTGAGAAGATCCGCGAGCTCTTGCTCGCTCGCGAATGCCTGCAGGGTTTTCTTCGGCGTTGTCGCGTGGGCCGAGCTGCTCATTGCGAGTAATGCAATAATGGCGCTCGTAATCAAAGTCCGTGCGATTCGCAGCATGGGTCATTCCTCAGCGGTCGTTGATCGGTCGCAGCCATAAACGTCTTTACGTCGCCAATGGGGTTAAGACCGAAAAACGGATTGCCAGGTGGCTGCGCGCAGGTCTGAACGCGGGAAGATCCGGGTCGGCATTGGCGGCTGGACGTACGAGCCGTGGCGAAAAACGTTTTATCCGGCAGGACTGCCGCATTCGCGCGAGCTCGAGTATGCGAGCCGCGAGGTAACCGCGATCGAGATCAACGGCACGTTCTACAGGACGCAGAAACCCGCAAGCTTTGCGAAGTGGCGCGACGAGACGCCCGACGACTTCGTGTTTTCGGTCAAGGCGCCTCGATACGCGACGATACGCAGGGTGTTGGGTGAGGCGGGCGAAGCAATCGAGCGTTTCGTGGACAGTGGTCTCGCCGAGCTCGGCCCGAAGCTGGGACCTATACTGTGGCAGTTGGCGCCGACCAAGCGCTTCGAACCCGATGACTTCGAATCGTTTCTGAAGTTGCTGCCGAAGGACATCGGCCGTCGACCAGCGCGCCACGTGCTCGAACCGCGGCACGCAAGCTTCCTGAACCGCGAGTTCATCGCGCTCGCGCGCACGTACCGCGCCGCCATCGTCTTCACCGATTCGGATGAATATCCCCGGTTCGGGGACGTCACGGCCGACTTCGTCTACGCGAGACTGGTCAAATCACGCGCTTCGCTGAAGACCGGGTACGACGCGAGCGCGCTCGATGCGTGGGCGAAGATCGTGCAGACCTTCGCACGGGGCGCAGCACCCAAAGAGTTTCCGCGCATCGACGCAGTTAGCCCGGGATCGATTCCCCGCGACGCGTTCGTCTTCTTCATCAACGGCGCCAAAGAACGCGCTCCGGCTGCCGCGCGCGATCTGCTCGCGCGCCTGCGATAGCGGCGGTCAGTGACGGTGGTGGTGACCTCTGCCGGTCCGCGGTGGCAGTGTAAAGCTTGCGCGCGGCTCCCTGCGTGAGAAGGAGCGCGGGCCGTCGAGCCGCGCCTGAGTCGACAGCCCTGCCGTATAGCTGTTGTTGCCCACGACGTTGCCGGCGATCGCGCCGGGCGGAAGCTGCGGCTGACGAAAATGGACGCCGGGTCCGAATACACCCGGATCGCCGTAGTACACGGGTTGCGCGGGACAGTTGGCTGAATCGCCGGCGAGGCACGGATCGTATGCCGCGACCGTGGGAACCGCCGGGACCAGAACCTGATCGCGCATCCGCCGTTCGCGCAGGTACCGATCGGGATCGGCGTTCCGGCGTTCGCGCATCCGCTTCACCATGTCGAGCGTCTCCGCGTCCTGGCGGTAGACGGAAAGCTTGTCCTCGACGGTGCTTACGTTGCGGGCAGATTTTTCCGGCGGTTTGTTGGAATAATTCGTGACGCCGCGCTCGTCGGTCCAGCGGTACACCTGCGCGCTCGCTATCCCCGACAGCATGAGTGCGCAGAAGACCATCGTCATAAGGGTGCGCATCTGTATATCCTTCGTAGTGGCGTTAAGAGGTGCTCTGCCGTGCACTCGGCTACAAAGCACCAATCGTGCTAGGCGCGCGCTCTGATTGATATTCAGCGGCTTACGTCATGTGCGGCTTGGTGGGCGCGCAAAATGTAAATTTTTTCGACGCGTACCGTCGAAGCCTCTGACGAATCAGTCCCAGGGTGGAGCGCGCCCCTTGGGATTCGCGATGCGTCCGTCCGGGCGTTTGAGGCCGTCGATGCGCTGCATCTCCGACGCGCTCAACTCGAAGTCGAAAACCTGCAGGCTTTCGGCCATGTGTTGCGGGTTCGCCGATCTCGGGATTGCCGCAATATTCCCCTGCTGCACGAGCCACCGAAGCGCGACCTGCGCGATCGTCTTGCCTCGCTTGCGTGCAATGTCGGCGAGGACCGGATCGTTGAAAAGCCGTCCGCGTGCGAGCGGGCAGTACGCGGTGAAGACGATGCCGAGCCTGCGGCATGCAGCAAGTACTTTGGCCTGATCCAGATACGGATGGTATTCCGCCTGCAGGGTGGACAGCGGCTCGGGGCACAGACGCATCGCTTCTTCGGTGAGCGCGATGTTGAAATTCGCGACGCCGATATGCCGTGTCTTGCCTTCGCGCTTTGCTTTGGCGAGCGCGCCCATGGTTTCGGCGAGCGGAATGTTGTCGATGGTCGGCCAGTGCACGTGGAGCATGTCGACATAATCGACCCCGAGGTTGCCGAGGCTCTCGTCGACTGACCGCGCGAAATCGGGTGCGCGCAGGTATTCGTGAGAGACCTTCGTGGTGAGGAAGATCTCGTCGCGCGGCACGCCCGACGCGCGGATGCCTTCGCCGACGCCTTTTTCCGATCCGTATTTCCATGCCGTGTCGATGTGCCGGTACCCGAGCTGGAGCGCTTTCGCCACGATCTCGCCGCAATCACCGAGCTGCGACGTGCCGAAGCCGATTGCCGGGATCGCAACTCCCGACTTCGACATGACGTTGGGAAGAGGCTTCACGCAAATACCGGGGATGGGTTCATTCGGCGCGGACGCCGGCTTCTTCGATGACCTTGCCCCATTTCGCGAGCTCGGACTTGAGGAATGCAGCGTGCTTTTCGGGCGTGTTCGCATCGCTCTGGTCTATGCCCTGCTGGAGCATGCGTTTCTGGAACTCGGGTGCGTTCATGATTCTGTAGATATCTGCGTGTATGCGCTTCACCACGTCTCGGCCGGTTGCGCCGGGCACGTACAACCCGCTCCACGTCGCCGTGTCGAAACCCGGTATGCCCGATTCCGCCACCGTAGGGAACTCGGGTGCGAGCGGAGAGCGCTTGAGGCTCGTGATCGCGAGCGCGCGCAATCTGCCCGCCTGCACGTGCGGGAAAACGACCGGGAAGTTGGAGAACATGTAGGGTATCTGCCCACCCAAAAGGTCCACGACCCCCGGGTTCTCGCCTTTGTATGGCACGTGCGCGACCCGCACTTTGAGCGAAGTGTTGAGAAGCTCGCCGGCCATGTGAGGCGTCGAGCCGAAACCGCCTGAAGCGTATGTCAGATTCTTCGAGTTCGCCTTCACGAACGCGGTGAATTCCTTGAAGCTGCGCGGGGGCAGCGAGGGATGAAGCACGAGGAGCTGCGGCGTCGAGCCAATGACGGCGACCGGCGCAAAGTCTTTCATCGGTTCGTAGGCCACTTTCTTGTAGATGAGCGGCGCGACGACGATGCTCGTCTGCGGCGACACGAGCCAGGTGTATCCGTCCGGCGCGGCTTTCGCTGCAAGCTCGCCGGCGATCATGCCGCTTGCGCCCGGACGATTGTCGACGATGATCTGGGTGCCCCAGAGCTTGTTGAGCTCCTGAGCGAAAATACGGGCGGTGAGGTCGGTCGAGCCGCCTGGAGCGAAACCGACGAGGATGCGCACTGGCTTCACGGGGTACCCCTGTCCGGAGCTTGCGGTCGTCTGCGCCAACGCGCCGGGGACGAGCGACAGCAGTGCGATGCAAAGTGTCAGAACGAATCTCACGAGTCCTCCGGCAGCGGATAGGCGCGCCCGATTATGTTGTGCAGCGATCGACACTGTAAAGCGCCCGGCGCGGCGGAGACGGGCTATCGCAGCGCGGGTAAACTCGAAGGCGTTCACGCGATAGAACATCACACCGCCATAAATCGCGATCTGCAGTCCAGAGGAGGAGCACCATGTCGAAACGCGTATTCGCCGGGCTCTTTTCTGCAGTCGGGCTGGCGGTGCTGCCCGCGGCTGCCTTTTCGCAGGAGTATCCGGCCAAAGCGATACGCGTGATCCTGCCGTTCCCCGCGGGCGGCGGCAGCGATCTCATCGCCCGCGTCACTGCACAGAAGCTGAGCTCGCTGCTCGGCCAGCCGGCCCTCGTAGACAACCGTGCCGGTGCGAGCGGCAATATCGCCGCCGAGCTCGTCGCGAAGGCGCCGGCCGACGGCTATACGCTGCTGTTCGGAAATTCGTCGCTTTCGATCAGCCCCGCGGTGTTTCAGAAGCTCTCGTATGACCCCGTGAAAGACCTCGTTCCGATCTCGATGGCGTCGTCGTATCCATTCGTGCTCGTGGTGCACCCGTCCTTGCCGGTGCGAAACGTGCGCGAGCTCGTTGCGCTGGCCCGGTCGAAGCCATCGGCTCTCGCCTATTCCTCGGCAGGAGCGGGGACGATGTCGCACTTCGCGATGGAGCTTCTGCGGCTGCGAACCGCAGTGCAGCTGACGCATCTGCCCTACAAAGGCGCCGCCCCGGCTTCGATCGCGTTGCTCTCGGGCGAAGCGCAAGCGGCGTTTCTGGTACTCCCGCTCGCGCAGGTGCAGATCAAAGCCGGCAAGATTCGCGGGCTGGCCGTCGCAGCGCCAACCCGTGCGCCGGTGATTGCGCAGGTGCCGACGATGCAGGAAGCGGGGGTCGAGGGGCACGACGCAGTCCAGTGGAACGGCTTCTTCGCGCCCGCGCGCACCCCCCAAGGCGTGCTCGACCGGCTTCACCGCGAGATCGTCAGGGCGCTGGCCGATCCCGAAGTGCGGCAGCGCCTCGAAGCCGAAGGCGCGACACCGGTCGGCAACACACCGGCCGAATTCGCGGCGTTCTTCCGCAAAGAGGCGCAGAAGTGGGCGGAGGTCGCGCAGCAGTCGGGTACACGGCTCGACTGATGATGCGCGCGGTCAACACCTCATTTGAGGAGTAAGCGCGATGGAGGCACCCGCGTTTCGCTGCGCCCTGATCGTCGGAGCTGGCCAAGGCCTCGGCGCCGCGCTCGCACGTCGCTTTTCCGCGTCAGGTCTGGGCGTCGCGCTCGCCTCGCGCAATCCCGAAGCGCTTGGAAACGTCTGCAGCGAGACAGGCGCACGCGCATTCCGTTGCGACGCGACGCGTGCCGCTGAGGTCGCCCGTCTTTTTGACGAAGTGGAAGCGGCCGTCTGCGAACCTGACGTCGTCGTCTACAACGCGAGCGGACGCGTTCGTGGCGCGCTCGCCGACCTGGATCCGGATGACGTTGCGCGTTCGCTGGCCGTGACTGCGTATGGCGGCTTTCTGGTCGCACAGCACGCAGCGCGTCGCATGCTTCGGCATCACCACGGCGCGATGCTGTTTACCGGCGCGTCGGCAAGCGTAAAAGGGTACCCGCAGTCGGCGCCGTTCGCGATGGGCAAGTTTGCCCTGCGCGGTCTTGCACAGAGCATGGCGCGCGAGCTCTCGCCGCAGGGCATACACGTGGCGCACTTCATCATTGACGGCTCGATCGCCCGCCCAGGCAGAATCCCGCCGTCCGATCAATCCGATTCGATGCTCGACCCGGATGCGATCGCCGAAGCGTACGTCAACGTCCTGCGCCAGCCGCGCAGCGCGTGGAGCGCCGAGGTCGAGCTCAGGCCGTGGGTCGAGCGCTTTTAGGCGGTGCCGTCCTGCGGCTCGCCTTCGGGCCTTCCGAAATTGGGCGACGTTGCTGGTGCCGCGGCGCCCGCCTGTGGGGTCGCCTTGCGCGCCCTCACTGTTTTTTTCCGTGCGCGCTTTCCGGATCCGGCAGGTGCTTTTCTGCCGACGGGTTTCTTGGCCTGCTTCTTGTGTCCGCCTTTGCGCGTCGGTGCTTTCTTGCCCGTTTTCTTGACTGCTCTTTTCTTGGCCATGCTTCCTCCTGAGTGGAGATGAAGGCGCGTTCATCGTAGCGCGAAACGCGCTCGGGCGCTCGACTTTGGAGGGGACGCGCGCAGCTCGCGGTGTGGGATACTCGGCTCGTAACGCGAGCCCGCTCGCGGCGACATCGATGGAGTACCGCATGCGACCTTTCGAAGGTGTGAAGATACTGGATTGCACGCACGTCCTCGCGGGGCCGTTCGCCGCCTATCAGCTCGGTCTGCTCGGAGCGGATGTGATCAAAGTCGAAGACCCGAACGAGCCCGACCAGAGTCGCGAATCGGGTTCGGACATGGCGCTCAACAAGTCGCGAATGGGGACGGGCTTTCTCACGCAGGGCTCGAACAAAAGGTCGATCGCGCTCAATCTGAAGACCGAATCCGGGCGTGAAGCACTGAAGCGCCTCGCTGCAGACTGGGCGGACGCGCTCGTCGAAAACTATCGGCCGGGCGCCTTCGCCGCGCTAGGTCTCGGGTATGACGTGCTCTCGCGCCTCAACCCGCGGCTGGTGTATGCCTCGATGACCGCGTTCGGCCAGGACGGACCCCGCGGCAAACAGACCGCATACGACCACGCAATCCAGGCCACCTCCGGCATCACCGCGACGACGGGAACCGAAACGAGCGGACCTATCAAGGTCGGAGCGCCCGTAATCGACTACGCGACGGGCACCACGGGCGCTTTCGCGATCGCGGCGGCGCTTTACCAGACGCTGCGAACGGGCAAAGGTCAGTACATCGACATGGCGATGCTCGATGTCGCTTTGATCCTTCAGGCCTCGCACATCACCGACTACTTTCACAACGGCCACACAACCAAGCGAGCCGGCAATCGCATGCGTTTCCCCGAATCGTCGATGCAGCAGGCGAGCGACGGCCTGGTCCAGCTTGCTGCGTCCAATGGCCGTCAGCATCGCCGCTTCTACGACGCCATCGGCGAACCGGGCGAAGCCGAGCGGTGCAGCCTCGACGATCGCTACTCGCGTTACGATGAAAAGCAGTCGATGATCGCGAAGAAGATGAGAGAGCGCACGGCGCAGGAATGGGAGGACTACTTACAATCGCGCCACGTGCCGGCGACGCGCGTGCGCGAGCTGCGCGAAGCACTCCAGGATCCGCAGCTCAAGTACCGGCGGATCCTGCACCGGCACGAGGCGGTGCCCGGCGTCGGCAAAGCGGTGACGGTGCCGCTGACAGCGTTCAAGTTCGCGCACGATGGCGCGTCGATCGAGCGGCCGCCCCCCAGGCTCGGCGAGCATACGTCCGAAGTGCTGCAACAGGTCGGGTACAGCGCGGACGACATCGCGAAAATGCGGCAGAGCGGCTCAGTTGCGTAGCAGCCACAGCTACTTGATGTCTTTTGCGTCCTTAAGGGCCCGCCGCAGATCGAACGTCTGATGGGCGGGGCGCGGCGCTGGCGAGCCATGCGGCGCTGCAGTGCCGACGCTCCCGGTCGCGGCGACGCCGCTGGTTGCGCCGAAACCGAGCGGCGATTCAAAGGCGCGCGCAGCACGGGCGGACGCCGGCGAGTACCCCAGGTAAGGCACATAGGCGTCGCGATTTTTCTCGTAGCACTTCGGGTCCGGGCTCCTCAGGCAAGGATCGCGCGCGGCATCACCGCGTCCCGGCAATGCAGCCGAGCGCGGCGTCCCGGCCCAGTCGGCGCCCGGCGTCCGCGCGTTGTCGCGGGACAGTGAATCGCTCGCGGTGTAGTCGCTCTCGCGTGGGGCGTACGGGTCGCGAACAGAGGGCGTTCCCTCCGCAGCCGCTCGCTGGCGCTCTGCGTTCAGGAGCTGGAGCGTGCGGCGCTCGTGCGCTGTCGTGGGAGGCGGGACGTCGAGGACGGTAATCTGCTTCACGGCCGTGCCATTCTCCGGCGGGTGATTCGAGTATGTCACCGTCCCGTCGGCTTCTATCCATTTGTACATGGCTGCCTGTGCCGAAGCGGCTGACGTGAGCAGAGCCGCGAGGATAGAGGCGGCGAGTCGTTCGTGTGCCATCGCAATAGCTCTTTCGCAATAAGCGTTCCCACGCGTTACGTGTGAGATCAGACAGTCTACTGCAACACGCATCGAACGATCGGACGATCGAAGCGGCCACCAATGCGCGGGCGATCTCCGCGACACGCCAGAAAAAAGCACCTACACTCGGCACCCGACGGCTTGCTGATTGAACCTGCCCGCTGACCGGGCGAGCGGAGACGAACTGAAGTGGACGAGGAGTTCCTGCTTACCATCCTGTATATGGCGGCCGGCATTGGGGCGGTGCTCTATCTCGTCTATCTCGTCTGGTTCATGCAGACCGCCGAGACTTTCCGGGACGCGCCCGTCATGTCCGCGTTTGCGTGGCTGTCGATGGTCGGAGCCCTGCTCTTTTTCGGCTCGATGGTCACGATGGGTCAGCTCTCGTTCGAGATCCCCACCGGCTGGGGCGTGATCCGCAGCGACGTCGCGGGCATTCTGCTCGCGGCAACGAGCCTTGCAGCCCGCGCGTGGATTGCAGGCCGCAAGCGACGGCGGCGGCTTTCTCCGGGCTCATAGCAGCGAGCCGCGGCGGACGCACGCGTTCGCGAGCGTTCACACTCCGTTGGTTCAGCAGCAGCGCGGCCGTGGCAACGTGCGCCCCGGACGTCAGATCTTTTCCGGAAAGCCGTACAGCGCTCGAGGATTCGTGACCAGGATGCGCGTACGCGTGGCTGCGTCGGGCGCCCACGTCGCGAGGAGGTCGAACAACAGCGCATCGTCAGGCTTTTCGGGAGGCGAGGGGTGTGGCCAGTCGCTGCCCCACACGAGCCGCTCGGGCGCGGCGCGTACGAACGCCTGCGCGGCTTGCGTCGCATCGGCATACATCGGCGGCCCCACTCGGGTATTGAGGTACGCGCCCGAGATCTTGACCCACGCCCGGTCGCGATCGAGGAGGGCACGGATCACGTCAAAGGCGGGGTGCTCGAGGCCGGCGAGGCCGAGCTTGCCCATGTGGTCGAATACGATCTGCGTCGGCAGCCGCTGGAGCAGCTTCGCGTGCTCGACGATCTGATCGCTTTCCATGTTGAGCTGCACGTGCCAGCCCAGATCGGCGACGCGCCTTGCGAGCGGCTCGATCATATCGATCGTGACAACGGCCGTCGCAGGTTGCGCTACCGTAAAGCGGATGCCCCGGATACCGCCGTCGTGCAGTGTCTGAAGCTGCGCAGCCGTGACGTCAGGGCGCACTACGGCGATGCCGCGGGCGTTCGTGGCACCGAGTCGCGCAATCGCCTCCATCGTCACGCGATTGTCGGTCGCGTAGTTTCGCGGCGTCACGATCACGACGCGGCTGAGCCCGAGCCGTTTCTGCAGCAGGCGGTAATCGTCCACCGTGGCATTCGCAGGTTTTTCCACCGGCGGGTCGAAGCGCCGGTCGTAGATATGTATGTGGCAATCGGCCGCGCCCTCAGGTGCGTCAAGCTTCGGGGGCGCCGTGCCCGATGAATTCGGTACTGCCTGTGCCGAACGGGTGTCGCTCGCCGCGATGGTCAGGGCTCCTGTCCCGTAGTCCTGGACGGTTCCTCGCCGACGATGCCGGATGCGATCAGCGCCGCATAGGCTTTTGCGTCGATCCCGAGCTCTGACAGGAGGGTGCCGTTGTGCTCACCGAGCCGCGGAGCCGGCGTGCGGATGGTACCGGGTGTGCCCGACAGTCGTGGCACCACGTGGTGCATCGGGAACGCACCCATGTCGGCGTCGGGATAATCGGCGAGCAGCTCGCGGTCGATCACGTGCGGATCGTCGATGATCTGGGAGATGTCATAAATTGGACCGATCGTTACTTCGGCGTGCTCGAAGAACGCCACGTTCTCGGCCTGGGTGCGCTGCGCGACGAATGCTCCGATGATGGCGTCGAGATCGTCCGCGTGCTGAACGCGCGCTGCGTTCGTGCTGTATCGCGGGTCTTCGATCAGCTCCGGTCTGCCGATCGAGCGAAAGACGCGTTCCGCCATCTTCTGTGTCGAAGCAGAGAGACAGACGTAGCGGCCATCACTGCACAGGTAGGCATTCCGCGGGCCTGCGTTCGTCGAGCGGCTGCCGGTCCTCGGTTTCACTTTCCCTGTGAGGCGGTAATTCGCGGCTTGCGGACCGAGTACGGCGAAGAGGGGGTCGAGGAGCGGTACGTCGATCACCTGACCGCGGCCGCCGTTACGCTCGACTTCGCGCAGCGCGATCATGACCGCGGTCGAGCCGTAGAGCCCCGCGATAGTGTCTGCGAGATACATCGGCGGCAGCACCGGCTCGCGGTCGGAGAAACCGTTGAAGGACGCGAATCCCGACATGCCTTCGACGAGCGTGCCGAAGCCGGGACGCCGCCGATACGGTCCGCCTTGCCCGAAGCCTGAGATCCTGACGATGACCAGTCGCGGATTCGTGGCTAACAGCACGTCGGGCCTGAGACCCATCGCCTCAAGTGTGCCCGGCCGAAAGCTTTCGACGAAAACGGCGGCGCCGGGCACGAAGCGGAGCAGCAGCTCGCGCGCTTCCTTTTTCCTTAGCTCGAGGCACAGACTTTTCTTGTTGCGCGCATAAATCTTCCAGTTCGTCTGCACGCCTTTCACCTGCCACGCACGCAGCGTGTCGCCCGCCGGCGGCTCGACCTTGATCACTTCGGCGCCGAAATCGC
>WUUC01118962.1_pt1 | contig 26799 bp, 23 predicted proteins | sample 6278441 | NCBI WGS metagenome assembly WUUC01 (sample SAMN13675441, study PRJNA597444) | soil metagenome | isolation source: soil | place: USA: Washington | collected 2017-10 | reverse complement strand
CCCTCCGGGACGTCATCCAGGTCCTGGTGCCCCAGGTTCACGGCCGAAGCTCCCAACTTTCAGCCCTCCGGTCTTCACTCGAACGAGGCGACCGGCGCGCATCACTCTCAGTCGGCGGCGAGCGCCTCGTCGCGAGTGGGGTAGATCGAAATCTCCTCGGTCATCCCCGTCAGCTCCATCGGGCGGAACGTGGCACTGCCAGTGGCGACGATCCGGAAGCGGATGTTGCCCTTGGCCTGCTGGTGGCAGCCGATGAGTACCGCCATGCCGGCGGACGCGAGGAAGTCGACGTGACTCAGGTCGACGACGAGTGTCCCCGGTCGTTGCTCCATGGCGGCGTTGATGGACTCACCGAGCTGGGGGGCCGTGGCGAGGTCGATCTCTCCCGCCACGTTCAGCACCACGGCCTCGCCGTGGGGTTCCACCAGCACGGACAGTCCCGGTGCGTCGGGCTGGCTCTGGCCAGCCTCCTGAAACGGCTCTGAACTCACCACGCCATCATCCCGTATGTCGCAAGCCGACGCGTCGGCACTGGCCTCAATGTGCACACCGCTGCCAGGCCGATGCCACTATGTCCACAGGGGACCTCCTCACCGAGTCCACGCCTCAAGGCCGCATGGCTCGAAGACCAGCGGTTGTCGCAGGAATAGCCCGCTCCTCCTGCTTCAAACCCCTGCACGTCTTCCAAACCGCGCAAAGTTCTGTGGCCTCCGCCACAGTGAGCACGGCTCCGGCGGTGACCGGTCACGGTTCGTGGCCCAGGTGCCGCCGGTGTGAGCGGTCGGCGGCAGGGTAACCGAGCCGCATGACCGGACTGAACGACCGCCCGCTGGCCGTGGTGACCGGCGCTTCCAGCGGTATCGGCTACGAACTGGCCCGCGAACTCGCCGAGCACGGCTTCGACCTGCTGGTGGTCGCGGAGAACGACGAGATCACCAAGGCCCCCGGCCACCTGGAGCGCCCGGGCGCCCAGGTCACCGCGATGCAGGTGGACCTAGCCGACCCGAAGGAGGTCGACGGCTTCGCCGACCGCATCAAGGCCATGGGCCGCCCGGTCGACGTCCTCGCCCTCAACGCCGGCATCGGTGTCAGCGGCGCCTTCGTCCGCGACACCGAACTGGCCGACCAGCTGGCGGTGGTCGACCTGAACGTCCGCTCCACCGTGCACCTGGCGAAGCTGCTGCTGCCGGACATGGTCGACCGCGCACAGGGCCGGGTCCTGTTCACGTCGTCGATCGCCGCGGCGGTCCCGGCCCCGTTCCAGGCGGTCTACCACGCGTCGAAGGCGTTCCTGCAGTCGTTCTCCCAGGGCCTGCGCGAGGAGCTGCGCGGCACCGGCGTGAGCGTGACCGCCGTGATGCCCGGCCCCACGGACACGAACTTCTTCGAGCGCGCAGGCATGGAGGACACCAAGCTCGGCGCCGGCCCGAAGGACAGCGCGGCCGAGGTGGCCAAGGAGGCCGTCGAGGCCATGCTCGCGGGCAAGGACCACGTCATCACCGGCTCGTTCCGCAACAAGGCCCAGGCCGTCGCAGGCCGGGTCCTGCCGGACCGGGTGCTGACCGCCATCCAACGCCGCATGTCCGCCCCCGGCAGCGCCAAGAAGTAACGCCAGGAACCAGCCCGGAGGAACGGCTCCGGGAGTCAGCTCCGGGAGCCAGCGCCGGGAACCAGCCTTGAGGAGCAGCGCCGGGAACCAGCCCTGAGGAGCAGCGCCAGGAGCAGCGTGCGGCCCGCACCGCCGCCGGTCAGGTGGTGTCCACCACCTTGCCGGCGTTCCCGCGCTGGGTCCGGAACACGACGAACAGCAGCCGCAGTCCCAGCAACGCGCTGATCACCAGCAGGTTGTAGCCGAACAGCTGGTTCAGCGTCAGCTCTGGCCCCACTCGCGGACCGCCCGTGCTCACGAGCAGCAGCACCGCCATCACCCCGGTCGCCATGCCGGTGAAGGCCAGTAGCAGCTCGTGGAGCATGCCCGTCACCACCGCACGGTCCCGCTCGTCGGCGAACAGCCGGACGTTCACCGACAGCCGCCCCTGCTCCAGCGCCGAGGTCACCCGGTCGACCCGCCGCGGCAGCCTCCGCAGCACCGGCAGCAGTGACATCAGCTCCTCGGTCGCGGTCCGCCGCACCGAGTCCGGCCGCAGCTTCTCGCCGACGAGCCGGTTCGCGAACGCCCGGGACTCCACCAGGATGTTGAACCCCGGCGCCAGCACCGCGAGCGTCCCCTCCACGGTCGCCAACGCCCGGAACACCGCCGCGATCGCCGGCGGGATCGACAGCCGGAACTCGGCCACGACCCGGAACAGGTCCGTGAACATGTCGATGTCCGGCGCCTGCCCGTGCGAGACGTGCTTGGCCACCAACGCGCCCAGCGCCCGCTCGAGCCGCTGTTCGTCGATCTCGTCCGGCCGGTCCACGATCTCCAGCAACCCGTCCCGCAGCCCGGCCGGGTCACCCCGGTCCACCGCCGCCAGCAGGTCCCGGAGCCCGCCCCGCAGGGTGGCGTCCAGCCGGCCCACCGAGCCGAAGTCGAGCAGCCCGAGCTTCCCGTCGGCGAGCAGCAACACGTTCCCCGGGTGCGGGTCCGCGTGGAACACACCGTGCAGCAGCACCTGCCGCAGCACCACGTCCAGCAACGCCCGCGCGAGATCGGCACGGCGTTCGCCGCCCACGGCCCCGATGGCCGTCCGGACGGGCGACCCGTCGAGCCGGTGCATCACCAGCACCCGCTCGCCGGACAGCTCCCCGTGCACCACCGGCAGCGAGACGTCCGCACCGGTGTCGACGGCGCTCACCGCCGCGATGTTGCGGGCCTCCACCCGGAAGTCGAGCTCCTCGGTCAACGCCGCCGCGAACCCGTCGGCGAGGTCCACGACCCCGAGCGACCGCGCCCACCTGGCCCGCAGCGCGAGCGACCGCGCCACCCGGTACACGATGTCGAGGTCCCGCTCCACCACCCGGTCGATCCCCGGCCGCCGGACCTTCACGACGACGTCCTCACCGCTGTGCAACCGGGCCCGGTACACCTGCGCCACGGACGCCGACGCGAGCGGCTCCGGATCGAACTCGGCGAACACCTCGGCGACCGGCCGCCCCAGCTCCTCGACCAGCTCCGGTTCCACCTTCTCGAACGGCACCGGCGCGACCTGGTCCTGCAGCTTGCTCAGCTCGTCGATGAACGCGGGCGGCAACAGGTCCGGCCGCGTGGACAACACCTGCCCGAGCTTCACGAACGTGACCCCGGCGTCCTCGAGAGCTCGCCGCAACGACCGCGCCAGCACGGCGTGCCGCGTGCCGTCCGCACCCCGCCGCCCCACCAGGTACTGCCCGATCCCGTGCCGGACGGCGATTCGGCTCACCTGGGAGTACCGCCGCCCCCGGGCCACCCGCCGCCGCACCGATCGCAGCCGACCGACCACCCCCAGCCCCCCGCCACTGGGAAAGGCCATCTCGGCGAGGAACAGGAACGTCAACGTCGCGAGGAACGCACACCCGGCGATCGGCAACAGCAACCCGGCGAACAACGCGGGCGACTGGTGGAAGCTGGGGAACAGCCAGGCGAGCACCCGCCCGACCGCGGCCCACCCCACCGCGGCCCCGATCAGCGCCCGCACGGTCCTGATCCGCACCCCGAGCACCCGCCGCGACGCCACGACCAGCGGCCACAACATCACCAGGTAGAAGGGCAACGCGAGCAAACCGAAGAGCAAAGTGGACATGTGGTTCCGAACGTCGACAAGCGAGTCAGGTCGCCGCCGATCGAAACACACCGGGCGCACGACTCACGGTGGAACCGCGAACAGCGCGCTGCCTGGTGCGTGAAGCATCACCTCCCGCGATGGACATGGAGCCAGGCCGACCTCGGGCGAACGGGTGCGAGCCGAGTGGTGCCGAAAGGGCCTGTGGCAGTCGATGGTGGTCAGGTCGAGGCTGTCCTCACCGGCCTTCCCTCAGCAGGCGCACCACCTCCTGCGCGGCCGGGGTGGCGCTGGCCGGGTTCTGGCCCGTCACCAGACACTCCGACACCGAGACCCGCGGCTCGAAGTCGGGGGCGGAGACGTGCTTGGCGCCGTGGTCCTCCAGGGTCGTCTGCAGCAGGAACGGCACGACGCCGGTCAGGCCCACCGCCTCCTCCTCGGTGTTGGTGAAGGCCGACACCTCCTTGCCCTCGATCAGGTAGCTGCCGTCGGACAAGGTCAGGTTCACCAGCGCCGCGGGCCCGTGGCACACGGCGGCCACCACGCCGCCCGTCTCGTAGATGTCGCGACCGAGCCGGGCCAGGCCCTCGTCGTGCGGGAAGTCCCACATGGCGCCGTGGCCGCCCACGAAGAAGATGGCGTCGTAGCCGACCGCGTCCACCTCCGCCGCCGGTCTTGTCGTGCCCAGTTCCGGCAGGGCCACGAACTCGCGTTGGGTCAGGTCCTGCGCTTCGTAGCCGTCCATGGGCGGCCGACCGCCCCGGACGCTCACCAGGTCGACCGCGAAGCCCGCGTTGCGGAAGACGCGCCACGGGTGTGCCGCCTCCGGGACGTAGAAGCCGGTCGGGCGCAGGCCACCCAGGTCGTCGTGGCTGGTCAGGGCCAGGAGGATTGCTGTCATGGGATCAGGTTGCCACGAGAGAGCCATCGAGATCCAATAGAACTGTGGACGGGTATCATCAATTTTCTGATGACTTCACTCGACCTGCTCCGGACCTTCCTCGCCGTGCACCGTGCGGGGTCGGTCACTGCGGCCGCCCACCTGCTCGGACTGTCCCAGCCCGCCGTCACCGCCCAGCTCAAGGCCCTCGAGAAGGACGTCGCGCGCCCCCTGTTCCACCGGCACGCCCGCGGCGTCACGACCACGGCAGCGGGCGAGGAGCTCGCCCGCAAGCTCGCCGACCCGCTCGACGACCTCGCCGCCGCCCTGGGCGACTTCGTCGGCGGGAAGGTCTCCCTGCACGTCGGCGGGCCCGCGGAGTTCATGAGCCTCAAGGCGGTGCCGGTGCTGGCCGAGCTGCCGGACACCGCCCTGCGCGTCACGTTCGGGATACCCGACGACCTGCTCGCGGAGCTCGCCAAAGGTGGCCTCGACCTGGCCATCTGCGGGGTGCGGCCACGGATGCGCGGCATCGTCACCCTTCCGCTGTACGAGGAGGAGCTCACGGTCGTCGCGGCACCGCACTGGTACTACCCGGACTCCTCCGGCGTCCTCGGCGACGCGCCCTGGGTGGCCTACGCGGAGGACCTGCCGCTGATCCGCCGCTACTGGCAGACCGTCTACAAGGCCCCGCCGCAGGGGAGTGCGGTGGTCGTCGTGCCGGACCTCCGCGCCGTGCTCGCCGCGACGGTGGCGGGGGCGGGCGCCACGGTCCTGCCCCGGTACCTCTGCGAGGACGAGCTCGCGACAGGTGCCCTCCGCGAGCTGATCATCCGCGGGCAGCTGCCCACCAACACCGTCTACCTGGCGACCCGTGCCGGCGCGGTCGCCGAGCCGCACGTCGTGCGGGCGCGGGACCTGCTCGTCGAACGCGCGGCTAGGTGGTGAGTGCCGCCGCGACCGCAGCCAGTGCGGGCATGGCGGCGATCTCCTCGGCCATCCGCTTCGCGGCGATGCGCTCCGGACCGTCCGCGAGCAGCGCGCCGACGGCGTCGGTGATGGTGCCGGGCGTCCGCTCGTCGTTCGTCAGGGCCTGACCCACGCCGGTCCGCTCGACGATCCGCGCGTTCAGCGGCTGGTCGGCGCCCTGCGGCAGCACCAGCTGCGGCAACCCGTTCTCGAGCGCGCCCAGCACCGTCCCGGCGCCACCGTGGTGCACCACCAGGTCGACCTGCCTCAGCACGATGCCCTGCGGCACGAACCGGACCGGGTGCACGTTGGCAGGCAGGTCCCCGAGCAGCGCGGGATCCCCTTCAGGACCCACCGCGACCAGCACGTCCACGTCGTGCGCCGCGGCCTCGAGGACCGCCTGCCGCAGGACCTCGACGGCGCCGAACGCCATCGTCCCGAGCGTGACGTACACCCGCGGCCGCAGACCCGGCGTGGCGAACAGGTCGGGCAGCGGCACCGGCTCCGACCAGGCCGCCGTCCGCACCGGCAACCGGTTGGGCGGCAACGGCTCCGGCCCGTAAAGCCCGACGGGGAACGGGTCCAGGTACCCGTCCGGATACGCGCCGAGGTCCGGCGCCTCATGCGCCCACCGGTCCCGCTGGTCGTCGACGGCGATCCGGTGCCAGTGCTGGAAAAGCGAGGTGTGCGGCCCGACCCCGAACGGCACCGCGCGGACGCCGGCCAGGTTGGCCGCCACCGCCGCACCGATGTCGTTGCACTCGTAGACCACGAGGTCGGGCCGCATGGCGCGGAACACGTCGAGCAGCACCGGGATGACGACCCGGGGCAGGGTCTCGCCGAACATGTGCCCGCCGAACCGGAGGACCCCGTCGAGCGTGGACAGCGGCAGCTCAGGGTGCCGGCGCAGGGTGTGCGCCCGCAGCGCACCGAGCAGGACGTCCGGCGGCAGCGACGCCACGGTCGGCACCGGCAGCCGGTCCAGGAAGGGCGCCCCGGTCGCCACGGTCACGTCGTGGCCCGCCTCGGCGCAGGCCACGGCCAGCGGCAGGATCGGGTAGAGGTGACCGTACGAGGGCGGGCTGGTGAACACCATCTTCATGCAGGCACCATCGCGCCCGGCGCCGTGCCCGTGAGGCACCCGCGCCCGACATGGGCAGCCGGCGGCCGAGATATGGGTAGCTAAACTGGATCGCCGTGCCGACCTTCACCGCGGCCGAGTTGGCCGCCGCACGCGCGAACACCCTGCCCGACGTGGTCGCGCCAGGCCTGTCGGTGCTGTTCTGCGGCATCAACCCAGGCCTGTACTCGGCAGCGACCGGACACCACTTCGCGAGGCCGGGCAACAGGTTCTGGCCCGCGCTGCACCAGTCCGGCTGCACACCGCGCCAGTTGCACCCATCCGAGCAGGAAGAACTGCTCACCTACGGACTAGGGGTAACGAACATCGTAGCGAGGGCCACAGCCCGAGCCGACGAACTGACCCGCGAGGAACTACGAGCAGGTGCCCAAACCCTGACAGCACTGGCCGAGCGCTACAAGCCGACGTATGTGGCCGTGGTAGGCATCTCGGCGTACCGCACAGCGTTCGACCGCCCGAAAGCCGCGGTAGGCCCCCAAGAGGAACGCCTGGCCGAGTCGAGGTTGTGGGTACTGCCCAACCCGAGCGGACTCAATGCGCACTACCAAGCCCCAGCATTGGCAGCAGCGTTCCGTGAACTGCGCGAAGCCGCACTGGGCTAAGCCCGACGCAGCGCGACCAACTCATGCTCAAGGCGATCGACCTTGGTCGCATCATGCCGGGCCGCAGCCTCGGGCAGCCGTTCGATCCCGCTCAACGTCGTCGGATCCACGCACCGATCCTGGCTCAGTAGATGAGGCTGAACGACCATCTAGATCGTTATCCGATGCCGTAGCGGTCGCGGTGGTATTCGAGATGTTCCTCCTCGATCAAGTGGCGGTCGTCGACGGTGAGCACTCCCTTCAACTCCCCGTTGACCCAGACCTTCATCGAGGTGTCCACGATCAAAGCTCCGTTGTCGAACAACACGTGGCAGTTTGGGCAGAGGCACAGCACATTGGAGGGAACGTCTGGACCGTCGTGGCCTCTGCCGAGAGGACGGATGTGCGCCCCTTCGGAGTAAGCCCGACCGTCAGCGACGCTCAAACGAGTTCCGCACGCTTGGCAGGTGTCGTCGTACAACTGCTTCACGAACCGGGACACCGTTGTTGACCGCACGATGCGCTGGACGGTCGCTGCTCGACGTCCGGGGACGACCGTCCCATCCGGTGCTGTGTCAACTTCCGGTCGATCGAGGTCTTCTGCGGCGTGACTACCGACCTTGACCAATTTGTACCGGCAGACGCGGAAGCCGTGCTGGCCAGTCTCTTGCCAGGCGTCGACCACGCGATACAAGCCGTCGTAGCGGAAGCCAGTAGGCGGTGCGAAGGAAGAACCCTTGTGGGCACCGCGAATGACGCGGACTGGCTCGCCCGTCAGCGAGCTCGTCAGCAGAGCGGCATTCCCCGGATCCTTGAACGTCTGGTCCGAAACCTGCCGCTTCCGATTGTCTTGTCCGCCATGCCCGGTGTAGATGATCAGGTCGCCGAGATCTTCATCGTCGACATACCCGCCGGAGATGACGATGGATTCAGCGCCGAACGCACCGGTTCCACAGATACCTGCCTGCCCGGGACGATGCACCCCAGCGCGTTGAGCCTCCACTCGATTGGTGAAGGTTTGCCCCTCCTCGCACCCAGGGATCTCGCCGTAGCGGGCACGGGGACTGGGCTGAGGTAAGTCACCAAGATCAAGCACCTCGAACCCGAGCCGCTGCAAGGTCCGCACCACCGACGCAATGACACCGGTGAAGTCGCCCGCCCGCCAGAACGTCCCAGTGGCATAACCGTGCGCTACTCCAACAATGGCCTTGGAGTCATAAGCCCGACCGTTGTGGAGCAGCACCCATCGACGGGCTGGACCGAAGCTATAAGTCGACCGGAACTCCTCGGCTCCCAGCCGATCGTGCTCCACAATCGCACGCCGAACGTCCTGCGCGGTGACGTCATCGAACCCCATGCACGCACAGTAGCTAGAGGCGTCATGTGGGTGTCACTCATTCGGGTATCAATTGGGTCGAGATCGCAGAGAGTTCAGTTGGCCCGTTCCATCTGGCACACGAACGACTACAAGAAGTGGCAAGCATGCCGTTTCTCGCACGGCGACGCCGACATCTGATGACGGTGTGCGTCTGCCGGCGGCTGCGCGAAGGTCATCTGCGCGATTCAAGAGTTCGTCGCCAGCGCTCAATCTTCGTGACGTGTGCCGGCGCTGAAGGGGGTCGCGCGGAAGTCGGAGTCATCTCCGAGGTGGATAAACAGGTGCCCGGCGAGCTCCCCATCCTCGGTCAGGGTGGCCCAGCCGCGACCACTGACCTGATCACCGTCGTCGTCACCCTCCCAGCTGAACTCGACGAAGGGCCGGCCGTCACGTTCAGCCGACCGGCAGTCCAGTTGCCCTCTGACGGCGACGAAGCCGAGTTGACCACTCCCGTCCTCGTCGAACTCGATGAACCCAGGCCCGACGAGATCGATGGCCTCCCGGTCCCACACGTCCATAGCCTCGATCCTCCACCGCCCGACCAGGCCTGACACAGTCTTCCTTCGCGTCGTCATCGCCAGATGAGTAGCCACGGAAGGCTCATGCCATGAGCTAGAACAGAGCGCGCTGGTGCAGCGGCAAGGGAACTGGGACCCAAAAGCCCCAGGTGAAGATCACCGGGGGCTGTTGTGCTGGTGCGCCTCCGTGACTCGCTTTCGAACCCAAACAAGCAGCTCAGGCGGTTGTTTGCAGCCCTGGACGAGGTTGGCGGGTTAGCAAACTTGCAGGTCAGCGCTAGTACTGCTCGCGAAGAGTTGGTGGCACAGACTGGGGCTGCGGATCCGGCGTCGGTGCGGTTGGTGGTGAAGGAGAACCGGAAGCTGTCGCCGTCAGAGATCACCGAGCTGGTGGGGTGCTACCAGGCGGGAGCAACGATCCGTTCCCTCGGCGAGGTGTTCGGGCTGCACGAGCAGACGGTGCGGGCGCATCTGCGGCGACGCGGAGTGAGGCTGCGATCTCTGTGTGCGTTGACCGACGAGCAGGAGCTGGAGGTGGTCCGGCTGTATGTAGAGGAGGAGCGGTCGCTCACTGAGCTGGGCGACAGGTTCGGGGTGGATCCGTCGTCAATTCGCAGGGCATTGATACGGCGAGGGGCGCAGCGACGGCCGTCGAGGCGGAGGTAGTTCAGGCAGATGTCCTCCTGGGACCTGCAAGAACGCGTCGAATCATGATCGGCACCCCGACGTGCTCGTCTCAGTCGTCCCCTGGTCTGCGGCTCACCTTGATCTTCCCTGGGTCCACCCAATCTATGGCGGTCGCGTTCAGATGCTCTGCTTGTTCAAGGCAGGGCCACCGCGCCCGGCACAGTCGGGAGACGCCAAGCCGACGGGATTACAGGAAGTCCCTCCTCGCCGAGTCGGCGTTACTCGTGGTAACGACTAGGGAGAATCGCGCGACTAGCTGTGCACAGGACGGTTGTTCGGTGGGTCGTCAGCCTCCTGGAGAAGGTGCGCCCGCCGTCCCGACCTGAATGCAGCCAGGCTTGGCGCTCATGCCCGCTAAGCTGGGGAAAGTGGTCCCCTACATCTCGGAAAGGAGGACGACATGGCCGCCCAGGCCTCACCGGTGAAGCCCGACGTCCTCCGCTGGGCCGTGGATGAGGATGGCCGCGCTCCCGACGACCTGGCGAACGCGCTGAACGTGGAGCCCACCCTTCTCCAGTCGTGGCTGAGAGGCGACGCGGCTCCGACACGCGGTCAGGTCTCCACGCTGGCCCGGGTACTTCAGCGGCCGCGGGCCCTTTTCTTCCTGCCGCGGCCCCCGGCTGTCGCGGCGCTCCCGGCGAGTTTCAGGCGCCCACCCGGCGGCGGCGAACGCGAGGTGAGTGCCACGGCGCGCGGCAAGGTTCGCCAGGCTCGCCGTATCCAGCACGCTGTCTCTTGGGCGCTCCGCGGAGAGTCGCCCGTGGACGTTCCTCTGGCTTCCCTGGACGACAGCCCGGGGGAGGCTGCTGCCCACGTCCGTGAATGGTTGGGGATCACTGACGAGGAACAAGCGCGTTGGAAGGACGACTACGCCGCCCTTCGCGGTTGGCGCGAGGCACTGGAAGGCCGAGGGTGCCTCGTGTTCGTGCTAGAGATCGGTCGTAACGAGGTCCGGGGATTCTCAGCTTGGGACGATCACGCTCCGTTGATCGTCGCGAACCTCTCCGGTGTAACACCTGCCGCGCGATCCTTTACTTTTGCCCACGAGTTGGGCCACTTGGTTACGCGCAGGGACTCCGCGTGTATTGAGCCGGCGGACGGGCCGATGCCCGCCGCAGATGTGGAGCGTTGGTGCGAGCGCTTCGGCGCTGCCCTGCTCATGCCGCGGGCATCCGTGCTTGCTCTCGGCGGCGAACGCACCATCGCTCGTGGAGCTGCGGACCTAGACGATGTCCGCGCCGTCATGCGGCGATTCCGTGTAAGCGCCCGAGCAGCTGCGTTGCGGCTCATTGACCTGGGCTTCGCGACGCCGTCGCTCTACGGCGACGTGGCACGCGTGTTCGTGCCGAAGCCACCGCCCCCGAAGGGGACGACTATCACCAGCCCGCCCCGTGCCGTGGCTCGGGTGCGCCAGTTCGGACCGGACACGATTCGGACGGTCCTCTCCTCGTTGCCGCCGCGCGACGCGCTATCTGTCCTCCGCGTGACCGTGGACGACGTCCGCAAGATTGCAAGCGAGGTACCTGGTGTCCCCCGCTTCTAGTCCCAGCACGGACTTCCCGCCGCCCTTCGTCGTCGTCGTGGACACGAATGTGCTCATCATGTTCAAGTCCATGGTGAAGATAGATGACCAGTGGAGTCGCCTCATACACATGAGTGACTTGGTCCGGGCGGGGGCGCTTACGTTCCCCCGGCAGGTCGCGAAAGAGCTCGCGAACGGGCAATTCCCGGATGCCCCAGGGGCATGGATCGGCTACGCGAAACGCGACGTCTGTCACCCGGAGCCCGCAGAGGAAACCCTCGTGAAGGTCCTAGAAGTTGCCCCCAACCTGGTCGACTTCGAGGCAACGGCAGACCGCGAGGTGGCAGACCCGTACGTCGCAGCAATGGCTCTCGAGATCGAGTCCCGGCACAACGGCTGTCGCGTGATCGTGGCGACGAACGACATCGTAGACCGCCTGCCCCTCAAGCTCTCCCTGCTGACCGCTTGCACACGGTTGGGGATCGAGGTGTGCTCCCCAGAGGACTTCATCGCCTGGGTCATCGACGGAACAGAACCCAACGTATCGGCCTCTGCATAGCGCACATTCTGCCTAACCACATCATTTAGCCGTTCGCGCAGTTTGGCTGCAGCACGATTCTTCACACGCCACAAATTTAATCCGACAAAGACGAACTAGTGTGATCTTAATCACAGAGTGATTGTATAATTCAGGGAAGAGAGCGTGAATTGTAGACGGTGCGATTTCCGTCTACATCACCCTTTTTCTTGGAGAATGCAATGTCCTCCATTGTTGTTTATCGAATCATGCATCTGAACCATTTTCTCGGCTACGAACACGGTCATCCGTTGGAAAAGTTGTTCAGCTACGAGGCTCCAACAACAAGTGCCATCTTTCGGCTGCCAGACATAGCCTTTCACACCTTCAATTCACCGCCGGAGCTGGTGCTGCTGGTCTATCGCCCCGTTGCTGAGTCCTATCGAGCAGCCGATATGCGGTCGTTGTCAGTGGGCGATGTGCTGCGGGTCGGTGAGACGTGGCTAGCCGGCGCGGAGACCAGCTGGATCGCTCTCGCCGACGAGCCGAGCGAGGTGTCCGGTGACTGACTCTCCGATCAACCTTCTGGTGGTCACCCCGGCCGGCGAGGTCCGGGACTACGTCGTCGACCCCACCGGAAACGTGTGGAGGACAAGGACGCACGCTGTTCTTCACGCGCTCTACGACCAGATCGGCTGCACCACGGTCGACGTAGTGAGGCTGGCTCCCGATGTCGACATGTGGGTCGACGACGAGGGCGCCTTGAAGCCCCCGCTGCGCGTCAACCAGCTGGCCTCGTACATCGCGACGCGGCATGGCCTGCCGTTCCAGCTGTACGTAGGCACAGTGGTGTTCGCGGGCGGGCCCGACGAAGACGGCAACACGACGTCGCTCAGCAAGCCAGCGCACGACCGATTCGTGGCCCTGATCGAGGAGCTGCGCGGCATCCGGGGGCGGTGATCATGCTGGAGCTCGGCTACACCCGTGGCTTGCCAGAGGGAACGGAGCTGGCTGGGGCTGCCGGGCCGTAGTGACGGATGGTGGCGCGGTGAACGGGTCTAGTACCGGACCAAAGCCGTCGCACCGGAGATCGGTCGCTTGCGCGCGTCCCTTCATCACCTGCCGCTTCGCGGCGACTGGCAGGACCCGGGCGATGGAATTGTTGCGCGTCGGCCTTAACACAGGGCTGGTGCATCACCCAGTCCCCGGAGCTGATCGAGGACGAGCCGGCGGCGGCGTACTTGCTGAAGTGCGGAGGCTCAGAGGACAGTTCGGATCAGTCTCTACTGATCCCGACCTGGTGAGCTGGCGGCGGAGTTGCCCTATGTCGACATAGGCGCTAGCTCGCACACGTACCTCCGGCCTTTGCTTATGTCACCGGACATCGTGCGCACATTAACCGCAGATGTCCGCCGCTTGAAAACCCAACTTTCCCGGGACAGGCAAGTCTGTCCTGGTGATTTTGAATGACTCGTGCTGAGCAGACGTCGCTTAACCCGCCGATGTATCGTTAGGCATCGCCGTAGACCGAACCTTCTGCAGGACCCTCTCAATTGCAGCGATTTCAGTCTCCGAGAATATATCTTCAGGACCCCCCGAAGCCAAGCTCGTGAACGGCGGATCATAGAGCACGTCGACGTGAACGATCCCGTTCTTCGCAAGATAATTCACTAGCAGTTCAATGTATTGAAGCTGACGTGACGACATCTCTTCATTATTACGGTACTCGTGAAAGGAAGCAGCCGCAGCTTCATACTCTAGCCCAGTGATGGATCGAAGAAACACACCTAGCCCGCCATACTCCTCCTCGACCAGCTCGATATCTTGCGCTGTGCCGAACGCTGACGCGAGGAAGAGTGACTTGAACTGTTCGAGGTCCGCAACCGTGACTTGACGATTGCGCATGAGCTTTTGTACGGCTGGCTCATGCTCGTGGCTCCGCAGATAGGTACGGACCTTGGTCTCGAATCGACTTCGATTCGTACCCAAGGTAACGCCTCTAAGCTCCGCCTCTGTCAGTTCGCCGAGCTCATCTTCGAAATCCGTGTATACGACGGCACGGCGGATCTTGGGAATCAGCCGTACCAGCCCGCGGAGACGTCGACGCATGGCCTCAAGCATGGGCAGTGTCACATCTTGCCACCACTCGTCCGTAATGACGTCCGAGAGCAACTCCTGCTGCTTCGCTACCGCGGGATTGTTCAACGTGGTCGGCTCGAGCAATGCCTCGGCGACGTCCTGCACCTGACTTCGCAATGCGTCGTAAGCAAAATCGCCCGTGAGTAGGCCGAGCTGTAGACGCAAGGCCAACAGGTCAAATCGCTTGGCTTCCTCGCCGCTCTCCTCGTCGCAGTACTTCGTCGGCAGACCGGCCAGCCTCTCGGCGAGCTCATCGCGCTTCTCAGCGGTGATCTTCCGCCAGCTAGCCGGATCTTGGTAGGTCTCAAACTCCCGCAGGCGACGTCGAACCTCGACATTTTGCGGATTCATGCCAGCAACCTCTGCCTGCAACCGACTCGCCAAATCTTCCCGCAGACCCGCCTCGGTCTTGGTGCCGTCATGTTCAGCCGGTCCTTCCGATGGCGGCTCCAGATCCGGATACTCTTGGTCTAGGCTGTACAACAGATCGACCCGATGACGGAAGAGCCGCTCGCTCAACGACGGCTGGATGCGCCCCTCGGCGACGGCGATGTCCTGGTTGAAGAACTCAACGTTGCGACAGAGATCGAAGACAAGAAACCCTTGCTTGTCATTATTGGGGCCGAATAGGTCAGAGCATAGCCGCGTGCCACGGCCGATCATCTGCCAGAACTTTGTCTTGGACCGGATCAGTTTAGCGAACACAAGATTCAAAATCTCTGGCACATCGATTCCTGTGTCGAGCATGTCGACCGACACTGCGATGTGAGGATCCGAATCCTTGATCGAGAACTTGCTGATGAGGTCCTGAGCGAGCGCAACATCGTGCGTAATGACCCTAGCAAAACCACCCTGGTGCTCCGGGTACAGCGTGTCAAATCGCTTGACTATAAATTCCGCGTGCTTCTTGTTGCGCGCAAAGATAATAGTCTTGCCGAGCCGGTCGCCGCCTTCGACCCGAGCACCGTAGGTCATGAGAGTCTCAAGCATCTTGTCGATGGTGTCGGCATTGAAAAGGAACTTGTTGATCTCGTCAGCTCTCACCTCCGTCCGGCGCTCATCATCGTCCTCATCCCAATCAACGAGATCCCACTGTTCCTTTTCGTCCTCGGACAGCTCGTCGTATCGAATCCCTCGATCCGGGATTTTAAGCGGCACATTGACGGTGTGAGGCTTGACCAGATAGCCTTCGGACACCGCCTCCTCGAGTCCGTAGACGTCGGTCGGCACGCCATCTTCCAAATTGAACAGTCGGTAAGTGTTACGGTCGACCTCATCCTTCGGCGTCGCTGTCAGACCAACCAGGAAGGCGTCGAAGTACTCGAAGATCGTACGGTACTTCTGGTAGACCGATCGGTGTGCCTCGTCGATGATAATGAGGTCGAAATAGCCTGGGCCGAACCGACGCAGACCCTCGTTGGTCTCGTTAATGAGTCCCATCATGGTGGGGTACGTCGAGACATAGACTCGACCATCGATACCTTTTTCCGTTAGCAAATTGACGGTCGGCGTACCCGGTAGGTGCTGCTTAAAGGCGTTTGTGGCCTGCGTAACTAGTGCCTGCCGATCGGCGAGGAAGAGGACGCGCTTAACCCACTGGGCCCGCAGTAACAGGTCGACGAGCGCAATAATGGTCCGTGTCTTGCCAGCACCGGTCGCCATCACCAGGAGGGCCTGACGCTGCTTGTCGCGCTCGAACCTACGGGCAATGCGGCGGATGGCCCGGCTCTGGTAGTACCGGCTGGCGATCTCGTCGTTGATCGCCATTCCGCCGAGCGCCAGCCGGCTGGTTCGGCGCTGGATCAGCAGGCGTAGTTCGTCCTTCGTGTAGAAGCCCTGAACCTCGCGGGGCGGGTAGTTCAGATCGTCCCAGAGAAACGTCTGATAGCCATTGGTGTAAAAGATGACCGGACGCAGGCCAAACTGTTGTTCTAGCGCGTCTGCATACGCCTTTGCCTGCTGCTGCCCAATCAGGGCATCCTTAGTCGTACGCTTGGCTTCGACAAGCCCAAGCGGCTTGCCGTCATCATCCCACAGGACGTAGTCGATCCGCCCCTTGCCACTCGGCGTCGGCATGCCCTCGACTGGGAACTCGCGGTCTTCCGCGTTGTCAAGCATCCACCCGGATTCTCGCAGCAGCAGGTCGAGAATAAGCTCGCGGGTTTCGGCCTCGTTGTAGTCGTGCGTGTCAGGCAGTGCCGTATTGCCAACCTTGGCCGCCTTGACCTCGGCACGAAGCTTGGCAACTTCGGCGTCAAGGTCCTGGTTCTTACGCCGTTCCTTGACCAACTCCTCCTGTTGTCGAGCAAACTCCTCCGCCATGGACTGAATCTCGGCTTGCCGCTTGCGCTGGACCTCTTCGGGTACAGGTGCCGGAATGCGGGAGTGGTCGAAGATGAGGCCCGCAGGCGGCAAGTCCTCCTGCCGCCGGGCGTAATGACGGGCGATCCAATATAAGACGTGGAATAGCTCAGCAAGCGTGCCAATCGCTGTGTCGGGGTACACAGGTCCTGGTCGATGCACGGCAGCGTTACCCTGCCGACGGATAACATCCATCTTTGTGCGGATAGGCGGGCCGACCAGGTTGACCATGGTTGGTTCAGCGATCAGAGCGGCCAGTTCACTGTGAGATGGCAGCCTTAGCGTCTCGTCCGCCCTATAGAGCCAGTTCACGGCCAACTCAAGCGCCCGTCGTGCGTAGAAGCACGCGGCCCGCGGATCCGCTGTGGCGTTGCGCTCAGCCCTCGCGGCCTCTTCATACAGCTCAGGCCACTCAGCCTGCAAGAACTGGAAGTTACTCACGCGTCACTCTCCCCAGGCGGCACGAAGATCCATCTTGTCACAGGTCGGCGCGGAACGCACGGTCTTGCAACGATGCTAGGAGCGCGTCAAGCTCGGGAAGATGGGCAAGGCACTTGAGCCTAACAGCCAATATCGCGTCCAATCTTGTGGCAAACTCCCGTTGTAACGACAGCGGCGGAAGCTCCACTTTTACCTTGAGTAAGCTCGTTTTCGAGATATTGGGCATGGATGCGGCACTACCTGTGGCAAGACTTTGAATGGTCCGACGTTTTGCAGGATAGGTCAACAAGCCATGCAAGTAGGCCTTATCCACGGGAGCACCTTCCTCAAGGACAAGACGATAGATTAGGTCGGGTAGAAGAAGCTTATTTGGAGTCTCCCGCACATGTGCAACTGCAGCCACCAGGTCAGGAGTGTTCTTTCGGGTAAAGAGTAGATCTCCAGCCTGCACTTCGTGCCTAATGTCCGGTTTCACATCTGCAGGTAGGGCCTTGTTCTCCTCAGCGCGATAGATGCATTGAGTTACCGCTCCAAGCTTTAAGACTCCCCATTCATCGCCTAATGCGGGCCGATCGAGACATTGCGGACTCTTGCCGCTTTCAATACGCGCCAGAAGATCTCCCAGGCTGACCCGCTCCCAACCCATTGGGTTATCCAAGGGGTCACCAAACATGTCGCGGAAGATCGCTTCGGCAAGCTCGCCGAGAAGGGTGATAGCCTCTCGTCGTTTGGCCAGCAACATATCTGCCTTAACTAGGCCCTCTACGCTTCTCTTCTGCTCGTCTGGCGACGGTAAGGGGACCGGCAACTTCAGAAAGAGATCCCGAGGCAGGCTACGTCGCCGCGCGGTAGTACCCTTCAGCTTGGACGCGTAGTAGGTCAGCGCCCGCGATGACCGCAGATATCTTTCGAGGTATTCCGCTTGAATATCTCCCTTTAGATTCCACACTGCATAAGCGGGGCTGACAATTGCTTCAGAATGAAGATTTTGAAACGAGAGAACGCCTTCATCGATCGGAAACCCGACTACGAGTTGACCCCGTTGTACCACTTTGTACGAGGAGGTATCCGTACTGGCGACTCGCTTTTTAAATTTATCGGCCTGTTCAACCAGGCCTCGGCGCATCGTCATCGACAAGATGGGGTATTGCCGGCTTCCGGCACGTTCAACAGAAGCGGGTTCTATGAGGTCGCCCAGTTCAACCATCGTGCGCCTCAACCCAGCGTACCCTTCAGGTCGGATATTCCCTGCAGAATCTCGGATTCAATCCGCTCAAACTCTTCGATAATTTCCAAGGGTGGTCGGTGGTCGGCGTCTTTGTAAACGACCTTTTTGTATCGATTAACGTTAAGATCATAGCCTTGGTCTACGATTTCCGACTTCGAGACACAGAAGCTCTGTTCTGTCCTGGCGCGCTTCAGTTCACTGCCGTTGCGACGACTCCAGCGTGCAAGGACGTCCGGGAGATTGTTCTTGGCGTGCTCGGAGTGCTCCAGCGATTGTTGAGGTCGAGGCCCTAGTTTCTCTAGGTCAAGCAGTGCAGTTCGCTTTGTGTCGAGGCTAAAGCCGTCGGCGGTCACCTCATAGAACCAAACGTCGGACGTACCACCATTGTTGGTTTTGGTGAATATAAGAATGGCGGTGGACACGCCTGCATATGGCTTGAAAACGCCGCTGGGTAGCTTCACCACTGCGTCCAGTTTCTGGTTTTCTATTATCGCCTTCCTGATGCTCATATGCGCATTGCTGGATGCAGTGAGAACCCCCTCGGGAACGATAACTGCCGCCCGGCCGCCGGGTTTGAGCAAGCGAATAAACAGTGCAAGGAAGAGTAGTTCTGTTTTCGTCGTTTTGACGATCTGCTGCAAGCCCTTGGCGGTGGTCTCGTGATCGAGACTGCCGGAGAATGGCGGGTTCGCAAGAATCAAAGAGTACTTTTCAGCCTCGTCTGCAACGTTCTGGGCTAGTGAATCCCGGTAACGGATATCTGGCTGCTCGACCCCATGAAGGAGCATATTCATGCTAGCTATGCGCAGCATTGTACTGTCGAAATCGAAGCCGTGAAACATACTCTGATGAAAATGACGCTGCTGCGCAGCATCGAGTAGGGCGTCGCTATGCTCCCGGCTGACGTATTCGGCAGTAGCGATGAGGAAGCCAGCGGTACCACAAGCTGGATCACAAATCTCATCATTAGGCCCGGGATTCATCATCTCGACCATCAGTTGGATGATGTGACGCGGTGTGCGAAACTGCCCATTATCCCCGGCCGTCGCGATATTGTTTAGCATGTACTCGTAGAGGTCGCCCTTGGTATCGCCATCGCCAAGAGGCATGTTGTCAAGCAGATCCACAGCTTTTGTCAACAAGTTGGGTGTAGGTATCGTGAACCGGGCATCCCTCATATGATGCGCATAGGTCGTACCATCGCCGCCAAGGCCCCGAAGCCAGGGAAAGACGCCATCTCGCATCGTTGCAAACAAGGTGACTGAGTCCAGGTCGCGGAGGCGGGACCACCGCAGGCGCATGGTCTCGTTCGTATAGATGGGATCTGCTACCGTCTGGCCGGTTCGATTAGCCTTCCGCTCCTTGGCGGTCTGTAGATCATCTAGACGACGCAGGAACATCAGGTAGGTGATCTGCTCGATAACTTCGAGCGGGTTGGCAATCCCGCCCGACCAGAAGGCATCCCACAATCGGTCGATCTTGTTTCGCAGTGTTCCCGTGATCACCTTCGCGAGCATAGTCCTTGACGTGCAGGCTGCCGGGGATGCCGCTGTAGTGTCACCCAACCTGCAGGTTGTTACTAGTCGGATCCGGTGTGCTACTTAAGGTAGTCAAGGCAGCCTGCCCCGCAGGCAGTACGCCATCTGACCTGCCAAGTCTGTCGAGCCGTGGCTGAGGACACGAAACCCAGGACCCGTCCTACCCGCGAACAGGGAGGATCCATCCACACGGATCTGCCCGAGCAAGTGTCTACGGAGCTGTTTGCCTCCTTGCGAGCAACGGCGCTTCGTGCGCCGGCACGGGTTGCGTTGATCATGTTCATAGCCGAAAGCGAGCTCCACGCCACCTCGGTACATACAGCTCTGCCCCCTGCGGACTCCACCCATCGAGGTACGGCTCGAGGTCTGCTGGCCGCAGCTTTGGTGCCGGCGTGACCGGGAGCTGGACCAGCGGATCCATGACCTCTGCATGCTTGCGCGCCCATTCCAACCAGCGCTTCGCCTCGCCGGCCGGCTCGTCGTTGTCGGCGTCGAGAATCCGAGCTTCTAGGGCGTCGCAGTACAACCGCACCTCCTGGCTCAGGCACCAGCTTCTGACCTGCTGTTCCAGCTCGGCGACCAGGCGGTCGTGCGTAACGAGCCGCGTCGCCTCGTCCATTGCGGTCTGCCAGCAGGCCTGGCGGTCGTCGGTCTCACGGCGAGCGGCGGCGGCCCAACCCTCGATCACGCCCAGTACGGATGCGATCGAATCGTCGATCCTGGCTCGCTCGCCGTCCCGCCAGTGAGTACGGCAGCCGTCGTAGGTATGACCAGGACCGCGCACCCAGACGTAGAGCTGGCAGAACCGGTCAAGGTCCTCGGCTTCGGGATGCTGCTGGTCGATGGTGATCCGGTACGAGAAGCCGTCCACTACGATGTTCAGCTCGCCCTCGCGGCACGAGTAGTCCGGTACACCAGGTCGGCCGTAAGTGGTGATACGGCCGCGGTGCTTATCAGCGATCGGCTGCTCCTGAACCGTGTAACCACGGCGAATGGCTTCTTGGGTCAACCCATGGAGGTACAGCAAGCAGCGATGACGCAGGCTGCCGCCCATGCGGAGCCGACCGGAGTCGCCTTGGATGGTCCTCAGGACCGGATGGAGATCCCGCAGCTCAGTGGGCATCGGCACGAGCGACAGGTTGGTATCGCGCCGGCTGTTCGGGTGGAGACCGCTGAGCAGCCGAATGCGCAGCTCACCCCCCTTCGTCCGGGTCTTCTCGATGCGCTTGCCGTCGGGGATCAGCTGGTTGCGCTTAGTGAAGTCGACGACCTGGCGCCAGTGAGTCTGCACGGCGTCGTCCACCGGCTTGATGACCTTCTCGCCAGCGGCGAGCAGCTCGTTGACGAGTTCCACAGCAGCGGCCCGGCGCTCGGCTGAGATTCCGGCGGTGGTGTGAGGAGGTGGGCGCTTCGGTCCCGGGTGAGCCGAGGAGGTACTCGTAACTCGCTGGGCATGAGCGCCGGTGGTTGCAGGCCGGTGCTGGCGAGCGTGCTGGTCGATCTGCGGTGTCGGTTGTGTCTTGGCGTTATCTGGGTACCGACCGCGCTCGAGGTAGAACCGCCCGGCGCCTGTGATAGCCGCTCGCCAGGGAGATCGACGAACCACGACGAGGCCGCGGCTATGCAGGGCGGTCGCCGAGACCTTCTCTCCGTTCGGAGCGTCGGCCAGGTCGTCGCCGTCAGCGACGCGCTGGAGGATCACGCGCTGGCGGTCGGTGAGCTGACTTCGACGCACCGTGCCAGTCCACCAATCAGCACCGACCTGCGGCAACCGTCCTTAACTAGGTCCACCCAGTCAGGTGGCGGCGAGTGGCTGGCCACCGTCACGTGTGGTGCGGTCATCTGTGCATCGAGAGCACGTCGGACTGGCTATCGTTAGGTCGTGGGCAGAGACGGTGTACCACTGTTGGCAGGAGATGCCGCGTGCTGGTTGTCGATGGCAAGGCCACAGCAGCAGCGTCAGCACCGGGGGAAGCGAAGAGGCAGAAGGAGCGCGAGTGGTAGCGGCGAAGCTCACAAGCCTGATCACCGATACGGCCATGTGACCGTTCGTGTCCATATGATTCGCCACAAAGTAACATCGCAGGTAGTACGCACTTTGCTGAAGATCCTCCGAGAGCTGACGGACGAGAAGTTCGGCAAGCGGCCGGCAGACGCGGCCTCTTGATGGCGCTTGTGCTGGTGAGTGACGTCTACAGGTTCGGAGCCAACTAAGCGCGGATGCTCGCGCCTTGGCAACGGCAGCGTCACTCCTCAAGGCCGGTCTCCCGGCAAGCACATGGCCGCTCAGCCGGGCTCTAAGCCATGGAATGCGCGGGGGACACCTGTGTCTTCGTTCGTATACGGGCTGTGCTCGAGGCAGAACGGCGCGGCATCGATGATGGTCGGCCCGTCAAACTTGAGCGGTGGATGACGCCGAGGTCACAGTCATGAAGCATGGTCTCCGACCGCTTTCGCTAGCCGAGCGTCGGCCAAGGTCAGGCCCACAGCGTTCCTGCGGACTGACGATGTGGTTTGCCCATGCCCGTTGTCCACCGCTGGAGCTTGCGGACAGGCAGAAGTCAAGGCCAGGTTGTTGACGTGTGTCGGGGGGAGGACCACCTATGTATGTGTCTCAGTCGTTAACATCAATTGCCTGATCCGCGATCATCACTACGTTGTTGCCGAAGCACATTGATAGGAGGCCTATCGGTGGCCGACTCCGCTGGCGTCACGCCTGAAGGTGAAGCACATTCTACGGTCGAGCTGCTAGCATCAAGCAATGATGACCACCGCCGCAATCCGCAGCTAGCACTGTTACTGAAGTCTATCGCCTGGTTCTGCGGTATAACAGGATTCCTTTTCCCTGGTTTAATCCTGATGATACTACGCGTGAACGAAACGCCAGAATGGGCAATGATCGTAACTGTGACGCTCCTAGGGATTGCGACTCTGGCTGGCGCCCGCAGTTCATACTATAACAAGGCTCCTCGCGAGGAACGTTTCCAGCAAGAACTTAATCTAGCCAAGAAGAATTTGGCTGCAACCAATCGTCTTATCACCCTCCTGAATGAGGAGTTCAACGAGCAGGTGGCAGAATTTGAGGAAATTAAGAGGAGGATAGACGACAAGAAACGTGCTGAGCAGTACGACCCAGGTGATGCACCCTCTCTGGTGCGACTTATCACTGCAGAGATGAGAGCAGAGGATCGGCGTGATGATCGCCGACGATGGGCAAGGGACGTACTGCTCCTCGTGGCTGGATTCGTCCTAGGTGTGGTTGGGAACTGGGTAGCGTCTCCGTTGTTGACGATGTTCTCATGGTAACGATGATGCTCACGCTAGCCTGACAACGCCGCGTGAGGCCACGGTGCTCGTCGAGTAAGACAACTGGGCCAGCCGTGTCGACGTTAGTGTAGTTACCTTGTTCTCGGATCGGCGGCAGCACACGGCAGCGTGTGGATGATTCCGCAGTCGCTACTTCGATTACGATTACGTGGTGACGTAGCAAGGAGAGCGTGAAGCCTAGTGTGAAGGCGCTGGCCTTTGGCGGCGCTTGGAACTCTGTTGCGGCCACTTGATCACTTTGTCGAGATCCGGCGCAAAGAAGAAGAAGGAGTTTCGTTCGACGAACCTGTTTATCGGACCGATTCGCTGAACGTTGCCGCGCGAAGCCCTGTGATCAGTTAGTACTGCGTCCTCGCCGCCAAAGCGGCGCTCGAAACTGTCGATGGCCTTAATTGCATCTTCGCTGAACTTACGGAGAGCTGAGGCACTCAACCCGGTCTCAGTAGCGACTGCGCGCCGGTCGCCGTGCTGCCTACACCAAGAACGCCAGGTTCGAAGCCACTGCGGCTCTGGCAGGAGCTGATCCATTACATCTGCATGTCGAAGGCGTTCTCTCCAGCCTGGTTGGCTGGGGTCTTCACCTTCAAGAAGGCGTTTAGTGAACGATGCTAGTCTTCCGGGGTCGGGGTCACCCTTATCGAGGACGGCGGTGACATCGAACCATCGGCGAGCTGCCACGGCATACAAAACTCGGCTATTCTCGCCAAAGGTTGTGTAAGCGACTGTCTTAGATACTGCTGCATAGTCGTGCAGAATCTTTAGCGCCGTCAGCCCGGTAGTGCAGTCGGGCGCCAGGTGGAAGTCGACGAAGGCGACATCCCACTCCTCCCCGCGCTGCGCGGCTCGATCGAGTTCACCGATAGTTGAAAATAGGTCAACTGTGAATTCTGGTGCGGGGAGCTTAGACCGTACGTAGTCAAGGTGAGCCGCCTGATCTTCGACTACCACAACTCGAGACTGGCTCATGAGATTCTGCCTCCACCTGTGTGACGATCTTCGAGACGCTCCCACATCGCGCGGACTCGCTTCCCCGGCCCAGAGGGGTGGTCTTTCAAGCTTAGTGAACCATGACGAGCCCTCAGCATCCGTTCGAGTCGAGCCAGACTTGTGCCGGGGGCGCACCATGTGTCAGGGGGGAACGGCCGGCCGTCGTCATCTACGGAGATGACAAGACAGTTCGCAGCGGATTCGAGCGTCACCGAAACGTTCCGTGCTCTAGCGTCTAGTGCATTGGTAACAAGGTCATTCATGACGATGCGTGTCACATTACGATCATCTCCGTAGAGAGGCCCCAGGTTGATGTTGAACTTCGGCAGAAATCCGTAGACGCGGGTCATCCGTCGAAGAGGGCCTACAAGGCTGCCGGGCCAGTCTACATCCCAATGGCCAGTGTCCTCGAGTGCGCCGAACTCGTCGAGTTGACTTCTTGCAATCCGGATCGCGTCGTACGCATGAGGAACCTGATGCTTGAACTGTGCTAGCTCCTCTCGTGCCTGGTTGAGAGGAAGAGTCATCAATGAGTGTAGGCTACGAACCGTCTCAGATCTGCCAGCATTCTTCTCGACATCACCTTCACGTGCAGCTACACATACGATTCGGTCAGTTTCGTGAATTCGTGATGATGCAACCATTGTTGCCATGCATAGTAGGCCGACAATTGGCAAACTGCCTGCCGGCCAAGGGGCGAATATACATATGCCCACCATCAGCACCGCCATGATAGGGCCGCACCAAGCTCGCAGGAGTCTTAAGAGAATCGGCTCAGGATCGTACACCGTGTAGAAAGCCGGATCCACGAAGGCGTTATAGAACATGCTCGTGGCGAACGCTGCTCCGGCAGCCAGGGCAACTAGTCGCCAGCCGAGGGGACCGTCGGCGTCCATCAACCAAGGGCCCACCACTACGATACCGATGGCGCCTAGCCCCTCCAATACTCCCGGGATGTTCACCTCGTGTCGTCCGTGGCTGCCCTCAACACTGGAAACGACATACGCCAGCAATCGCTCACTCGGTGTCGACTCGCTCACGCCGTGTCGACCAACAACATGACCTAATGCCGCGCCGACCCCTGCGGGGAGCAGTATGAGCAACGTCCACCACTTCGCGTCCCCCGCCACCGTCGCCACTGCGGCCACCGTGACCATCGCTAACCTGAAGGCAGTAGCCCGTACCACCTGGTCCGCGGTTCTCTGAGCGATGATCCTAAAGGCGAAGTCACTGCGTCGGTTCGTCAACGTCACTGCGCAAGGATCTCGCATCGCCAGCTCGGTGCAAAGCACAAAAGTGCGTCCTCTCAGGCTCAGCTGAAGTCATCAGCAGCACCCATAAGCGATCAGAAACGTGCCGAGCCATGCCTCACATCGACTTTACCTCGCTGCGCTCGCCAAAACTAGTCATAATACTATAAGTTGGGACGAGCGAGCTAGGGGCACTGCTCGTTGAGGCTTGCTCCCCGGGTCGTCATAAATGCGACCCTCAGCCCGTCGCTAGCGAAGTGACGTTGTTCGGTGGCAGGCTGCGCTACCGCCAGCGAACATTCTGCTCGGAACACGGTTCTGGAACGTATGACGGATGAATGTTCAGTAGGATCTTCAATAGCGGTGGCTGATCTGCCGTCAGGATCTTCCCGGAGAAGATCTTGCTGTCCGCCGGGCAAACGTGCCGGCCAGTGACATCGCCGGTCGGTATCTGCCTGATGCCGCCATCCTTATAGAGTAACGTGACCATCGAATCATCGACTCGAACTACGTAACCGACGCTTGAAGGTGACTCATTGCGGATTTGGACGATCTCCATAGGCGCCCAGGCTGGACCTTTTATCGCAACCGCAATAGCGGCCCAAACAGCAACTCCGGCCAGAACTTTCTTGATTGTACGGCTCAGTGCGCCGAGTAGATGTGTGATCTTTGCTATATCTCCGTTGTCCTGCTGCAGATCCACCTTTCCAAATAGAACCTTGTCGAGCCAACGAGTTATTCCATAGAGTGCGAGGATCTCGACCGGGATCACGAACAGGACTATCCATGGCAGTATCGTGCAGTTGATAGCAAGTATGATCAGGCTTGCGATTATCAGCCTCTTCTTGGTAGAGAAGGCCACTAGTCGACCCTTGTGCAGGTCCACTGGCTGGTCTGACCTGAGGATGGAGTAGCATAGATATACAAAGGGTGCGACCGCGCCACTCCATCCGGTGAGAAGACCATAGAATGCAATAGCAAAGAATGCCGTCAAATTGACGTTCGCTACCAAAGCCAATGCAATTTGCGGATCACCGTCCGCGAGTACGAAGACACGCATCACAGCCGCGGCCGTGGGGACCCCAGCCAGCCAAGCAGTTGCTGCCCATCGACTCAGCGAAGTCGATATCTTGGCTGGCCTGCCATCGTCAAGTAACTCACTCAAGTGATACTCTAATCGTCGCAAGGTGGGATCATGTTGCAAGTAGGCGGCAAGCTAAAGTGTCGTTGCGACTGACGGTACCGTTACAAGCTTCCGCACTGCCCTCCCCCGGGTCTGCTGCACCGATAGGTAACAGTTTCAGTCACGCGGCTTGGCTGGCCGGTGGGGCCATGATGGTCTCGTACTCGATGGGGATCAATCGCGACAGGGATCGTTGGCGTCGTCGGCGGTAGTAGGTGCGTTCGATCCACGTCACGATCGCGGGCCTCAGCTGCTGGCGGGTTGGCCGACGAACTGCACAGCCTCCAAGTCCTGCTCGACACGTCTTTGGCCGGCTCCAGCAGCCACCTCAAATCGATCATCCGGCCAGGTGAAAGCACCTTGGACGCCGAGCAGGCCGTGCGAGTCTGCCAAGGCATGTGCACCCTGGCCATCGCCACGGTCACCCGGCGCGGTGAGCCACGCATCAGCG
>WUUC01207138.1_pt1 | contig 26826 bp, 26 predicted proteins | sample 6278441 | NCBI WGS metagenome assembly WUUC01 (sample SAMN13675441, study PRJNA597444) | soil metagenome | isolation source: soil | place: USA: Washington | collected 2017-10 | reverse complement strand
GCGATGATCTCGTGCCGCGAGCGTCTGATTGACGAGCTCAGGGACGCTGGCGTCAAGAAGGTGCTATGCGTCGGCGTCGTCGGGTATTCAGCGCTCATGAGCAGCGACAAGTTGCTTGCGATCACGAACGTACGCGGACGCTGGAAGCAGGCCTTCGGCATGGACATCCTCGCCACGCTCCCGCCTGAGTTCGTCCTCGGCGCCTCCGACTACTACCGCGACTTCGCGTATGACATCGAGAAGTTCTTCACCACCGAACCGCAGCCGACGCCCGATGTCGAGCTATGGGTGCCGGAGACGCTGAAGGAAGTTGCTGAGGCGTTCGATTGGCTCGGCGAGGCGAAGTCGGTTTCGGTGGACCTCGAGACAACGGGCTTCTCCCCCGTCGCGTCCGACATCCTCGCCGCGGGCTTTGGCGTGCTGAACGGGGCCGATGCCAAGATCGTGATCCTCGACAATGGCGTGCTCGCGAAAACGAAACCGTGGCGCCTGATCGGCGAGCTCCTGGCACGCGATGATCAGGACACGATCTTTCACAATGCGAAGTTCGACCTCCAGCACCTGAAGGATCAGCTGTCCGTACGGCGACGCCTTCGCTACGAGCCTCGATCGATTCAGGACACGCTGCTCCTGCACTACTGCCTTGACGAGCGCCCGATTGGACGCTTCAAGTGTCACGGGCTCGAAGCAATCAGCCGCGTGCATTACGACGCGCCGGACTACGGGATCGATGTTGCGAAGTTCATCAAGGAATGGGAAGTCGCCGACAACTACAACCGGCGTGCGATGCGTGAGAAGCTGCACGTTTACCTCGGGCTCGACTGCTACTACACGGCGCGGGCCTTCCCCGACTTTTGGAACGCAGCGATGCGCGAGGACGAGAAGCTGCTCGACCTCTATGAGGACTTGCTCGTGCCCGCAGCGATCGCGCTCGCCGACATCGAACACCACGGGATCCTTGTTGATCGCGAGTTCTACGAGGCGACCAGCATCGAACTCGGCGGGAAGGCACGCAAGTTGCTCGCGAAGATTCAACGTAAGACCGGCATCAAGGACTTCAATCCCGGTTCGCCGAAGCAAGTCAAGGAGTACATCTACGATGACCTCGGCATGCCGTTCGGACTTCGCAAGGACAAGGACGGGAAGGTCTACCACACGGCACGACGAGGCGGACTGCAGGAAGGCGCAACCGCGGCGCCCGTGCTCAAGGCGCTTGCGTATCGATACCCCGAACACAAGGGCATCATCGATGACATCGTGGAGTATCGGAACCTCACGAAGAACATCGGTACGTATGTCAACGGGATCCTCAATCGCATCGACGTTGACGGCAGGATCAGGAGCAGCTTCAATCTTGCCGGCACGTCAACGGGGCGTCTGAGCTCCTCCAATCCGAACTTGCAGAACGTGCCCGACGCGTCACATACTGGCGTCGAGATCCGCGCGGGCTTCATCCCGCCGCCTGGCCACGTGTTCATCGAAGCCGACTACAAGCAACTCGAAGTTCGAGTCGCTGCGTGGCTCAGCGACGATGCGACGATGAAGGAGATATTTGTCAGCGGGCGGGACCCACATCAGGAGATTGCTCACTCGATCTATCACAAGCCCAAGGAAGAAGTCACGCACTACATGCGGTGGCTTGCGAAGAACATCCTCTTCGGGCTGCTGTACGGTCGCGGTTACGAGAGCGTGGCGACCGGGCCTGAGCAGGAGGACATCGCGGCACGCGGCGGTCAGCGCTGGGGCCTCGATGAGGTCAAGATGTTCTATGACAACCTGCTCGCTGAATGGAAGGACTTTGCAGCGTGGCAAAAGAATCAGAAGCACATCGGGTACACGGAAGCCGAGATCATCATGCCGACGGGCCGGCGCAGGCGCTTCGGTTTCATTCCCAAGCATGACAATGGATACGTCGGTCGGGCCTCCTTCAATAACCCGATCCAAGGAACGGCAAGCGACTTCACGCTGTACGCGTTGCTTCAGCTGCACGCGCGACTCCCTGAAGGCGCTCACCTTGTCCTGACCGTGCATGACTCGCTCGCTGTCGAATGCCGGGAGGAGCTCGTTGACGAGGTCTCAGCGCTCATCGAAGAGATCATGACGACGGACACCCTGTTCGACATCGACGTGCCGCTCGCCGTGGACATCGACGTTGAGTATCGCTGGGGTCAAAAGGAGTTCGAGAAGCAACACAAGGTCATTGCCGACGAAGAGCCCGAGGTTGAGATCGCCGACGTGCCGGCAGTCGTCGTGGACGCGTGATCGCAGGACCTACAGTTGTGAGGATCTGCACAAGGTTGACGCCCTGACGGATCGCGGGTATCATGCTCCGCATGAGAGATCAATCAACCCGAAGGAGCAACGCAATGCCTCGCAACCGCAGTTTCCGAGAGAACACCGCACACGTGCCCGCCAACCCGCCGCGCCCAGCTGAGGCCGGCCCGACGATGACCGAGCCGCAGGCACGTTTCCTGCGCAGCCTCCTCGATGAGCGCCAGATCGATGAGCAGGCCCGCGAGCAGATGCTGGCCCGCATCGACGCCGACGACGTGAGCAAGTCACGCGCCAGCGACTGGATCAAGCGCCTGCTCGACAAGCCCAAGGTCGGCCGCACGAAGTCGCGCGGTCAGGATCTGCCCGACGTGCCGGCAGGACGTTACGCCGTGACAGGCGACGACGGAGAGACCGACTTCTACAAGGTCGATCGACCGACCAAGGGCAGCTGGGCGGGAAGCACGTTCGTCAAGCTGATCACGGGACCCGACGAGCGCAACATGAGCGACACCGTTGCACGCACGATCCTCGAGCGCATCATTGCCGACGGTCCTGCGAACGCCGCCATTCGATATGGCCGCGAGATCAAGCACTGCTCGGTCTGCAACATCCAACTCACGAACAACCTGAGTCGCGCGCTGGGCATCGGGCCCGTGTGTGGCGGCAGGTTCTACGACGACGACGCCGAGTGGAAGGCGATCAAGAAGGATGCCGCTGAGGACCTCGAAGCGCGTGGCATCGATCCCAAGGGCAGCAATGACGACGTGGAGATCAAGCCGAACGACTGCCCGAACTGCGGTCCCGGCGAGTGCTACCACATCTGCCCGAACAGCCCGCACTACTACACGCCGGAGCAGGAGCGTTACGACGACGCCATGGACGATGGTTCTGACGACGTACGCGAGCGCTACGCGGGTGAGGTCATCACCGAGGATCAGTCATGATCACGTTTGACGGCAAGGACTTGATCGTCAAGCCCCCGAGGTTCCCGAGCGCCGAGGTCAAGGAGGACCTCGGCGGTCGTTGGGACAAGAAGTTGAACGCGTGGCGCGTAGCACCGTCATCGCTGAACGTCCTACGTCTTGTCGAGTGGTACGGTGCTGACGTGCTCAACGGCGCCAGCGAGGAAGTGCGAGACCTCGCTGAGCAGCCGTGGGGCTTCAAGGGCTTTTCGGACGACGAGCTCGCGACCGCGGCACGTCACCCGTCCTGGGATCAGCTGTACGGGTTCCAGCGCGAGGGCGTCGAGTATATGTTCTGCAACCCACACGGCGCGACGTTGTGCGCGCTGTCGTGGGGCATGGGCAAAGGCGCCGTGTCCGTCGTGACGGCGGACCTCCTCGAAGCGAAGAGGATCCTCGTGCTGGCACCGCTCACGCTTGCGCCCGCATGGCGCGGCGAATGGGAGCGCTGGTCGGCAACCGATCGCGACGTGAAGCGATCGACTGCCGGCGACCGTTCACCCGGGCCTGAGGTCACGATCGCCAATCATGAGGTCATTCAGGAAGTCGTGCTGCGCGACGAGCACGGCGAGGTCACGCAGCCCGAGTGGGTCACGAACGCGCGACGTGTGAAGGCGTGGCGTGAGGATGGTCCTAAGAAGGTCGATTCACGAACGGGCAAGGCCAAGCTCGTGCGTGAGCGCATCGTCCGCGTGCGGCGTGATTACCTCGCCGTTGACTGGGACCTGATCATCGTGGACGAGTCGGTGTTGCTCAAGAACCGCAAGGCCGTCAAGGTCGATGTCCTCGGGCAGCTTCGCAAGAACGGCGATCCGTTCATGTTCCTGCTCTCGGGCTCGCCGACGACGAAGTACCGCGATGATCTGTTCCCTCAGATGAAAACGCTGCTGCCCCGTGCGTTCACGTCCTACTGGCGCTTCGCCGAGTTCTTCACGGTCGTTGACAAGGACGGCTGGGGCTGGACGATCGAAGGCGATCGGCCCGACCACGATCCTCACCACTACCTACGGGATCTCATGTGGGTGAAGTCGCAGGACGAGGCGCTGCCCGACCTGCCCGAGTACATCGTGAACCACATGCCGGTCGATCCCACGACGAAGCAACGCAAGGCCCTCGATCAAATGATCAACGACTGGATTGTCGAGCTCGAAGAGGCGCCCGGCGAAACGGTGGTCGCTGACAATTGGTTGGCACGCACAACGCGCCTCGCTCAGATCACATCGAATCTCGGCAGCCTGCCTAAGCCGAACGGCGCGGGCTTCTTCCCGGCATCGTCGGCGAAGGAGGATCTGCTGGTCGACTTGATCAAGCAAGGCGACATCGAAACGCCGCTGCTCGTTTGGTCATGGTTCGTGGAGACCACGCACTCGATCGTTCGTCGCATTGAGAAGGAAGCACCGCACCTACGAGTCGGCTCCATTGTGGGCGCTGATGATCGCGACGTGAAGGACGCAACGATCGCTGCGTACAAGGCCGGCGAGCTCGACGTGCTGGTCATGCAGATGAGCACCGGCAAGTTCGGGCACACATTCACGCACACAAGGACCGTGTTCTACCACGACCGCGCCTTCGACTCAGACGCTTGGGTTCAGTCGCTCGCACGTGTCCGCAGGATCGGCCTCGATCATCGTCCGGTCCTGATCGTGCCCAAGGTCGATGAATCAGCCGACGACCTCATTGATGCGAACCTCGAAGGCAAGCTCCAATCAATCGCACGCATGACGAATGGCGATCTCGCCCGTCTGTTGCGCAGCCTTCGCTCCTAGCGCTCAGCGCTCGCGTGCTGGCTCCTCCCGGCACGCGAGCGCGAACGTAGCCTCAGACATCGATTCAGCGTCGCGTGCCGTTAGGAGCGCGTAGGACGCGGCTCCTGAGCCGAGGCCGGCACGCACGGGACACGCGCCGACCTCGAGCATGCAGGAGGCTCAGGCGTGCAGAGGGTCACGCCTGATCGATCGTGCACCGGGCGAAAAGGGCACGATCGCTCGACGCGCCACGCGCCAAGTTGTAAGCGCCGTAGCCGGCGCGAAACCGCTGGACGTACATGAGGCCGCGATCCGTGGTGCTACGCCGCACGCGCTGGCACGCGTAGCGATCCCGCGACGTACGTGCCCCGGGCGCCCTCACGGATTGATCGTGCATGAGTACGTGAGCGGTGGATCATTGAGCTCTGGCGTGGGCTCGCACGTGAACGTCCGGCCCGTCAACGTCGGTTCGGGTCCTGCTGGTCCTTGCGGGCCAGGTGATCCCGGCGCGCCATCGGCGCCAGGCGATCCCGTCGCCCCGGGCGGCCCAGCTGGTCCGGCCTCGCCAGGAGGTCCGGGCACGCCAGGAGGTCCCGGTATGCCAAGCGTGCCAGGCGCGCCAAGCATGCCCTGAGGACCGATTGGGCCGAACGGACCGACGCGTCCTGACGGGCCATCCCGACCAGCAGGACCGCGAGGACCAGCAGGACCGCGTGAACCAGACGGCCCGCGCAGCTCCGTGCCGCCGCCCCCGACGCGACCGGGAGGAGCAGGCTCAACAGGAGGCTCAACCTTTCTGCCCTTTCCACCGCCGATGCGTTGCTCGCAGTTGAGTTCACGTACAGCATCGCGTGCCAGGACGAGTCGCCTTCGGAACTCCTCATTGGCTGCGATGTTGTCCTCAGGCTCACGCGTGACCGGTGCGTCAAGAAGAAACTGATACAGAGATGTTGACGGCACGACCGCTTTGCAGATCCGCGAGCGCTGATCGGTCGCGTCAGCCAAAAGAAAGGCCATCACTGCGAAACCCCCTGCAGCAAGTATCACGCCGAACACAATCAGAATCTTCCACGGAAGTGGCGGTTGACGCCTCATCGGGGAAACCTCACTTGGTCTTTAGGATCAGGACTGACCTTGAGCTTTCCTTGCTGATACTGCCGGACGAAGAACCGTTGCTGGTAAGGCTTCAACGGAACCGCCGCGTTGCCATCCAGGTTGGGCTCGCAGTCGAAGATTGGTAGCTGAGCTTCGACGCGTTTGCTCCGAACATCCTTCAACGGCGCGTAGTCGCCAGCAATCGAATGAAGTTCGGCACGCGTTTGATTCTGTCGAGCACATAGCCTCCAGCTTGCCGCTCGACTGTCATTGATGTCGCGATGTTCGATCGCAACAATGACCCCGAGCATGACCCAGGAGGCTAAGGCCATGACGAATAGGACGCGAAGTTTGGTTTTGAGGGTCATAGCTTGTCTGCCAGCAACCCGACGCCTGCAATGACGAGGCCAGCTGACGTGAGGATCGTTCCTGTCAGCCAACGTCGATCGCTCTTGCGTTCGGCGACAGCTTCCTTGCGCTCAGTCTCGCGCTGCTCGTTTCGTTTTTCGAGTGACGACTGAATCCGCTCAACACCGGTTCTACATTCGCTCGTGTCCTCACGCACGGCCTCAAGGTCCTTCTCGAGCGCGACCATTCGCGTATGTAGGTCTTGCTGTTCCAAGTTCATCATCCTCGTATTGAGTCGCTTGAACTCGTCTTCTATCCATCTGTTCTCAGGCATTAGTGTGTGGTATCCACCATTGATGGTCCGCTAAAGCTTGGGCTGCCGCGGTCCTCGTCAACGCGTAGCGTCATGACCTCAGTCGGAGCGTTGTAACTTCCTGAGATCACGCGAGCCTGCCGACCTCGATCACCGGTGTCAGGATCGATCGCGTTCTCCATGTGGACGAGTTCGCCGTACGCTGTCAGCAAACGTGACGGGTGGATCTGCTCGTCACTCAGGTACGCCTTCACGTCACCAGGCGCAAGCGCCAGGCTCGTGCTCATCTTGATGCGGGACGAGGCTCGAAGTTCGGTGTCGGCAAGCGCGGTCAGCGTCGTCGTGTCGATCGGGCCCGATGCTGAAATGAACTTGGTCCTGTATCGAATCGGCACGAGCTTGTCGAGCGCGGTGACGATGCCGAGTTGTGCCGACGTGCGCGTGACACGCAGCGGGCGCTCTGCAGCGTCAACGCCCGTAGCGATCACGCGGTTATAGATGACCTCAGCGTTGCCGCCTCGAGCACCACTGAAGTCGCCAGCGACCGTGTAGATCGGAACGGTCGGCGCCGTGCGAGCCCGCATACGCAACTCGGGGCCGACTGACAGCTGATGCCCGTATGGCGCGTAAACAGTCTCGGCGTGATCGCGCAGCGATCGCAACTCCAGCGGCGCGTACCCAGCGGGCAATGCAGTCGCCGGCACTGCGAGGTCCACCGTGCTTTGCGAAAGCCCAGGAGCGAACGGGAGGCTGTCGGCGACGACCTGATTGGCCTTGAGGATTGAAGTGCCGCCCGATGCGTATGCCGTGTTCCGAAAGCAACGGATCGAGTTGAGCATCAGGAGGTTATGCGCGCCGAACGTGAAGTCAGCACTTGCCCCGCTGATCTCGAAGTAGAGCAGGATGCGAACGTATCGCCGAGGCGTCGTGAATGTGACCGTTCGCGTGCCTGAAGCTCCAAGTGTGTTGAAGTTCTCAGACAGGATGGTTTCGCCTACCGGCGCGGTGTGAGGACCGTTCGCTAGATTCTGAATGTAAAGCGTGGTCAGCGTGTTCCATGGAAATGGCATCGCCGACCAGGCCTCGTAGCTGATCGAGATTTGCTTGATGTCGGAAACGTCAGGACCGAAGTCGAGATAGATGCCAGCCTCGGCGTCGTATCCCATTTCACATTGCGCGCCTCGGATCCATCCGAAGATGATCTTGTGAGCGTGCTCCATCGCGAACCCCGGTGCCAGCATGTTCGCTGGGATGCTCGACGCGTCCGGTGCAGCCTTTAGATCCTTCCACTCGCTGAGCGTTGTGTGAACCCAGTGCCGCTCGAAAGGATCATCATCCGTCTGATACTGCCCGCCTCGCAAGCGTTGCTGCACGGCATCGGGTGAGGACTGACTGTCGATCGTTTCGCCAGCCCACACTTTGGCGCCGTCGATCTCGACCTCAACCGGCGTGAACGGGTCCAGATCGGTTGCCATATCGAACTGACCGCCGTCCGGACCCCAATCGTTCATCGTCAAGTTCCCGAGCTCAGCATCGTTCAACGTGTCCCACGGTTCAGCAACGCGCTTCGCACGAATGAGTGTCTCGGCTGCCATCAGCTGCTGCCTCGCAGGCTGTAGTTGCGCGGGAACGTGCGAGCGCGCAGCGTGCCGCTATGCGACAGCTGAAGGCCCGTGTCATTGATCGTGGGATCATCCGGCACCATTGATGCAAGCAGCACCGTCACATCAACGTCGCCAGGCGGGAGCTCGATGCGTGAACCCATGCCGCCGTACGGCATCTCCGCGCCACCACCGACTGCCACGAGGCCTGAACCGTTGTGCTTGAGCACTCGTTTCGTTGCCACGTTGCTGGGAATGAACCGAGGATAGGTTGCGTAGTCCGATGCCTTGCCCGTCGGGCCAGCTACCGATCGCTTCGCTGGGATCATGACGAGGTAATCGACGCCGAGGTAATCGTAAGAGCCACCGTCCCAGTAAAACTCAAGCATGAGCCAACGCCCGTGCTGCGGTACGCAGGGCATTCTTACCACGCCGAGTCTTGTGATTCGCTTTTGCGTTGAGGAATACGGCGGCACGATCGTTCGACCCCGTGAACCGAGATCGCCGAATCGCTGTCCGTAAATAGCACCTTCAGTTGGCGGCGAGGACAAGACGCATCGCAAGCTATACGCGGTACTTGGCATGCGTAGCACGGCGTAGACCTCAACATCGATGTCCTCGCTGAACTCGTCCGGGTCCATTCGCCAAGGCTCGACGTACCAATAGGCAAGCGAGTACGTTGCGGCAGTGAGGTCTTGGTAAAGGTAGCTCCCGCCCCTCATGCTCGCGTCGCCACCGGATATGCCAGTGAAGCTAGAACCGTTTGCGGCTTCGCCTTCAACGATTCCGAACGGCGGGCTGCCGGCACCGATTCGCTTGCTCCACCCGACTGCGGCGAACAACGGGGCTGCCCCGCCGACTGGGATGTCGAGCTCGAGATCGGCAAGCGCCGGCGCCTTACCAACGATCGCTGTTGGCAGCGCCACCTTCGCGGGAAACGCAGTACTCGCTGATGCTGCAAGCGTAACGGGAGCATTGCGAACGAGCGGTCCGACTGGGATCTTGAAGTCGAACGCCATGGCACTTTTCTGCTCAAGCAAGTTGAGCCTGAGATTAGGCTGATACCCGGCAGCGCCCCGCACGTCGAAGAAGCTTGACTCCGACGCGTTGCGATGACGAAACTCGATCATGCGTCCGAGCAGTGTGGAACTGATAGCAGCGCAGAAGTCGTTGGCGTGATCGAGTGCCGTCGGCACGTTGGGATGCGTAAGCCAACTAATGATCAGGCTAAACGAGAGCGCGCCGTTGTCGCGAATGTCCGACAGCTGCTGGTAGCCTTCCCATCGACCGCGTCCACCCTTGCGCAGCCCAGCCGCTGGCTGAGGAGGCGTGAAGTTCAGCGAGTCCTTGACGAGGTAAACGGTCGTGCCATCGTTGAGGTCTTTGACCGCGGTGACCTGATCGGGCTCGACAATTCTAAGGATGTCTCTAGCCACGGAACTTCACATTCTTTCGATACGGTGCGGGCCTGCCATTTACGTTCCCCTCGTTTGCGGCGCGAGCGACTTGCTCAAGCACCCTCGGATCGTCCGGCATGAGCATCTCATTGTGCTGGTGGATCACCGTCGTCGGGCCTGATGTGACGGGCTGGGGCGAAGGCGCGGGCTCCCGAATCGGGCTCGGGCTGGCACTCGGTATCGCCGTGGCGACGGCAACGCCTGAGGTCAGTCCTCCGAGGTCTCCTGTCACGTCAACGCTCGCCACGCCTCGGGCGATCAACTTGGGCATTTCAGCGCCTGCTGCAAACAGTCCTTCGCGAAGCCATGACGGGCTCAGTGGCGAGCCGACGAACGGGATGACCGACTTCGCCGCATCAGCAACTGAACGCGCGGCGTCTGACACGAGGCCGATGCCAGCCTTGATTCCGTCAGCGATCTTCTGAGCGATCGCCTTCCCTGCGTTGAATGCTCCTTGTGCAAGGCTCTTGACCGCATTGACGGCGCCCTTCACGGCGTTGGTGATCACACCCTTGACTCCGCCCCACACGCTGCCAGCTGCTGACTTGATCCCGCCCCATATCGAACTGAGGGCCGACTTGCCTGCGTTCCATGCTGACTTCGCTGCGTCAACGCCACCCTTGGCGAGCGAGCTCACGGTAGACTTCACCGCGTTCCACGCGGTCGAGGCCGCGCCTTTGAGCCCGCCCCATATCGTGCTGAGTGCTGACTTGCCCGCGTTCCACACGGCCTTTGCTGCTGTCACGCCTGCCGACGCCGCGGTGCTCACTGCTGTCTTGACGCCATTCCAGGCCGTGCTGGCGGCGGTTTTCAAGCCTCCCCATATCGTTGTCAGCGCGGTCTTTCCCGCGCCCCAAACTGCTTTCGCTGCCGTGACCGCTGCTGATGACCCGGTGGACACCGCCGACTTGATCCCGTTCCATGCCGTCGTCGCTGCGGTCTTGAGCGCGCCGAACGCAGTCCCGAGCACGGTTCCTAGCGCGCCAGCAACGGCACCGATCGCGCCTGGCAGCCCCCCGAGCAAGCCCTTGATGATGTTGAAGATTGCGACGAACGGCTGAGCGGCAGCAGTCACGACCCCGAGTGCAACGGACAAGGTATTGCCCGTCAGCGCGTTCACGACCATTTCGATGGCGTCCGCTACGGTGTTGAGGATAAGGGCCAGTAGTTTCATCTGCTGACTGAAGAGCCACGCTGCTGGACCGAGCAGCCTCAGCGCGGCGCCCAAAGCCTGGAAAACAGGAGCAAGAACGGGCCCGACCTTCTGAGCAAAGACGATCGCAGCAACTGCCAGTTTGCCCAGCGTCGTCACGAACTCCTTGACCATCGGGATCGTGTCCTTGAAGAATTGTTGGATCTTATCGGGATTCGCTTTGATCCAATCGGCAAGATGCTTCGCGCCCTTCGCGAGTGAATCCACGAGGCCCTTGCCATTCTTCGCACTCGATGTGAAGAACTCGAAGAAAATACGAGCGACTTGTTTGCCGAGTTCAAGCCAGGACTTTAGATGTCCCATGATCGAACGCATGACGCCGCCCATCGTCCTCATATCGCTGGTCTTCTCCGCCATCTTGCCGAGCCAAGCGGCTACCTTCTGCGCGCCGCTAACAAGGTATGGCATTGCAGCGCGAGCGATGTTGAGAAGAATCTCAGCCAAGTGCCCGATGCCAGCAGCAATCGGACCAGCGAGGGGAGCGGCAGCTCTGATCACACCGCCGAACTTCGGGATCAATCCGGTGAGTCGTGTCACGAGGCCCGCGACTGCAGCACCAGCAGCCGTGCCGAACGCAGTCAGCGGCCCCTTGAGCGCCCCGAGTGCGGGCGCCACGCCCTTGATCGCAGGAATGAGTTGCCGCAGAAACGCTTGCGCTCCCGGCGTGACAGCTTGCACGAACGCGGGCCCGATCGTGCTGACTGCTGTCTTGAGTTCTCGAGCGAGCGGACCTCCTTGTTTCAACGCAAGCACGAGACCCGCGCCGAACACCCCTGCTGCGAGCAACGCGCCACCGAACGCGATGCCAAGTGCTCCGATCGCAGCAGCAGCCGCAGCCGCTGATGCGACAACGGCACCGAGCGCGCCCACGAGGCCAACGGCAAGGACCGCAACGACCGCGCCGATCGCGATTGTGACTGGATTGAGCCCTGCTGATAGCCCGCCGAGCGCCACGCGGGCAGTGCCAGCGCCTCCTCCTGCAGCGCCTCCTGCCTCACCGACCTTGGTCAGACTCGACGCGAGCCGCGTTGCCATTCCCGCAACGCCTGCCATACGCCCAGCGAGATCCTGCTTGATGTTGACATCGATGTTGATGTCGTCGGCATCGATCTTGTTGATGTAGGCCTGTAACTTGGCGAGTTCAGTCATGGCACCCGCCGTTTTCGCGACGACTTCCGGGCTCGCCTTCTCGAGATCGATACGCTGAAGCGCGACGCTCAGCTGCTGCAACTGAGCCCGCGCGTCCCCGATGTTTACGTCTGCTTCAGCGGTTGCCGTTTTGCCTGCGAACTGCGCAAGCTCCCGCCCGAGGCGATCAAGCATCGATTGCGCCTGATCGCCGTCCACCTTCGCCTCGGCCTCAGCCTCTCGCGAATCGAACTCGGACAACTGCTGCCCGAGGTTGTCGAGGCTACGTTCGGCGTCGTCCTCCTCACCGGTTATACGGAGTAGGAGATTTGCTACGTCGTCAGCCACCGAGCTTCCCTCCTTCGGGGGCGGGCTTGGCGCGTCTCTTCTTCGGTATCGCGATCATGCCCGTGGCTTCGACCTTTTCTGGTGCCGGCGGCTTGAGGAGTCGTTCTAACTTCTTCGGTTCATGGTAAGCGAGTGCCGACGCGAGGCCCGCTTCATACAACGCGGTTCGCTTGGCCTCGCCTGCCATGTCTATGAGCTCGAAGATTCGGTCCCAGGTGAGTCCGTCCTCTCGGTCGATGTTGGGACTGGTGTCCCAGTAGGCGTCGAGGTTGAGTCCCCATTGTTGCCAAGCAAGTCTGGCGACGTGGGCGTCAGCTGCTCTGACGTCTGCTGGGCCTGTTGCGCCTGGATCGCCTTCTGCCCCATCTGCACCAGGTCCAGGATCTTTCCCAACCGGCCTGCTCCTGAGACCTTCAACGCAACCTCGAACGCGTCAACGATCTCCGACGTGAGGGGACCGTTGTCGCCCTCTTCGCTGTACTCGCCTGCCTTCCAGGCTTCCTCAGACGCGTACCCTTCGTATTCCCATTCCGGCACGTGTTCATGAAGCGCGGGAATGAGGACTCCGAGCACGCGATATGTCTCGTGCCCGTAGTTGCCAGACATGATCGCCTGGAAGTCAGCAGCCGACAACTTGTGTCGAAGCCGAGCGTGCTTCTGAGGTACGACCGGGAGGACGTGATTCCCGAGCTTGACTACTTCGCCCATTGGTTACTCCCTCTGTTGTGCTGCGTTTACGCCGCGATCGCTCCCGGCGTTTCGATCGCCCAGTAGCCGTGCTCCTTCTTCGCCCCGGCTGCAGGATCGGGCTTGATCGTGAGCGTGACCTCACCGTTGACGGGCTCGCCCTTCTCGAACTCGAGTTCGGTGTCCTCCGCAGCCATCGAGGCCAGCGGAATGATGCGGCACACGGCAGGCGGCCGTGAAACGATCGGCGGACCCGGCTCGGTCACGACGCCGGCACCCGTCGGCCGGTAGCTGATCAGCGCGATCCGGAACTCCCTGAATGAGGAGTACAGCCCAGCGTGGACCAGCTGGTACGCTGAGGTCTTGGCCGCAGCAGCAGCAGCGCCTGCCGATGCCGCAACCGCGGTGCTGAGTTCGCTGTTCTCGATCAGCTTGAGATTGTCGAGGTCCAACTCGGCGATCTGAAGCGTGATCTCCCGAGTGATCTCGGTGATCTCCTCGAACAGCAGACCCGACGGCTGCTCGTACTCGAGGCCTTCGGTGTCCTTGTCGTGGGTGTAGGAAGGAGCATCGGCCGCAAGGCCAAGGTCATTCCAACCCGTCTTGGCAGGGTACTCGCCCTGCGCGTCCGCGACTTGCTGGACGACTTCGACCGGTGACGCAGGAAGCGCGACGGACGGCAGCGCCCAAAGCATCCTCGCGGGACCGGTTGCCGCATTGTTCTTGTCGTATGGAGTTCGGCCTCCCGTACGTGCCATCAGTTACCACTTCCTTCCTGCTCGTCGCGCTTGGCCTTCAGCGCCTCGCGCTTTTGTTCCACCGTCGCGTTGCCTTCCACGACGACGCCAGCCCGTTCGATCGCGTTCTTGAGCGCCTCGCCCTTGAGCGCGTCGATGGGATCCTCTTGCTCGCCGGCTACGGCGACCTTCACGCCCGGTACCGCCTTCAAGCGCTTTACCTGATCGTCGGTGAGCTCGGCCGGGTTCTCGGTGTCGCCCTTGATCAGAGTGACATCATCGACCGTTGCTTCTTCCGGCTCCTGCAGTATGACCTGAGGGGACATCTTAGACCTCCGCTGATTCGCCTACAGTGACTTGGAAGTACGCACCTAACGCGACGGTGCCGCTTGGGTGTTGCAATTCGCCGGGGAACTCTACGTCAACTTCCGATGCCGCAGCCTCCACACGACCACCCAACGTCTTGTCTCGAAGCAACGCGGCCTCAAGTTCGTCCGTCATATCGTACAGCGAGAACGCGTCTTGACCGTCGCGCGTTGGGGCTACCATAATCACCAATCGCGCGGTCCACACGCGCAAGTCACGCTGCTCGTGCTGATACTGACTGAGCGCGGGTGAAGCGGCAACCTTTCGCCGTCGCTGGATCTCACACACGACGATCGGGAAAGCCTGATCGATGTCCTGAGGATCCTCGGGGAACGCGTTGAGTCCCGCGATCTCGCCGGCCCATTCTTCGAGCTTCGTTGCGATGTCCTTGGTAGCAGTCGTCATCCCGATAGCCTCGCAGTCACCCTTATGCCGAAACGTGTCAGCGCTTGCGATGCGTTGCGCTCGACTTCAGGCAACGCTCGCTGCGCCCAGTCGCCCTGCGGCTTGAAGCCTCGCACCGATGCGTAGAAGCCACCGCCGTGTTTGTTGCCCTTCGGGATCCTGAGCGCGGGCTTCTTATCGACCCAGCGCGGGCCCCGTGGTGTCGGTGCGAGGTAGCGGCCAGGATTCTGGACGTCGTGCTTCGGATAGATCCGCTCGACGCGATGACCGAACCGTGTGACGGCAACGTAATCGAAACGAGTGTCCGGATTCTCAGCGTGCACCGTAATGACAGCTGTAGTGCCAGTCGGGATCGAACGTACACCGCGACTCATACGTCCGGTGTCCTTCAGCGCGTGCGCTGAAAAGATCAGCTCCGAATCATCGCCGACTTCTCGCACGATGTTCTCGAGTTCGTTTTCAAGGCGCTGAGCCTCGGTGCGGAAGCGACGATGGGCGCCGCGTGCATCGCCTTCTGCCTTGAGCTTTGTCATTGCGGGGACCTCAGGCTCAGCACAACGCGCGGGCCGACGTGATCGGTGACGGCACTGAGGAACCGCAATTTCTGCGTACCGATCACAAGGTATGTGTTCGTCTTGAGGACAGCCTCAAACTCGATCGGCGTTTCGCCGTCAAGGTCCTCGTATTCACCCGCTGCTTCGCGACGATCGACACCGCCCCACACTGCACACGGCATCGCAGCAGCGAGGACCGATGCGTCCTGATCGTGTAGCACGGCGGTCAGCGGGTACAGCACGGCGATGTCCTGAGCCTCGACCTCCCAGCCCACGTGGCTCCTGCCGGCGTGTAACGCTCGAGGCTGCGTCAGGAGCTCATACGTGACCTCGGACACCGATATGCGATCGCCTGCCGTTAGGAGCGCTCCTGCTGGCGCTCTGAAGCCCTCAGCCCATCGCAAGCGATAGCGCGGGTACGTTCGCGGGCTCGCTTCGCCCGACGGCCTCGCCGTTGTCGGTCGCACAACGGCGATCGGAAACACGGCCTCGGTTTCGTCGGTGACCACGGCCGGCACGCCAGGCACAATCACGACGCGTCGAACAATCACGCCCGTTTCGAGTAGCTGTCGATGAATCGTCATGCTGCAGCTCGCCATTCTTCGCGCTCAGCAAAGGCCTCGATGCTCGCCGTAACAAAGTGACGGCAGTTCGGATGGATCGGGAAGATGATCCCGAGCTTTGGATACCGCTTCGTGCGTCCTGTCAGCGAGTACGTCTTGCCATCGTACTTCGCACACTTCGGACACGGGTCCCGAACCTTGTTGACCTCAACGAGGTCGAAGTCGCGAGCGAGCATCGTCGTCGTGGTGCCTTGAAAGACGCCCTCGCTGCTCGTCGTGCGAACGACCATTTCTGCGTAGACGCTCATCTGCCATTCACGCCCAGCCTTGTCAACGAACGATGTAGCACCCTGACGCCTGAGTCGGTCGATCAAAGACGCGGCGGCTTCAGCACGTGGCTGCTCGTCGCTCAGCTGCAACGTGGCGAGGCGCAAGCCTTCGCGTCGGTACACGTCATCGACGCGCCGACCAACGGTGCGCGTGGCCTCATCGAGGCTGCTCGTGAGACTGTCAGTCAGGACGTTGATCGCTTGACGTTCAACGCGGCTGAATGCTGACTCCTTCTTGAACAGGCCCGCCGTTTGATTGAGCGCGGCGCCGACAGCGACCGACTCCGTGACAACGCGCCGAGCCTTGAGCGGTGTGGCCTTGTTGACGCGATCGAGGATCCTATGCACGTCAGCCTCTCGCATCGCGCGATAGCGCGCCTCGTGCAACCTTTCAGAGTTTACGGCTCGGGTGATCTCATTGGCGATCTCGGCCTGAGCCAGCACGTAATCCCGAACCAAGTTGTCAATAAGGGAATCCAGCGTTTCGAGCCCGCGGCGCGCCTGCGCAACTGCTGCCGCGATCCTCTCGCCAGTAACGCCCCACTTCTTGCGACGGCGAGCCATCAGCGACCGAGGCGTCCCGTCAATCGAATCAGGTCCGACCCGATGAGCTCGCGACGTGCTAGCGGGCCGAGGCGCGGGACCTTGCCCTGCTCAACGCCGTCCGGCGTCGTGGTCGTCTGCCGTTGATCCTCGATGAAGAACGCGCGACCCATTTGCAAGCGGAACTCAGCTTGAGCACACGTCGCGCGTGACAAGCGATCGCGTTGCTCCAGGCTGAGTCCGAACTCGTTTGTGCCGGCGGGAGCACCGAACTTGAGATTGTTGACAGGCGATCGGTTGCGCGGGCCTGCAGCATTGTCGATGTCGCGTTCCGCCAGGATCAGTTCTCGTTCGGCCTCTTCTTCCGTGCCCGTCCATTCGTGCCCGTTGAGCCTCATCCACTCGATGAACTCGTCCACGGTTGCGTAAGACAGCGGCGACACGACGGGAATGGCAGCAACGGTCAGCACTTCGTTTGACGCCTGAGCGGCGTCGTCCCACACGACGATGTAGGTGCCGGCAACGGGAGCAACGAGGTTCGCCTTCGTGTACCTGCCAGGCGAGGACTCGGTGATGCCAATGGTCGTGCGGGCGACGACGATGGTTCCGTCCTCGGCCTCGATGCGAACGCCGATCGACCCGACCAGCCCCTCAGCGAAAACTTCGGTCGTCGTGGCGGTGAATACGGCTCCGGGTAGCGCGGCGATCATTGTGCCGGTTCCTCCATCGGGAGTTGACCGTTGACTTCAGGCGGCACGATCGGCCCGCCGAGCTCGTGAAGCTCCTCCTGATAGACCTGTATCCGGCCCACGAGTCGATTCTGCGCTGCTTGCGCCTGCTCGATCTGAGCACCCATTTGCTGATGCTGCTCGATGCACGCGTGCAACTTCGCCTGCAGTTCCTCGCGTCGCTTCGTTGTGTCTGTCATGACGGGTCTCCTACAAACCTCATTGACACTTCATACGGACCGACTCCACCTTCGAGCGGCATGACGTTCGCAACTGTTGACGACTGGTAGCCCTTGATCCGAACGTAGTCACCAGCAGCGAAGTTGTACTCGGCAGCGATGTTCTGGTAGCACGCAAGTCCACCGTTGGTCAAATGAAACTGCTCAGCGATGATCGTTTCGGTTCCCGCTGCCGTTACGTGATACATCAGCAACGCACGAGCACCCGTCGCGTGTGCAGCCCATACGCACTGAGCAGTGATCGAATAGACACCGGCCTTCGGGGCGACGATGCGATCATTGTTAGTTACGGTGTCATGCATTCCACCATTGTCGTACCTGTCTACATCGAAAACGAAAGTCGTCGTGGTGTTATGCGGGATCGAATGGGTGACCGATCGTCTGCAGCGGCACTTGGGCTCATCGATGTCGAGGCGAGCAGCAACTGCTGCGTCGAGCTCTGCTTGCGTTGCCATGTCCAACGCGAAGCCAGGATTGGGATACGTCCCGGACAGGACTCCTCCAGCGTTGCCCGTCGGCGCGCGAGCATCGCTTAGCCTTGCGTCACCAGAGGACACGATCCCGCCGTGAGCACTCGTCGTCAACGCGCTATGCGTGTCGAGCTCACCCTGCGTCGCCATGTCCGCGGCGAATCCTGGATTGGGATACGTACCCGACAGCACGCCTCCCGCGGTGCCAGAAGGCGGCCGTGACGTGCCCGCGGCATCCGTTCCCATGAGCGTACGCGCGTCTGCAGCGCTGGCTGCACCGAGGTACGATCGGCCATGTGCCTGAGTCGCTATCGCTGCGATCGCTGTTAGATCAGAATCTAGTGGCTGCGCGCTGATCAGCGTTCGAGCGGCTGCCGCATCCGCGAGCCCGAGGAACGATCGACCGAATGCCGTAGTTGCTATCGCTGCGATCGCTGTTAGATCCGCGTCGAGCGGTTGCGTCAATGCAGCAAGCGCGTCGAGCTCTGCTTGCGTCGCCATATCTACAGCAAAGCCCGGATTGGGATAAGTGCCAGACAGTACTCCGCCTGCCGTACCTGAAGGAGGTCTTGAGTCGCCGGCGGCATCGGTGCCGGTGAGCGTTCGCGCAGCAGCAGCATTAGCGAGCTCAAGGAAGGATCGACCAAAGCCCGTCGTCGTCAGTGCGGCGATCGCGGTGAGGTCAGCATCCAGCGGTTGCAACGTGGCAACTGCAGCATCGAGCTCCGCTTGCGTTGCCATGTTCACGGCGAAGCCAGGATCAGGATACGTGCCGGACAACACTCCGCCTGCCGCGCCCGTGGGAGGGCCACCTCCGCCTCCTGCGTTGTCAAGCACGAACGCGGTCGTAGCGATCTGATCGGTGTCGGTTCCTAGCGCGGCAGTCGGTGCGGTCGGCGTGCCCGTCAGCGCAGGCGATGCGAGCCGCGCGAGCAAGGCGCTATCGCTCAAGTGAGTTGCCGCAAGCGCCACGCCGGCGATCGCCAATGCTGCCGCTGAGAAGGTTCCTCCCGTGACGAGCAAGCCCGCGGCGTTGCGCTGTAGGTACGTGTCATAGAGATCGCTGAAATAGATGATCGGGAGTCCACCATTGTTGGCGAACACGACCTGCGCTGAAGAACCGAGGTTTCCGTACAACGCGCCCGAGGCTGCGATGCTGGTGGTTGCTCCGATCGCGCCTGCGAAGTTGTAGCTAGCGCCCGGGAATGCGCCTGCTGGGATGTTTGCTGGCGGCACTAATCCCGCGGTGAGGTATCCGTTGAGAAAGTACCACTCCCACGTATCGACTGCTGACCAGCCGCCTGAGTACTGATTCACGCCGTCATTGAAGAACATCAGCCCGCCCATGCGAACGCCAGCTGAGTTCTGAAACTCCATACCCGCCCAGCCGTTCTTCGATCCCCGCATCGTGCCCGACCCGTACGCACCGGAAGCGCCAGGCAACTTCAGCGCAGCACCCGCCGTCGAAAGTTCAACGTCACCGGTGAACACGGGCGAAGCGATCGGTGCCTTCAGCGCTAGGAACGTGTCGATCTCGGTTTCGGTGTAGTACCGCGTATCGTGATCATGTGCCGTCGGAGCTCGTGCATTCGTTAGGCGTGCGTCACCTTCGAGGATCAAGTTTGCGGTGTCCGCTATGCCGTGGATCGCCGTGGTGTCGGCAGCGTGCGTTGCGAGGTCGGTATCCGAGGCCAGGGTGGCAAGGAAGGCATCGACCTCAGCCTCGGTGTAGTAGAGCGCGTCGTGATTGTGCGCGGTCGGGGCACGAGCATCGGTCAGCCTCGCATCCCCTTCGATGATCAAGTCAGCGGTGTCCGCGATCCCGTGAACGCCTGTTGTATCGGCGTCATGCGCGGCGATCTCAGCGGCGACTTCCGCTTCAGTGAAGTAGCGGTCATCGTGATCGTGAACGGTTGGCACTCGTGCGTCGGTCAGTCGTGCATCGCCCTCGAGAATCAAGTCCGCAGTGTCAGCGATCCCGTGGATGCCCGTTGTGGAGGCTGAGTGTCCAGCGATCGATGCAGCAAGCGCCGTGCTGATCGCTTGCAGTTCCAACTCGGTCGCCATGTCTACGGCAAAGCCAGGGTTCGGATAGTTGCCTGACAGCACGCCCCCTGCGGCACCGACGAGCACGCCTGGAGCGCCTTGCGGGCCAACGGTCGGTGAGACCTCGATCGTGTCACGCGTCGTTACGGCGACCGCGACTTCGCGCTCCGTCGGGTTGACCTCAAGAGCGACCGGATTCGGTCGCACTACGACTTCGCGCGACGAGGGAACTATCGTGAGCGTTGGCACGCCGCCGCTCGTCTGCACCGCGACTTCGCGTGCCGGCAGTTCAACCGTGACGTCCGGCCCCTCGACGGGCTCGATGACGACAATGCTCACTTCGTTACTTCCTCATCGAGCTCGACGTTGCCCTTCAGCACACGAGTGACTTTGCCCGTCCCGCTAATGAGTTCGAGATCGTAGACCGCGGGATCGTTCCACGCGAAGTCCTCAGTTACGTCGGCGGGAATCATCAGCGTGATCGTGCCATCAACCCCGCCGAGTTCGATCCTGCCGTTTTCGGTTGTGAGCTCAGCCTCAGTCGTGGGATCATTGATCGTTTGGCGGATCTGCATCCGCGCCGTGTACCCGGTGAGGTCAACCGGTGTCTCGTCGTCGTTCTTCCACGTCAAGACCGCCTCGAACGTCGCGCCCTGCTCGACTTGCGACTCGTTGGCAACTGAGAAGTGATAGATGCCAGCAGGCATTGGCCTCTACTTTCGTTTCTTGCGGCGACCCGTCCCGGCAGCGCGCCTCACGGACCTGACTCGTTTCATACCTTGCCAGGTGGGATCCTTCTTGGCGGACAAGTTGTGAGCCCATTTCTTCGCGGCAGCGGGAGCGAACTTCCACATCGCTCGCCGCTGCCGTTCGGACTGGAACTTGCCGCCCCCGTGGACGCGCTGTCGGGACCTACGCGGCATTATGCGTTCGCTTCCTCGCGCTCTGCCTCGTCGAGCCGCTGCTGCAGCTCCTGCTTGTTGCCGGACACGGGCAGGCCGCGCTCGCGCAACTCGTCCTGCAGCTGCTCCTTGGACAGCCCCTCGTCCCCGTTGTCCTCGTCCTCGTCGTCCGAGGACAAGCGGGCGGTGTCCCCGGTCCCCTCGCGCTCGGCATCGACGGGATGACGAGTACGCGCGACCGGATTGCTGTCGGAAGCCCCTTCGGGCTCACCGAACTGCTCGATCATCGCCTTTTCGCCGGGCGTCGGCTCGCCGAGGTGCTGATCGACGTCCACGCTGGGACCGGTGTCCATGATATGAGCGACGGGCTGGTCATCGTCGCCGATGTCCTCGTCCCTCGGCTGGCCTGCGGCGATGCGTGCCTGCTGCTCCTTCGCATCGACGTAGTTGGTCTGCTCCCAGTCGGGCCGACCGTCGGGTCCGACGACGCCTCGGAGTTCGTAGAACTCCTCGCTGTCGAGCTCGACTGCCGTGTGCTCCATGGTCCTCCGGTTCCGCATGTACGCGATCGTCTGTAGAGCAGCGACGACCGTGAGCATGTGCTTGATGATGCTTCGCACCATAGTGATTCGCCTTACCTTTCTTTCTTGCTTCGTCGGTTGCCGCTTACGCGCGGGTGGTCCAGAGAGCCGCGAGTGCGTCCGGCTCCGTGACGCCGGCACCGTACACGTGCAGGCCCTTGACCGCATCGGCGAAACGCCGCTCCGGCCTGTAAGCCTCCACCTTGCTGATGGTGTCGGCAAACGTCGTGGCGATCGGGTGCCCCGCGATCACCTTGAATCGGACCTGCTGGTTCGCCGCGCCGCCAGGCGCCGCATTGGTCGGCGTGTTGTTCGAGACCAGGATGTTGAATCCTGCCGCTCGACCGATCATGCCATTGAGCAGCGGCTGTCCTGCCGCCTGGCTTGCTGCCTCGTTGGCGACGAATCGGTCGTCCTTGCGGAGCACTCCTTCGTACCACGGGGGCACGACGGCGAAGCGCCCGTTACGTGGGACCGACCGCTCGTTCAACTTCACCGACAGATCAACCAGCTGCTCGTAAGCACCGGTCGCCCCGCCATCTGGCGAGGGTGCGACGATCGGCAGCGCGTCCGAGCCGACATCGTTGAGCACGTTGCGCCCCGCCAGCATCTGAGCGGCCAAGTACTGATCCGCGATGTCGGTGAGGCGGTACGCTGCACGCTCCATGGCGCCGCCCATGACCTTCGGACGCTGCTGCGCGGCGTCAACGTCATCGACCTGGAAGTTGAACGCCTTGGCCTGCGTGATCGTCAGCACCTTCTCGGCGTCCGACAGCGTTTCGGCACCGGGCATGTCCACGTTCTTCGTGTAGTCGAAGATCGTGGGATCGCCAATGGAGTGCAGCTTGACCGTGTCACCGGCCTCTGCGAACTCACCGACGTAATCCCGGTTGATGATTCCCGCCTGAGCGAAGACCAGCTCCTTTCGGAGCGCCTCCAGCAAGCGAGCACCCCAAAGGGTGGGGATGAATAGGTTGAGAGACACTACGTGTCCTTTCGTTGTGGTTCTGGCCAGTCAGGACACGCAATGCGTGCCGACTAGCCTCCCTGACCGAGGGCGGCCAGCGACTTATCGACCTTATCCTTGTTGGCGATGTGCTCCTCTTCGGACATGGCCCTGATCTGCTCGAGTGTGAACAGGCCATCTCCGCCACCACCGTTGAGCGGACCACCCGAGGGCGGCTTGCTCGACTTCAGGTGCTTCTTCTCGCGCAGCACACGCTTGAGGGCGCGCTCGGCACGATCCTCGTCGTCCATCTCGTCGGGCTCGAGGTACCGGTGTGCGTCGTCGGGATCGATGAACATGAGCCGCTTGGCGATCGCTTCCACGCGGGACTTTCGCTCGTACGTCTTGAGCTTGTTTTCGGCCTCTTCCTTGGCCTGGATTGCTTCGTCCCTTTCCTTCTTCGCGTCGTTTGCGATCTCCTCGAACTTGCCCTTGTCGGCCTTGTCCTTTTCGGCCTTGTCCCGTTCCTCCCGCTTGCGCTTCCGTTCAGCCTTCTTGGCGTCGAGATTCTCCTTTCGGAGCCGCTCAGCCTCGGCCTTCGGGAGCCGGACATACTCGTCCTTGTCGTCGTCGTCGTCGTCCTTGTCGTCATCGTCCTTGTCTGCCGGATCCTTGTCGTCGTCCTTGTCGTCAGGATCCTTGTCGTCGTCGTCCTTGTTGTCGTCGTCATCGTCTGGCGGCGAGCCACCGGCGACGGGCATCAGGACACCTTGACCGCGCAGCAAACCGATCTGCGACGGGGTGAGCTCCTCCATTTCCTCAACGCTGAGGATACGGCGGACACGTCCTCTGCTATCAGTGATCACGCTCATGGCGTGGTCCTTTCTCCAGCCGCTGTTGCGTTTACCCGCGGGAGCGACCCGCGTGCCATGCTGGTCTGGCGGTTGTTATTCAGGTACAACATCATCGTCCTCACTCGGTGGCGCCTCATCCGGGCCGAGCGGTGTGAGCCCCCGGCGAATGCGGAACACTTCGAGCTTCTTTTCGTCCTCGTCCCAGTCGGGATGAAGTTCGTCTACCGCGTGCTCGACTGATTCGAGCCCAGCGCCCACGGCGCGAGCATGACGCTCAGCGACCTCTTGGGGATCCTCGGGCAGCACTGAGGCGCGCTCGACACTTGGTGCGTCACCCGGCGACTGCCATTTGCGATTGAACCCGTGATTGTCCTCGGGCAACGCATCGACAAGTTGAGCCTGCATGAGGATGTACGGCACCGCGGCGTCCCAGCGCCTGCTCTTGCCGCGTGCAGCGAGCGAGGTCGGGATCAAACGGATGCGCCTTGCGGTGCCCGATTCGGCGTAGCCTTCCTTCGCGTTCGCGTCAACGAATTGCCGCGCGAGTCCCAGTCGCGTGAGGATGATGCCGACGAGATCCTCCTTGCGATTGATCGAGCTCGTGCCGTCATACGTGTACTCAAGGATCTTGAACGGCCCATTTCCATCGCCGTCCATCTCGTCCCAGTCCTCTTTTGAGAAGTACACATCTGAATCCTCAGCAGTGCCGTCCGACTTCGCGAAGCGCTCAGGCATGACCGCCCGCTTCTTTCCTGCCAAGCGATAGTTCTCGGTATCGATCGTGTGCGCCTCGTTGAGGTCGAAGAGGTGATCCTCCACCTTTGAGTAGTCGCTAATACCCATCCGAGGATCGCGCCCGAGTCGCCCGTTCGGTATGCGGCCTGCAAGCATGTTCAGTCCATGATGCCAGATGTCAGGGTATTCTGCAGTCGCTGGATGACTAGTCAGGCTACGCTGCTCGCCGATGCCCTTGACGCTAGCGGAAGCAGCCTGATCGCTGCCCTGACTGCCGGTATCCCGCTTCTCGAAGTACAGAAGATTGTAGGAGTAGCCTTCCTCCTGCAATTGCACGTAGCGCCAGATGCCGTTGTCGCTGCGCTCGACTTCATCGATGAACGCGACGGCGAGCACCTTCTTGCCACGCATCAGCGGCACGACCATCGAACGTGACTGCCAGTCGATGATCGGGTAATCCGACTGCTCAGGATCGGTGTAAATGCGCCACCACTGCTCGCCCTCAGCCGAGCAATGATCAACGGCGCTATGGAGTTCAGCAATGAAGTCGCTGTCCCCGCTCACTTCGTCCTTGCCGAGCAGCGCGTCGAGCAATTCCTGGTTCTCCTCGTGCGGCGAAACGATGAGGGGATCCTCGCCGTATAGGAAGTCAGCCCATGCCACGCTGAGCTTCTGCGGGATCGTGTCGATCTTGTAGTCCCGGTCAGCAGCCCATCGTGCATACGCACGGAGTGCGTCCTTGTCGCCGTCGTGGAATGCGATCCACTTAGCGAGGTCTTTCGTCAGCGCGTTCGTGCGCCAATGAATGCTGGCCTCGCCCGACTCCAACATCTTGCGCAGCTGATTCGCCCAGTCCGCCATTTAGCGCCGTCGCCTTCTGGTCTTCTTCGTCTTGACCTTTGCCTTGATCTTGGTTGGCTTGCTGCCCGGCAACTTCCTCCCGATCGATGCGTCCTCGTGCATCATGTAACCCTTCGGGACCTTCGCCTTCTTCACGTTCCTGATTCGCGTTCGATCGTCCTGCCGGTTCCACCGCTGGGCGGTGTCATGCGAACGCTGCGCGGTGTGCGCCTTCCTCAGCGTCTTGGCGCCCTTCTTCGACGCGCCGGCCTTGAACACGCCGCCCTTGCTACGGTGATAGAGCTTGCCGCTCTTGTCCACGTAATCATTGCCCGACTTGCCGATGCGATGCAGGCCGGCGTTCGTGTGATCCTTCGTCTTGCCCGGTCGCTTGATCGCCTTCTTCGCGTACTTCGATCCCGCGGTTGCCAGCTGAGCCTTGATCGCGCCTCGACCTTGAGCGCCTTGACTTTGCTTCTTCTTCGGCACCTTGCGGGCTGCTGCACGTTCGGCGGGCGTCCCGAGCCCGACGACTTGCGCCTTGCGTCCCGTCGTGGCGACCTTTGCCTTCGGGATCTTGGCGCCTCGAGATCGTCCGCCGGCAGGATTGACCTTGCGTTGATGCTCAGCGACACGTCGGCCCTTTCGCGTATGCGACTTGACCTTCGTGCTGCCGCCTCGACCACCACCCGACAGGCCTGCTGCTTTGCGCTGCCGATCCTTGATCTCTGATTGCCGCGGCGTGCGTGCGACCTTCAGCTGCTTGCCCTTCACGCCTCCCGAGTTCCCACGCCGGCGCTTGTTGCGGCGCTTCGCCTCGTTTTCAGATGCTCGTTCAGACAGAGCCATCAGCGAGGTCCAGTCGTCAGACGCCGTCTACGTCGCTGCGGTCGCGCAACGCTTCCCGAGCCCGCACGCCGAGGCATCGGTGTCTGCACTTGCATGTTCGGCCTTTGCGAGGGCATCGGCTTCCACGGCTCGCCGACAGGACGCAGGATCGATCCTGCCGACTTGATGTCCCGTCGCTGCCCCGTGTTCTTCTGAGCAGCACGCCTGGCAGTTCGCATCGGCTTTGGAATCGACGGACCTAAACGACCGCTGCTCATTCGCGTGTGCGCTCGAACACGGCTGCCACGCTTCGAGTAGCTGTTGACGTGGATCAGTTTCATCGTGCCTTCCTTCGCTTGCGACTGCGGCTGCCAGCCTTGTCCGTGTGCTTGCGGTGCCTGACTGGCACATCGAAGCCATGCCTGCGCTCAGTCCTATACCGCGGCTTCGTGCGCTTGACGGGTGCTGCTTTCACGGGCGACGGCACGGGTCTCATCCTTGAGTTCTTGCTCACTCGCGTTGACGTGCGCCCCATGACGACGCCCTCCTTGGAACGGTCCTCAAGGTGAACATCGATCATGTCTCCCTTGGGATTGCCGTAGGTCTCACCCTTCGGCACCTTCGACGTTCGCCCCGTCGCGGTGTAGCCCGCTCGACCGAGGAACACGGGAGTGCCCTTCTTCAGCTGGCTGATCGGCACCCCTGACTGACCGCGAGACTTCTTGCGCTTGACAGGCGGGTGCTTGCCACCGAGCCCGCGCGGCAACTCGGTCGTGCCGCGAATGTGTCGCGAGACCCGTTTGCCGCCGCGCGAATATGAGCGGACTATGACGAGGCGGAAGGCCATCAGCGCTTGGACTTCTTGCCGGGCTTGCTCTTGCGCCCGCCCTTGGCTGCCGCCTTCTTCGAGGGTGGCGGGACCCCGCCCTTGCCCTTCTTCTTGCCGGACTTCCTGCCGCTGCCCTTCTTGTTGAGCGCCTTCTTGAGAT
>WUUC01100142.1_pt1 | contig 26879 bp, 22 predicted proteins | sample 6278441 | NCBI WGS metagenome assembly WUUC01 (sample SAMN13675441, study PRJNA597444) | soil metagenome | isolation source: soil | place: USA: Washington | collected 2017-10 | reverse complement strand
CCCGGTAGGGTGGCCCTTCGGTCTTTCCGAAAGCTTTTTCACCCACAGATTCTGCGGAAGACCCGTTTTTCCGTACTCCCGCGGGCTTTGGGCTCGACTATGCCTCGTATACTGGAAGCGCAGGTGAGGATGCTTCTGCTATTTGCTCGCGATGGCGCTTGAGCATCGCAGCGGCGTCTCTGATTGCTCTTAGACGACCGCGATCACCATCGACGCACGTAAGGAGAGCGGAATCCTCGGCTGAATCGATTGAGTCGGGGTCACATAGGCCGGCGGCTGCAAGTCGCAGGTAGTCGCCGCGAAGAAGGGTTCCTCCCGCATATCGAGCGAGGTCTGCTGCGGCCGCTGGCGCTCCGTAGGTGAGTCGTGTCACCAGCCGTGAGAGGCGATCCTCAAGGTTAAGGTCCGGGTGAAGCAATTCCGCCACTCGTGCAGTTGTGGGGAGGAGATCGGCTGTTCGTGAAGCAACTGATCGAATCGGCCCCGCGGCACCGTCAAACGCTCCCCCGAACTGTGTAAGATGTTTCTCAATCTGGCTAAGCGTGTGGGTCGATACATAAAGGAGGCAGGAGACAGCTTTTTTCGCTCGTAGCGTGGCCTGATGTCCTGCCGTGACCGAGGCGCTGAGGCGATTGATGAGATGGGAAGGCACGCCTTGTCTGCGGAGCTCGTTAGGCCAGAGTGCCGGCTCCTTGTGGGTGCTCTTTTTGTTGAGAGGGAAGAGGAGATCGTCCACCTCGACCGTGAGCTGGGCAGCAGCTATCAGTGCCGGATCTGTAATTTGCGCCGGCGCAAGGGGCCGGAGGGCGTCAACGAGCCGGAAGATTGATTCCACTTCGGTAGTGCTCTCGCCAGCAAGCCGGCCCAAGGGCGTCAACCGATAGGTGGCATCTGGAGTGCGTTCGAGGAGGCCATGCCGTTCCAAATCTGTGAGTGCGCTATCAAGTTGCGTACGACTCCACTGCCACTGCCCTGACCGCTGGCGTGCTTGGAATGCTCCAAAGCTTCCCTCAAGAAAGAGGACGATCTCATCGGTTGGCATAACCGCCATCGACAGATGCCTGGCAGCTACCATCACCCGGAGAATGAGCGTGCGAGGATCGGTGCCGGCATCGAGGAAGCGGCTGACGAGATCCTCCGGGCTTCCCGTCACATAGTGCGACCAATAGTAGTGCGCGTTGTCCATGGCAATGAGGTACGACGTACCTCGCTCTGTAAAACCAAGTCGCCCGGCTCGTCCCACAAGGTTCTTGTATTCGGCGATCGAATAAGGTGTTTGGCCTTCCGCTCCCGGATGCTCTAGTCCAGCGATGACGACCGACGACGCAGGCGTGTTGATTCCCATCGCGAGCGTCGTAGTTGCGGCAATGACACGAAGCGTCGTATGAGGGGCTCGGAACTGCTCCTCAATGGCGCACCGTTCTTCGGGATCCAGGTCCGCGTTGTGAAATGCAACGCCTCCCCCAAGCGTTTGTCGCAAATCCTGGGAGGCCAGAGATGGATCGCCATTGGGTAAGAGCGCGAGCGCCTCCGCAGCAGGCGGTAGCCCGAGTGACGCGGCGAGGTACTTAGCGCAACCGCGGGTCTCGCCTTTGGTTTCGCGAAAAACGATCACCTGTTGCCCCTCTGCCACGAGCTTCTGGACCAAGGGAATGATTAGATCTTGACTTGAACCCTTCCCGTAGAGAGGCCGGATGATAGGACCGATGCGGCGCTCCTCGGCGCTGTCGCCGTCGATGAAGCGAAACTCGCCAGTACCGAGAAGTACCCCTTCATCAAGGGCGACGGGTCTGACGATCGTCCGTAGCAGACGGGCACCGAGCCACCGTTCGAAGCCGTTGGTGTCGCCGATGACCGCTGAGAGTGCAATGAGCTGCGGCTCGGTGCCCTGAGTGCGACGCATGGCGATGAGGGTGAGAAGAAACTCAAGATTCGCGCCGCGCCCCAGATCGGCGATCATCTGCGCCTCGTCTACGACAATGACCCCTGCCTGCTCCAGGACATGAGGGTGCGTCAGGGCAATGGAGGCGAACTTCTCATACGTCAGCAGCGCAACGTCATAGTGGCCGCGCAGCAAGGGTGTGATGTCGTCCGTTTCACCTGTCGCAATGATAGTACGCAGTCCGAATGCACCATAGACCGAGTCGAAGTGCCGCTTCTTGTCGGCCACGAGTGCCTTCAGGGGAAGGAGGAATAGCGCGCGTCGTCTCACCAGTGCACTTTTGAGTGCAGCGAGTTCTCCAATCATCGTCTTGCCTGACGATGTCGGAGCAGACACGACAAGATGGTTGCCCTCCAGAATGCCGTAATCGTTAATGGCCGAAATCTGTAACTCGTTTAGGGATGGGATAGCGCCAGCCCACGCCGCTACAAGTTCTGGAGGAAAGCCAAGAGCGCTCAGCGATCCGATGTCGGCTGTGGCCTTCGCAGACGAGCGTTCCGGGAAGGCGGCGCGATATCGACTCCCGGCCACGAATACGGGCCAGGTGATTTCCCCATCAATGCGACCTCGCAGAGTGGGGTGTTGTGGCCGTCCAATGAGCCTTGCCGCGTCGATAACCCTCTTCGTCACATATTCCAAGAGTCGGTAGACGGAGACCTTGCCACTTTCAACGACTTCTTCTGCACCCTGCAACGCCTGAAGTAGGTGGTAGGTGAAGAAGCCATGCCCGAGCCTAGGATTCTCATAGGCAGGTTCATCTGCCTTTGAGGCTGTAAGAATCACTCGGCCCTCTCCTGCGAGTTCATCGAGATGGTGAGCAACCGATCGGAGGTCGCGAGCCACAGCATCGACCTGTAATACCTTTGCTCCTAATCCTCCAGAGAAACAGCAGTCGAGAAATAGGACTAACCGTTTGGCGGGGATCTGCGAGAACCACGATGAGAGCTTATCGAGGGGGATAGTAGTGCTGGCAAGTTCTCGCAGGTCGGTGTCATGCATCACCAGCTCGTGGTTTGGCGATCCATGGCCCGAGAAGCTAATCACTACGACATCTTCGGGAGAGCAGGCCGTGAGTCGCTTGAGTTCGTCTTCAATCCGGGCGAGAGTTGCGTCGGCATCTGTTAGCAAAACAGTATTGCCAGATAGAGTATCTGCGAAGAGGGCTTCTAACGCGATCGCGTCCCTCCTGGCGCAGGTGAGTTCGGCGATCTCGGTTGAGAGGTACCGATCGATGCCGATGAAGAGTCCGTGAAAGTTCATATAGTGCTCCGATGGGGTCTCTAAGAATAGCATGACCGGAGGGCTCCCTCACGGGTGAAGGGTTACGTGTAGGCGCTGAGGTGGTATCGTCTCAGCATGAATGCCGACCGGGCGAACCAGATTGCCTTTAATCGGAGCCGCGACCTACGTAACTGGCGTTGCGGTCGCGCCCCGACTCCTATGCGAATAGAATTCAATCTCGGCTTGCGCCAAGCCAACCACTCGACTCCGACGAAGAAGCGCGATCCAGGCTGCGAGCTTGTAGCCTAGACGATTATCGCGAACCGCCCAACGGCCCACTATGGAACTCATCAGCTGCTCATCAGCCACATCCGTCCGGAGCTCTGGAAAACGATCGAGAATCAAGAGCTTGCCCCGTAGCGTCGGGCGCAACCCAAACAGCAAGAACAGCATCAGCGTTGTTTTCGGCCTAACCGTCGAGCAATCGCATTTTACCTCTCCCGCGGTCTCGTTGGAGTCTTTGGCCCATGGTAGCTGCTTAGAAAGAAAGATTTGGCCTCGCGTTACACGGGAGACCGAATTCTCAGGAAGTTCAGACAGCAGCTCGCCGAAAACATCGCGGAGGTCACTCCCACGCTTCAAGACTTGGTCCGCACTAACGACTCGCTTAAATCTTGATAGCGATAAAGGGCTTGGCCTCGGCGGTCGATACCATCGCTTCCCGATTAACTCCGCGTCCGCATCGATTGGGTCTTTTCTTCTTCTTTTTCCCTTCTTGCCGCCTGTTGATTCTACGATCACTACCGTAGAATCCTGACGCCCTTCCTCAACAATTATCTTTAGTTCCTGCGCGATACCGCTAGACAATCCAGAACAATCAACAACAATAAGGTGGGCCTCGGCGACAAGGCGCCGAACAACATCACGCCACTCCGCCGCTGCGGTGCTGATCCGAGGAAACGCGGGAAATGCGGGCCAGCTCAGACGATCCAAGCCGTTCCGCAGGGCTACCACCGGCAACTGGTCGGCGAATACGTCTGCGAGGGTACGCTCCACGGGTCGCTCGAGCCTAACAAGCCAGGCCCGTCGGCCGTCATAAATGTGACCCTCCTGGACTTCCGAACTAAAGGGCCGCAGAAACAGACCGAATTTCCTACCATGCAGTAGGCAGTCGGAAACAAGTCGAACGGCATCATTGTGCAGAAGTACGTTCTCTAACGGGGCTCGACGATTAGCCCAAGCGACAGCTTTCAGGTACGCGATCGCACCAAAGAATCGAGGTACCGGAAGGAATGTGCCAACTGCACTTAACCAGCTGGGCAGCTTGAAGATAGCGACATACCATAGGATGAGAGATATCACTAGTTCGCGGTCAGAGTCGAAGGCCGAAATTGCTTTGGCACGGAAGACGCCTACCACCAAACAGCCAGTCAAGAATAGAGTTACCGTCGTAAACCTGTAAATCTTAAGCTGGCGCATGACCCACAAGAAGTCCGCCATTTCATGGGGGCTAAACAATGCAACTCCTTCCCGGAATGAACGGCGGCGTATGAGGCTAGTTATCCAAGCCTTTTCGCGGGCTAGTCTTGTACTCTTCTTCAAAGCTTGCTCCGCTCCAGCTGTTTTACCACCGTCCCAATTTTCAAGTGCTTCAGATGCACGTCGCCCTCTCTTTTTCGGTGGTCGGAATTCCGAGATTATGGTACTTTCTCATTGCGAACAATCCCTGAAGGGCTATTGAAAAGGGCCCTACTAACCTCCGCATGATTTTCGCCGCCGCATCCTTATGACCCGGGCGGCGCACCCCTCCGAGAGAGGGAGTCGCGAATAGCCAAGCGTCTATCCTGCTCTCCCGAAAGCACTTGAAGCATGGTAGGACACCTCCGCCGTCGGCGTCAATGTCGGAGGAGGCCGGAATATGGTGACCGTGCCGAATGACAGTGCATAGAAAATAGCTACACTAAGATTGGTCACTGGTCGTTCCTCCTGGTGACCACGCGCTTGAGATATAGAGAAAGGCCCCGTCTATACGGGGCCTTTCCTTATGTCTGGTCAATCATTCATGTTGCCTGAGCGTGTTCTCCAGAGAATCAGGATGTTGTTTGAGCCAGTCATATATCTTTTGTACCATGTGTCTCAATGCGCGATCAGATCCGGGTCTTGCCTTATGCACCAAGTTTCGGTGTGTTCGAGATCTATTCCGAACAGGTGCACCTGACAAAACATCTCCACCCGTAGCGATGAGGCAAAATGGATACGACAGCTCAATTACAACGTTTTTGCCATCCACCGCACGGTTCGAAGTGAGCAGTTCAACCTGTTCACGCTTTTCCTCGTCGGTTCCCATCTCATGGCTCAACGAAGCGGTAAAGGCTAGTTCGAAGATCCCGAGTAGCCGTTCCTGCATTTTTGTCATATTCGCGTCCTGAGCGAGCTGCCCTTCGAGCCCGATTTTCTCAAGGAGGAGCGTTCTCTTCCTGCTCTCAAAGGTCTCTTGGTCGAGAGTACCTTCAAGGTAGGCATCCACAAGGCGATCTTGCTTAGCTTGGATTGCGCCGAGCTGGCATCTCCATACTTCTCGGACCTTCTCAACTTGCTTGTCGTGATCTTGCAGGTGATCCTCGGCGTATGCCATGAGTTTCTCCCGATCACTCTCAAGGTAGGCAAGTGAGCTGAATGCTTCGACTATGGCCTGTTCGACTGCTTCCTCGCGGACGCATGGCTTGGCACAGGTGCGGGTGTGACAGCGATAGTAGACGTGGCCCTTCTGTCGCTCAGGCGTGAGGAAGCGACCGCAGTGGGCGCAGCGGAACATTCGGCGATAGAGAAACACGTGCTGCTTTACCTTCTGCTGTAGTTTGCCTTGGAGCCTCCGCTGTACTTGGTCGAACAGGGCTTTCGAAATTAGCGGCTCATGGACTCCCTTGTGAACTGGCCCGCCGATCTTCCTATGGGCGATGAGTCCGATGTAGAAGGGATTGTTGAGGAGCATTGAGAGTCCGCTCTTGGTGATGCGTCCGTCTCTTGTGTTCCGAAGTCCTCGCCGATAGAGTTCGTCGCACAGGGCTTGGAGCGTATAGCGGCCGCTCGCATAGAGCTGGAACGCCTCTCGAACAAGAGGCCCCTTCACCGGACAGATGGTCTTCTTCTTTCCGCCTCGCCCGTTATCGACATAGCCCACGGGGGCCGCCCAGGTGATGAGCCCTTCCCGTAGCCTTCCGTCGATGCCTTTGTGCACTTCTTCCTTGAGGTTTCTGATGTAGTCAGCCGCGAACACTGCTTGGATGTCGGCCATGAGCCGCCGGCCACGCGTGCCAAGCTCAAGGTTCTCGTTGGCATAGTGAACAGAGACTCCGCGGTCGGCAAGATCGCTGATCTCCGCCCAGTCGTAGTAGTTGCGGGTAGAGCGGTCAATCTTGTGCATGATGATACCCTGCGCCTTGCCGGCGCGGATGAGCTTCACGACCATACTGAAAACAGGTCGGCCACGTTTTGCCGCGGTCTCGACCTCTTCAAACCACTGGATGATCTCAAGCCCCTGCTTCTCTGCGTACCGGAGGATCGCGTTTCGTTGTTCTCCGAGCGAGGCTCCCTGTTCCTCCTGTTTCGCGCTTGAGACACGGATGTACGCGAAGCACTGCTTCATGTTTCCGTGTCGTTATGATTGCTTGTAAAGGATCGACCAGCTTCCATCCTACGGAGCCGATATTCCTCTGTCAAAACCTGTAATCGCTCCTGCTCGTGAAGGTCAGACGCGATGCGGTCATACAGGCGGGCGACAAAAGCAAAATAGCGCCGCAGGTTTTCCTCGGCTTCTTTTTCTTTCTCGGGGGCCAGATCGGGGAACAGATCCTTGATTGTGATCGGGGTCTTCGACATGGCAGGAGACGATACGCGGCTCCACCATGTCCTAAAAGGCGCCGCGTCTCTCCTGGCGCAAGGCACAAGTCTCGTCTCCTTGTTGCGTTCTGGTCTCCGCATACCCTGTGGTGCATGACACGATCAAAATACAACGAGGCGGTCGCTCTGCACCGCCGACTGTCGGAAACGGAATGGCTTCTGCTGCGGGAAGCAGGCATCCCCGCTGCGGTCGCATACGAGCGCCTCCTGGGATGGGATGGGGAGCACGTCACCATCCCGGTCTTCTCATACGACCGCACGGTTCTCTTCTTCGAGCGTGCGACGTGGGGTGACAACGAACTGCTTGAGGTGCTGCCCCAGAAGGGCAGGAAAGCGGCGCTCTATGGCCTTCACCTCCTGCGCTCTGCGCCGGTCCGGGTCATCCTAACCGAAGGGATCGGAGAGAGCCTCGTGCTTGCCGGAGAGTCGTTTGCCGCACTCTCATCCACGGGTGCAGGGCGCTCCTTCAAGGAGGAATGGATACCGCTCCTGCGCGGCGTGCGGGAGGTCTTCGTGTGCTTCAGGCGAAGCGAGGAGAGTCTGAAGCGAGCCGAAGAGATCGCCTCGCTCATCCCGCAGGCCATCGTAGTTCATCTCCCGGAAGAAGTCGGAGAGGGCGGCGGGGTCGGAGACTTCTTCGTCTGTCTCGGCCGCTCGCGCCTTGAGTTCCTCCGCCTCCTCTCACTTGCCGGACATGCCTGATGAAAAAAGGAAACGCCCCTGTGCGGGCGCGGTCCTGCCGGACGGCCGCGTCGTCGAGCTAGTGTACCGCTCCGACGACGGGACGACTGGCTTCGTCGTGGGGAAGGGGGACGAGTGGAAGGAGATGGAGTCGGTCGAGGTCGCCGGTGAGACGCTTGTTCCGTTTTCCCCTCAGAACAACCTCCTGGTCCACCGCGTGGTGCTGCTCCCCTCGGAACCTTTGGAGTACGGCTCCGAGGAAGAGCTGCGTGCCGAGGTCGCCGCGTTCATCCATCGGTACGTTGATCTGCCGCCCGAGTTTACGGCGTTGGCCTGCGAGTACGTTGTCTTCACCTGGCTCTATGACCTCTTCAACGAGGTGCCGTACCTGCGCGTCCGTGGCGACTTCGGCTCCGGCAAGTCGCAATTCCTTCTGACCATCGGCTCCCTCTGCTATCTCCCAATCTTCGCCTCCGGCGCTTCTACCATGTCTCCCTTGTTCCGGATCATGGACGTGTTCCGAGGGACACTCATCCTCGACGAGGGTGACTTCCGCGCGTCAGACGAAAAGGCCGAAGTGGTCAAGATGCTCAACAACGGGCATGCCCGCGGCTTTCCCGTGCTACGAACCGAGCAGACCGCGGCCAAGGAGCTGAACCCGAGGGCCTTTCACGTCTACGGGCCGAAGATCTTGGCGACCCGTGGATTCTTCGACGATCGGGCACTGGAGAGCCGGTGCATCTCGGAGGTGTTGGGCGGCCGGTCGCTCCGGAACGACATCCCGCTCAACCTCTCCGACGACTTCAAAGACGAGGCTCTCCTCCTCCGGAACAAGCTGCTGCTGTATCGGATCAGGACCAGGGGAGTTCCCCGCCTGGTCGATACCGAGATTCCCGGAATCGAGCCTCGTCTCGCACAGATCTTCCGACCACTCCTCGCGACCGTCGCTGATCCTTCCTCACGAGAGCAGCTCCTCGAGACCGCCCGACGGATGGGAGGCGAGCTCCGGGGAGAGCGGCTCGGCAGCATCGAGGGGGAAGTCCTCGAAGTGCTCCGCGATCTCTGGAAGGGAAGCTCCGCCGCAGTAGGCGTCAAAGAAATCGCTGCGGAGTTTGGCAGGAGACACGCCGAGGAATACGAGTGGAAGGCGACGGCCCGCTGGGTCGGGAACGTGCTGCGTCGCAAGCTCTTCCTTGCGACGCAGAAGAGCAACGGGAACTTCGTCGTTCCGCGCTCGGAGGTGCGCAAGCTCCGGCACCTGCTGTCGCTCTATGGTCTGGAGGACCAGTCCGGGGATGTCGGGGACGTTGGGGACATCGCAGTGGGAGAGGAGGCCGCCGAATCCTCCTTCATCAGCGATACTTGACATATTATTTCGACGTGTTAACGTGATAAACGCGATGCGCCAGCATCTAATTGATCACATCCTCCATTAGCCAGATATTCGGGACACCCTCCGCGGGTGTCCACGGCTCCGCACCTCACACGTAGCGGAGCCGTTTTTATTTGGCCCCTCGACCCTCCGACGTCCCTAACATCCCCGACATCCCTGCGACTTGTGCTCCAAGGCAAGTTTCGCCTTCTATCGCCCTGCCTTCCCGTGGCTACCCTGTGACCCATGCCAGGAAAAACGCTCTCAAACTACCTGCGAACCTTCCGACTGCGCGCCGGCCTCTCGCAAGAAGAGGTGGCAGCGCTTTTGGGTGTCGCAAGCGGTTCTGAGGTGTCGCGGCATGAGACGTTCCGGCGCATGCCGAGCCTCGCCACGGCGCTGCGGTACGAGGCGATCTTTGGCATCCCCGTGCGGGAGCTTTTCTCTGGCGAATATCAAAAGGTCGAATTAGAAGTCCAAGCCCGAGCACAGGAGCTTGCCGATCGCATCGCCTCGCCCGATTACCAAGGCGGGCAGATGCGGCAGCTTCTCGCTCGAATCCTTAACTGGTCATGATTCCGAATACCCCTATCACCCTCGCTCTCGATACGACCTCGGGAGGCTTCGCCTTCGCGGTCCTTCAGGGAAGCGAAACGCTCCTCGATTGGGCGTGGTGAGCAAGACGAAGCCGCAGGCGTGGCGCGGACGGGTGCACAAGCTGCTCATGCGGTACGAGCCCGACCTCGTGGTGCTCGCGGACATCGACGAGCCACGCAGAGGACGTTGGGCCAAGCGCTTCACGATCGACATCTAATCGTTCGCTACCGAGCGAAGCATCACGGTACGGCGCGTGTCGCGACGCGAAGTCCAGAAGCGGTTCGTGCACTCCGGAACAACGAAGTACGAAATCGCGGTTGCAGTCGCCCGCCTGTTCCCGGAGCTTACTTCGCGGCTGCCGCGGCAGCGCAAGCCCTGGATGAGCGAAGACAAGCGCATGAGCATCTTCGATGCCGTGTCGTTTGCCCTCGTTGCCTTATCGAAGTAGCACCGTTCCAATCACCCCCATTTAAAAGGAGGAGGAAGCATGCCCAGAGCAGTGCGCAACTTCTGGGTCGCCGGAGATGTGGACGGCAGGCGAAGCCGTATCTCCGGCGGCCCGCGGGCGCGAGACGGGGGCATCAGTCTCACGCTTTACCAGCGAAAGGAAGGGGGAGTGACAGAGGCACTCAAGGTGGAGTGCCTCGCATGCGAGGACGGAACGCTCAGAGTTGAAGTCGAGCCAGTCCTGCCCTTCAGATTTATCCGCACAAGCGGCAAGCTCCGCATCGAAACCAAGCGCTAAGAAGAGATTAATACCTCGCGCCGCAGACGACGGCGCAAAGGGAGAGGTGTATCCACACGCTCCCGACCTCGAAAGGAGAGATCGGTATGAAAAAGCGTTATGCACGGCGCGATATGGCGCCGACTCCTGTCCAGCTCGCAGCGATCCGGCGAACCATCATGCGGACCGCTACGCGCTTCCATCACTGGCTACCCCTCGAATGCATCGAGGATCTGATGCAGGAGGTGCTCCTGCGGCTCTGGAAAAGCGGAACGGAAGACCGCATTCGCGACTGTCCCGCCTATGTCCGGCGGGTCGCGGAGAACACCACGATCGACACGCTCAGGAGCCAGGGTGCGAAGAAGCGGCGGATCCCGACCGCCCTGCTGTTTGATCCGCGGAGTTCACCCTGGCGTCCGCCGCACACTCCCGAAGAGATCCTCATGGCGCGTGAAGAAGCGCAGCGCGTCCTTGCGGCAAACCCGTATCTCCGTCGCCGCGTAAGAAGCGCGATGCGGCACTTTCCGCAAGGTTTGGAGGAGGCCGGGCTATGAGCAGTACAGACCACGACGGCTCCCGCGAGTGTCTCTTCGCCAGCCTTACAAGTGCGGTAGGTCTGGCGTTCGGGGAATTGATCCTCGTACTCGGGAGACCAGAGGATCTGGAGCGGTGTCTCCGTTCGATCGGCATCGCCGCGCAAACCACCCTCCTGGCGTCCGACCTTGAGCACGGAGTGGGGGTGCAGAGGCCACGCTGCCGTTCCCTCGCCAGCGCAGCACTCCGCGTGGTGCGGGCATGGCACGAGGGCATCGAGGATCTGTCAGCCCTCGGGGAGGCGATTGCTCTCCTCCAAGACGTGCTGGAGACGATCGAGGTGCGGTACGTTCCCGCACCCTTCAGCGAGGGCTTCTCAACATAATGGTTTTAGTTCGTTCCTTTGCTCCCACGGTTTACCCTGGGAGCTTTTTGTATGGCGAGATGGCCATACCAACGCGGCACATCTCGGATTCTTTTGAGAACCGCATAGATCGTTCATGATCGCGAGATGCTGTCCGATCGTGACATCACATACTTCGCTCGCACCAATCACCGTAACGCGGGTACGCCTTTTGGTATCCGGCGCACTGATCGCCGCAGTCACATGTACGTGATCGGGAAGACCGGCACAGGCAAGTCAACACTTCTCAAGACGCTCATCCTCCAGGATATCAAAGCAGGCGAAGGGCTCGCACTCTTCGACCCGCATGGTGACTTGGCCGAAGAGATCGTGTCGCAGGTCCCCTCGTCTAAACGAAAAGATCTCATATACCTCAATGTCCCGGATCAATCGTTCGTCTGGCACTTCAATCCCTTCGCCGGTATTCCGAAAGAGAAGCACGCCCTTGCGACTGCGGGCATGGTCGAGGTGTTCAAGAAGCTTTGGCCCGACGAGTGGGGACCTCGCTTGGAGCATCTCCTCCGCAATGTGGTCTTCACGCTCCTGGAAGCGGGCAACGCGAGTTTTGCAGACATTCCGCGGCTCCTCTCGGATAGAGAGTTCAGGGGACCGCTGGTGAGGAAGGTCTCCAATGCGATGGTGCGGGAGTTCTGGGAGAAGGAGTTCGCCGGATACTCGCCCGCGTTCCGCGCCGTGGTGACGGCGCCCTTGCTCAACAAGGTGGGTGCCTTCCTCACGGACCCCTTACTGCACTCGATCCTCAGCGGGGCGCGCAGCTCGTTCGACCTGCGCCGCGTCATGGACGAGGGGAAGATCCTGGTGGTGAACCTGGCCAAGGGAAAGATCGGGGAGGGGCCGGCCGCGCTTCTTGGGTCCCTGCTGGTGTCGCACCTGTCGCTTGCAGCGATGGAGCGGGCCGACCGTCCGCAAGAGGAGCGCCGCGACTTCTACCTATACCTCGACGAGTTCCACACGTTCGCTACGCTCACCCTGGCGACCATGCTCTCCGAGCTGCGCAAGTACCGGCTCAACCTCATCCTGGCCCACCAGTACCTCTCCCAGCTTGAGACGGAGGTGCGGGACGCGGTCTTCGGGAACGCCGGGACGTTCATCGCATTTCGTGTGGGAGCCCTGGACGCTCCCATCGTGGCGCGGGAGCTGTCGCCGACGTTTGAGGCGGACGACCTCCTATCCCTGCCCAACTTCTCGGTCTACCTGCGGCTCATGATCGACGAGGAGCCGAGTAAGCCATTTAGTGCTGGCACCTAATAGCACCGTCGTGCGAAGCTACTAACATAAGCTACTTCATCATATGCGCTCAGCGCAGCACAACAATAGGACTGGTCATCCTGCTAATGATTGTCTTCTTGCGTCCAGTCGAGCCTCTTCATGTTGAGGGACCCCCTCGCGGGCTGCCTATAGCCTCATTCGCTCACCCTCTTCCAGATTTGGGAGTCGTCTTTACTCTTCCTGAAAATTGGTCCATTACTCCAACCATGCGCGGCGCTCTGATCATTCATGATCAGCATGACGAGTCGACCTATGTGGCTATCGAACCAGAAGGGCATTATTACCATAATCCTACCGCGAATAGCTTGGAGGACTATGTATCTTCCTATCGCGGACGGGACATCGATGTCGTGGTGGATAGCTCAGAACCAATCGAAATAGATGGAGAGGTCGCACTCTTCCAGAGATACCGTGCAGGAGATCTTGTTGAGGGAGAACTCGACTTCACGAGCTTAGCGAGCATTCCTGGCCTTTCGCACAGATATGTGCTTCGCCATCCCGTCTCGAAGAGATTTCTCATCGTTGCATATTTGGGGGATGACGACCCGGCGGTGCTTCGTGAAATTGTCGATAAGTTACGGTTTATCAGATAGTAGGTCGGCCGAGCCCTCCCGGCCGACCATTACAGATTCCTAGTACTCGGTATTGGTCGACGAATAGAAACCTGTAGGCGGCACGTTGAGTCTACACCCGACTTGATAGTCGGTTAACAGGCGGCCGTCAGCCTCAATCTCGTCCAGCACGGCGCGTGGAAGTCATCGTCTGCGCCATTTGTGCAGTCCGCATCGCCGCCTGGTTCAACAGTCAAGTACCACTCTTCACCTCCCGGCAGCGGAAGCTTGAGGGAAATCTCCGGAAGATCTTCGTCCACCAACTCTACGTCGTCAAAGTATATGAACCCAGACTCGTCGCTCTGGACGGCAAGGCCGCGAATCGACGAGCCTGACGGATTAAGATCCGAGAGCGGAATCACAACCTTATACCACGTGTGGCTTTGGCTGATGGTCTGATAGTCGGAGAGCGGAAGCCAGTCTGTGATCAGGTAATGATCGCCGGTCGTGAGCGCGATCGTGAGATCGTCCTCGTCGATGGAGCCGCTGCTCCTGATCCAGAATGACAGCGCGTTGACATTCGACGTGCTGAAGTTGTCGTCGCGGTACAGGTAGATGTAACTATCCGCTTCGTAATCCACCTGTAGACCGTAGTCGCCGTTCTTCTCCGTTGGATGGTAGATGTCCTTGTAGAGCGAGAACTGACCATCGATAACGCGGTACTCGACGCCATCGCGGTAGAAGGTCTTCCGGTCGAAGGTGCCTTCCTCCCGTTCGTACACGGTGAGCTTCATGTAGCAGGACGCGACCTCGCAGCGGACCCAGAACTCGGCCTTGTTCTCGCCGGTATTCCACATGTCTTCTTGAAGATACGCGCGCTCACCCTGGTCGTCCTCATGTCGCGACTGGTAGACGGCGCGACGCGTGGTCGAGCCATCGACGTAGACAACGCTCCACAAGTAGGGATCGCCGTAGGTGGACCAGTTGCCGCTGACCGGACCGGTCGTGAGGGTGTAGGCATGTCCGGCCTGCATCCAGCTTGTGGGGATACTGATCTTCGACGTACCCGTCGTGACGGTGTAGTTGCCCTGGAGCTTCACGGTGACATCGCCTGCCTGCGCCGGTGCAAGCGACAGGAACGGCAGCACGGCTGCGAGCAACAGGTAGCGTAACCAACCTCTTCTGGACATAGCCCCTCCTTTCGGGGGTCGTTAGTGACCCTCCATCTAGGAGAAGCGGAAGCGGAGGAGAAACAGCTTCAACGAGAGGGCGACGAGTTTCTTGCGAGAGGCCGCTGACTATGCCTACGGGCTTGATCTCGCGCCTCATAAAAGGTCCTTAGTCTCCTCTTTGCATTCAGAGTGATCCTTGAGTGTTCACCCTTCACATCTCGGAGTCTGCCAAGATTTTCTGTGAGAAGACGCTCCGCCTCTGTATAGCGTGCCTTACTAGTGAGGCATCCACCAAGAACGCTATTTGCATCCACAACCCGCCAATTCCCAGGGTTTAGTTTGAGTGAAAGGATTCCGATCCCTTCCCTGATGGATGCTTCGCAGTCTCCATTCCTGCTCTTGGTGTAGAGATTGCCCCTTGCGACCAGAACTGAACCGACAATCCAACCGTCTGGATCAATTCCTCTTGCCAATTCCAGGCTCTCATTCAAAATATCCCCTGCCTCTCTGTATCTAGCCTGTTCGATTAAGATTCCAGCTAGACCATTGAGAATGAGGATTGTGCTCATGTGCTTTCCGCTGTCCACCTCTCTGCTCTTTTGCAGAGCGGCCATGCAAAGCGCCTCTGCCTCTTGAAGGTTACCCCTCGACAAGGCAATTGTGGCGCGATTCCCAATGATTTCAGCTATGTTTCTATCCTGGCCGGCGTTCACGGCTTGGTACATCTTGAGAGCCTCGGCATAGTGAATGTCAGCTCCCGCAAGGTCCCCACGCTCTTGGAGTACGAACGCCAAGTTGTTTATTGATGCAGCTATGAGTGGATGACCTTCAGGTAAAGATTGGCGCCTCTTCCGGAGCACCTCACGTATGTTTCTTTCTGCGCCGAGTAAATCACCTTTGGTCGCTAAAATCGTTCCGATCTGCGCCAATGTCGTTATTGTTAGCGGAGAATCAGGGCCTAGTGTACGTTCTCGCCGGGCAAGCACCTTCTGGAAAAGAGAAAGTGCCTCGTCCTCTTTTCCCGCAGCAGCAAGAACTCCAGCAAGATTATGTAGGACGCCTATACTATAGGGATAATCGGTGCCAAGTCGCTTGTCTGCAACCTCGATCACGCTGCGCAAGATGGATTCTGCTTTTGAGTAATTGCCGTGTCGGTAATGTGAAAGGGCTACGCTCTCAAGGACTCCATTGGCATGTAAGCTTTGTGTACCATAGATCCTTTGCAGTATGGCTAGGGCCCGGCGAAAATTCTCGCTGGCTGACTGGCTGTCACCTTTCTTATCGAGCACTTGTCCTAATGCCTGATAGGCGAGGGCAAGATCGCGTGACTCCGTTCCAGGCCCTCTCTTGTGCATTGCTATTGCTTCTCGGAATAGCGTTTCTGCTGATGCGTGGTCTTCGAGGCGATACTTCGCAACTCCGCGCGAGAAGAGCGTAGAAGCCACTACGACCGGCCTCGTATCTCGATAGGCATTAAGAAGGTCGAGCGACTTACCGAGGATGTGATCTGCTTCTTGATATCTACCTAAGATATTATATGCGGAGCCAAGGCGCTGGTAGGAAATTGCAAGTTCGACACGATCTTCTGGATGCTTTATCTGCAATTGTGTTGCATCGCCCAGCATTCTTACTGCTTGATCGTTTAGCCCGTAATTGGAGAAGAGTTCTCCGAGTGTACTTAGAAGTATGGCCCTGAGTGATTCAGGCATTCCTGCGCTGCTCCGGAGATCGTCTGCGGCTCTTGTGAGGAGATCAATTGCTCTTTCATTCTGGCTCGATTCCTCCCAAGGATTGGATTTGGCAAAGAGGCCCTTAATAAAAGTTAATGTCTGCTCGGTTCGCCGAGCCTCCCTCTGAGCCCTGTCTCGTTGGCGTGTAATCTCTCTGTTCTGGCTTAGGAAAATGATCGATGAGAAGACGAGGCCTGCTATGAATATAGCCGCAATAATCATCTCTAACGTATGACGTTTCCAAAACTTCTGAGCCCTATACCATCGAGAACCCCTGCGTGCGGACACGGGTTCGCTTTGCAAATAGCGACTGACATCGGCAGCGAGCTCGGCGACCGTAGAGTAGCGGCGATCAGGCTCCTTGCGGAGCGTCTTGAGTACAATCGCGTCGAGGTCGCCCCGAAGCGTCCGCTCGAGCTTCCGGATTGTCGAATCGCTAAGATGAGATGGTTGCTTGTTCTCTCCCTTAGGTTGCAGGGGCTTCCTCACGAGTTGGCTGGGCCGTTCGGGTTCCATATTTCTGACAGCCCAAGGGAGGTCGTGGTAGCTCTTGACCGGGTAGGGCAGGCGGTCGGTTAGCATGAGGCACAAGAGGACACCGAGGGAGTAAATGTCCGTCGCGGTCGCGGTCGTTTCGCCGGCAAGCTGCTCGGGACTCGCAAATGCCACGGTCAATGCTCGATCCTCTGGCGCCGTCGCGGTCATCTCGGCGAAGGACGGCGAGAGGGACTTGGCTATGCCAAAATCCAGCAGCTTTGCCTGCCCGTCATTAGTTACGAGGATGTTCGCGGGCTTCAGGTCGCGGTGAACAACAAGGTGGCGGTGGGCGTACGCGACTGCATCACAGGCGGTGAGGAACAGGCGTAGGCGCTCCTCGATCGAGAGCCGCTTCGTCTCGCAGTATGTCGTGATCGCCTCGCCGTCGATGTACTCCATGACAAAGTACGCCGGGCCTGCCTCGATCTGGCCGCTGTCGTGGAACGTTACGATGTTGGGGTGGTGGAATCGTGCGACGGTCTGTTCCTCGTGGAGCCGGCGCCGTGGCCGGGGCGTCTTGAGCACCTTAAGGGCTACCTGCCGTTTGTGGCGTGGATCGTCGGCGAGATACACGGTGGACATGCCGCCTGTTCCAAGAGGACGAACGATCCGATACGGCCCGATTTCATCGCCTTCTTTGAAGTCCACGGCGTGGACGCCTGGCGGCATGACCACGAAATTGTCGTAGATGTCAGCGCGCGTGGCTGAGACGGCGAGGAGCGCCTCGACTTGCCGCCGGAGTTCCTCATCTTCCCGGCATGCCTCCTCAAGATATGCCGCTTGCTGCTCGGCGGGCAGGTCGAGCGCCGCCTGCATGATCTCTTTGATCTCGTCCCACCGTTCAAGGTCAATCACGGCTTCGGTTCTCCAAGCAGTTCTGCCAGCAGGCGTTTTCCGACCCGCCACTCTCGTTGTACTTTCGACCTCGACACGCCAAGCGCCTGTGCCGTGTCCTCTTCGTTGAGACCCGAGAAGAAGCGCAATTCGATAATCTGTACCAGAAAGGGGTCGCGCACTTGTAGCTTGGAGAGCGCGTCATCGAGATCCAAAACATCGACAGTATTACGAGCGTCCACAATGTCAATGAGTTCAAGATCGACTCGCTCCTGCCAGCCGCCGCGTTTGTGTGCTCTGGCCGCTCGAACATGGTCCACCAAGACGTGACGCATGAGCTTTGCCGCGAGCGTGAAGAACGGCCGACGATTCTCCAAGGAGACGCGCTTCATGTGCGCGAGTCGCATATAGACCTCGTTGACGATCGCGGTGGGATTCAACGTGTGGGACTCGCGCTCGCCCATGAGCGCACGTCGCGACATCTCGCGCAGGTCGGTGTATACCAGGACCATGAGTTCCTCCAGGGCTGCCGGGTCGCCGCCGCTCCAGGCATGGAGGTGTTCGGTAATAGGAGAGTCATCAAGCATGGGTGGCTCCGCGTCAAAGTGCCATATGGGTACAAGCGCAAGCCAGGAGGAAACAGCGTCACGAGACGGGTTTCCCGCTGTGCTGCTTTGGCATTTTAGAGGATATCGCCCCTCAGGGTCGCCAGCATGAATGAAGAGGTGGACGAGGGGGAGGCCCCCCGCCCCACATCGCCCACCTCTCCATCATGAGGAGTCTTCGTCCTAGATTCTCACGTTGAAGGTCACGCTCTCTCCTGCGCGCAGCCGAAGCCTCTGTGAGACTTGGCTGATCGGCTCTCGGGTACCAGTTGCCGGGTCCGTGATAGAACCGCTCAAAACAAACTGATAGAGCGTTGTGGTCCGTTCCTGGCGAACCACGGTAAAGCGCACGGTGTGGTTGCCCGGCGAGACTCCTTGCACGTCTCCGGCAACTTCGCAAGGGAACTCACATGCGCCTCCGGCTCTGCTCCAATCGACGCGACCGACTTCCCGGCCGTCGAAGAAGACGGCTCCTTCCAGGATGCCGCCCTCGAAGTTGCCGGGTGCAGCGACAACGGTGAACTGGAGCCGTTTGCCGGTTGGCCCTGACGGCTCAGTGGGGCCTCTGCCCCCACCACCTCCTCCGCCACAGGCGAAGGACATGAGGGAGAGGATGACGACTGCGGCTACGGGACGAACTCTGAGTTCCATACAGGGCTTCCTCCTTTTCGGTGGTTTGTCGACCAAAGACACGGGAAGAGGTGCCCTTGGGGGAGTGCGCCCTGACAGACCACGAAAGTCTAGACCAAGTTGGACTAGACCAACAAGGGGGGATACACCCATGCCCTATGGCGACACGGCACCCGGAGCGCTACCGCAGGCTCCTCCTGCGACTCAGAGAGGCCCGCTCGGCGGCGGGCTTGAGCCAGGAGAAGGCGGCGGCATTGGGTGCGCGTCAGAAGTACATCTCCAAGGTCGAGACAGGTGAGCGCCGCATCGATCCTATTGAGCTGCAAGAACTTGCCGACCTCTACGGCAAACCCCTCCAGTTCTTCTACGAGTAACTCCCTTCCGCTTCTCTCGGCACCCTTGAAGCTAAATCCCTCCGGCCTGCGCTTGTAGGTAGTAGGAAGAGGTGTTCGAGGGGGAGGAAGCTTTGAGGGGAGAGCCGCACTCGACGATAGGGCAGAAGTGCTTTTTGAGGATCGAGATCAAAGCGGAAGGGGCGACTCCGGCGTTCGCTCGCTTCCAAGAACTCATGAAGCTGGTTCCTCCCAGCCTGCGCTTGTCTTTAGTAGGAAAATGTTCGACGCGGCGGCTGGGTCTTCTGGTAGGTCTGCCCCCCTTGAACATCCAAAGGATCACTTAGCGTGAGTCCATTAACCCAACATGCGGCAAGAGACCGCAAGGAGCGACAATGAAGTCTACAATGGTTGTTCTCGCAATCGTCCTCTTTCTGTCGAGTTTCCAGAGTGGCGAAGCCCAGGTAACAGCGAATTACCAGCCCACGCCATACCCCAACAGCGTGGATAGCGACATCCATCATATCGTTGACGGGTGGTTGAACAATAGCTTCAACACAACCTTCATTCGCGACGACAAGCTCCAAGTGGGCGGCTCGGGCGACATCTATCGCACGTATCTGAAGTTTGACCTTGAGGGTCTTCCCGACAATGTTAGCCAGGTCAAGCTCTGGCTTAAGACTTACGCACGGGGGGACAGTTCTACAACTACGTCCTTCGTTCTTGGAAGAACCTCATCATCATGGGATGAGACCATGACTTGGGCGACACTGCCATCCATCGGACCGTCTGTTACCTACGGCCCGGCTACGGTAGGGCTCTGGTGGGGCATGGACATCACAAGCTGGTATCAGGCCTGGCAGCAGGGAACGGCTGCGAATCACGGTGTGATGCTCTCCCCTGTATCTACGAACAACAGATTCAACATGTTTCGCAGCTCACGCTATGCGTCAGCGGATCGGCCATACCTTCAACTAACCTTCATTCAGCCAGTCTCTACTCCGGCATTCAAGATTCCCCTACCAGGAGATATTGCATGGCTCGTTTCAACCGAAGTCGGAGGGTGGGACTGCAAGGGTAATTTCCACGACCCGGCACATGACGGAACCAATTACTTCTCGATCGATTTTTCGTGGAGGAACGTTGATCCCTCTAGGCTATCGCCTGTATACGCCGCAGGCGACGACATCCCCGTTCTTGCTGCGGCGAGTGGCACGGTGCTTGAGAACGCGGGGGGCCTGACCCATCCTAACGGTTACTACGTTGTACTTCAGCATCCAAACGGCTTTACAACCAGATACCTGCACCTCAAGGAGAGGCCCTCATTGCCCGCAACTGTCTCAGTTGGCGATCAGATTGGCATCATGGGCACAACGGGACAAGACAGCAATGGAAATCCAACAAGCACAGGCGTGCACCTCCACTTCGGAATGCGCTATAACAACAGCGGTGCATCCAGTCAGAGCCCGCTGAGACATGTAATTATGGGCGGTCGGTTGCTTAAGAGTTACCAGACTGCCTGTTCAAACAATAGCGCGTCTGGTGACTACACTCGCTACTACACCTCTACAAATAGAACCTACTAGAGCTAAGGGGATTGCGGAAGGCTCAGTATGCGACAGTATCGACGATCGCTTGAATGACATCCAGGCGAGGGTCGTGCGGAGAAAGAGTACGCGCAGAAATCACGTACGGGGCTTTCCCTTCGGAGAAGAAGATGTATCGGAGAGTAGGTCCCGTCACTTCGCAGGGGGTGTCTTCACCGCAATAGACCATTACGGCATTCCCGGTTGTTGCCTCAAACGCACTAACTTCATAGAACTGTTCAATGGCGCGTGTGCCACTGGCTGTTGTGAACTCTTGGTTCGAGAGAATATGAATGCGACGGCCTTCACCCGAAGGGATCTCTGGTAAATCATTCCATGTTACCGTGTGATCTTGAGTGTAGCTTTCCTCTAATCGAGAGAAGGGATAGCCAGGAAGGTGAGTGCAATTGGGCGGACAGAAGCCAAGCCATACGGCAGCCTTTGTATCATTGTCCACAATAGCGTGCCATTCTGATAATTCTTTTGCCAGAAATCCTGTGGGGTACTGAAGTGAAAAGCCATGGTCAGCATCCACATACGTTTTTGTTAGAGGACCAGACTCGGATATGAGATCAGAGTCACTTGCCTGTGGGTCAGTGGAGGATGCTGCTCTTGTGTCCGGCCGCTGCGAGATATCAGAATTCACGGTGGCTCGGAGCAGAGCGCCCCCTGCGAAAAGGAGAACCATTAAGGAAATTAATACAGGATAAAGCATGCGCATAAACAATTATATCATAAGCAGGACGGAACGAGCCAATTAGGAGAGTGAACATGCCACGCAATCCTGACGGACAGGTGCTCTCCAACTGGCACACCCTGTTCGAGGACTTCTCGACCTCGACCCAGGACTTCTATGCTGCCGTCGAGGAGGCCGTCGCTCGGCGCAACCTCCCCGAAATCGAGATCTCCCGCGTGCTCTGGGGCGAAGGGGGCGTCGGCTCGCCGAAGCGCGAGTATCTGCGGATCAGCCGGCGGCGGATCGCCTTCGACATCTGCTCGGCACCATTCGGCAATGGTCACTTCTTCTCCTGGTGGCTAGCCAAGATCCCGCCGCGGTACGGGCTCTTGATCGTCATAGGCCTTGCCGCCCTGCTTTTTCCAGTCCTGACGCTTCTCATGGGGATTTTCCACCAGATCTCTGGAAACACCTGCTTGGGAGCGTTCATCCTACCCTTTGCAATTTTCGTTGGCGTTCCGGTCATTCTCCTTTGCCTCGGCTTTGCCGTCGAACGAGGCTTGATTGGTGACGAGGAGTGGGTGCTCTCGGTTCCGGTGCTCGGCTATCTCTACGCGCTCCTCTTCAACCCTGTCACCTACTACCGCCTCGACACGGCGATGATGTTCCGGGATTCCATACGTGCGGCGGTGAACGAAGTCATCAACGACCTGCGGGAGGAGAAGGGCCTGCGGCTCCTCGGAAGCGAGGAACTGCGGCCCGACGCCGAGAAAGAAGCGACGGCGTAGCGAAGTATGGCGAGCCGCGTTGAGGAGCGCACCCGCCACTTCTTCCGGTGGGAGCTGCGGGGACGAGGGCGGAAGAGCTTCTCGTCTCCGGTCTCCCTTGAGCCGCCCTTCGTTCCCTTTTGGTTCCTGAGCCATGCCGCGCCTGCCGTGGACGATGGCAGGCACCACACTTTCTTGTCCGCATTCCTCGAACGCCTCTCCCGAAAGCGGGAGGGGCCGGCGCCCAATCCCGAGCCCGAGATCGAAGAGCCGGAGCCGGAACCGGGAGACGATACTGATCCCGTCGAGCTGCGGGTCCTCCTGCCGCAGGATCTCTCCGTCACAGCAGCACTCTCCGAGGGCTTCCTCAAGAGCCTCGCCGCTGTCCATACGCCGCTGTCGCTGGAGCTGGTTGGCTCCGACGGGCAGGTTTCCGTCGCTTTCACTGCTCGCAAGGGCGCGGTGCCGATCCTCTCCTCCCAACTGCGGGCCTTCTTCCCAGACGTTCGCCTGGAGGAGGAACAAGACCTCCTCCTCACCGCATGGGAATCGGGGGACGAGGGGCTATTCGGCGCCGTCGAGCTTGGCCTGTCGCGCGAGTTCATGCTGCCGCTTGGCCGTCCCCGGAACTTCTCTCCCGATCCCTTGACCGCGATCGTGGGAGCGCTCGCGGAGACTAGAGCCGGCGAGGTCGCCGTCGTCCAGGTGCTTTTTCAGGGAGTGCGGTCGCCGTGGGCGGAGAATGTCGTGCGGTCGGTCGTCACCCCCTCGGGCGATGCGTTCTTTGCGGACGCTCCCGAGGTCACCAAGCTTGCCCGCGAGAAAGTATCCGCACCGCTCTTCGCCGGTGCCGTCCGCGCCGTGGCCCGGGCCGCAGGTGAGGAGCGGCTGTGGACGCTTCTCTCGGGCACGCTCGGAGCGCTCTCGGGTGCGACGAGAGGCGACAACGAGTTCGTGCCCTTGGGGATCGAGGATAGTTCCGAGGTCTTGGTTGATGTACTCCTGCGCCGTACGCACAGAAGCGGCATGATCCTCTCGCTCCCCGAGCTGGTGTCCCTCGTCCACCTGCCGTCCCCCTCAATCCCCGGCATCGCCCAGGACGCTGGCCGCACCAAGGCGCTCCCGCTTGAGGTGCAGGGTGACGGGATCTTGCTCGGGTACAACTTCCATACGGGAAGAGAGCACGAGGCGCGCCTCGGAACGGACGCGCGCCTCCGCCATGTTCATGTGGTGGGGGCCTCCGGGACGGGCAAGTCAACGCTTCTCGTTTCCATGATCCGGGAGGACATCGCGGCGGGCAACGGCGTGGGCGTGATCGACCCGCACGGCGATCTCATCGACGAGGTGCTCGCCAGCATTCCCGAGGACCGGGCGGACGACGTGATCCTCTTTGACCCTGCCGACCCGGAGTACGTTGTCGGCTGGAACATGCTCTCTGCGCACTCGGAGGCGGAGAAGGACATGCTCGCCTCTGACCTGGTTGCGGTCTTCCGCAGGCTCGCAACCTCCTGGGGCGACCAGATGACGGCGATCCTCGCGAACGCGATCCTCGCGTTTCTGGAGTCAGAACGGGGCGGAACACTTCTGGATCTCCGGCGCTTCCTGGTAGATGGAAGCTTCAGGCGGGAGTTCCTCACGACCGTCCGCGACGACTACGCGCGGGACTTCTGGGTCACGGAGTTCCCGATGGTCAAGGGCTCGCCCCAGACGTCGATCCTCACACGGCTCGACACGCTGCTGCGGGGCAAGCTCGTGCGCGGGGTGGTGACCGCCAAGGAGAAGCCCTTGGACTTCCGGCGCATGGTGGACGAGCGGAAAATTTTCCTCGCGAAGCTCTCCCAGGGTGCTGTCGGCGAGGAGAACGCGGCGCTCTTGGGCTCGCTCCTGGTTTCCAAGATCCACCAAGTATGCCTCCTGCGGCAGGATCAGGCGGAAGCGGCGCGCCGTCCATACTTCCTCTACCTCGACGAGTTCCACAACCTCGCGACGCCCTCGATGGCGACGCTCTTCTCCGGCGCGCGGAAGTACCGCTTGGGCCTCACCGTCGCGCATCAGGACTTGTACCAGCTTCGTCACTCCGTGCCCGAAGTCGAGCGGGCAGTGCTCGCCAATGCATACACCAGGATTGCGTTTCGCCTAGGCGACGAGGACGCCCGGACCCTCTCCCAAGGATTCTCTTTCTTTGAAGCAGACGACCTCGGGAACCTCGGCACCGGAGAGGCGATCTGCCGCGTCGGCAGGAAGGAGGCTGACTTCAACCTGAGAACAGTTCAGGTGAAACGCGATGACCCTGAAGCGCTGGAGACGAGGCGCAGGGATATCCGGACTCGGGCGCTCTCGCGGTGGGGCACACTACGATCTGAGGACACCGCGACACGGAATGCTCCCGCACCTGAAACGCCACGGAAAGCAGAAGCACCGCCGCCAAGGGTCGAGGTGCAGCCGGAGCCGAAACACGCGGCAGCTCCGCCGCCTCCGGCTCCGCTCCTTAAACCCGCCGAGGTGAAAGCGCCGCCCCAGGTTTCCGTTGAGCCACGCCGCCCAGGCAAAGGGGGGCCGGAGCATACGTACCTTCAGGAACTCATCAAGCGGTGGGCGGAGGAAAAGGGATTCCGGGCCGTGGTCGAGGAGCAGATTAGGGGCAGCAGGGAGAGCGTGGATGTGGCCCTATACCGGGGCGATCTCAGAATCGCTTGCGAGATCACGGTCACCACGCCTCTTGAGTACGAGGTGGGGAATGTTGAGAAATGTCTTGCGGCGGGATTCGGGACAGTCGCGGTGATCTCCTTGAAGAAAACCCGTCTCGCAAAGCTCGACAAACTGCTCCGCGAGTCGCTGTCACCTGACAGGTACGAGAAGGTGCAGCTCTTCACGACGGAGGAGCTGCTCTCGTGGCTTGAAGGACAACCTGTGGAGGTGCAGGAGGGAATCGTCCGCGGGTACAAGGTGAAGGTCCGCTACAGCAACCCCGGAGATGACCGGCATAAGCGGGTCGCTGAGATCCTGGCGAGGAGCACGAGCGGGCTCAAGAAGGACGAGTGATGGAGGGCGAGCCATACCTGCCGCCTCGGCACCTTCCGTCGTCTTGGAGGGCGCCGCATCTCTGCGTACGGTGATCGAAGACTGTTCTTCACATCTTCAACCACCCTCCGCAAGGGGACTCTTGGAAGGACACGCACTATGCCAAGCCGCAGCACTCCCTCCGGAAACGGTGAGGGAAAACGAGTAGCGCTCTGGATCAGGGTCAGCACTGAGGACCAGGCCAGGGGCGAGAGTCCCGAGCACCACGAAGCACGGGGACGGATATATGCCGAGAGCAAGGGTTGGACCGTCGTCACCGTCTACCACCTCGAAGGCGTCTCGGGAAAGGGCGTCTCGTGGCACCCGGAGGCCAAGCGGATGAGAGCCGACGTGGAGGGCGGGGCTATCACCGGCCTCATCTTCTCGAAGCTCGCGCGCTTGGCTCGGAGCACCAAGGAACTCCTTGAGTTCTCCGAATACTTCAGGGAACACAACGCCGACCTGATCTCCCTCCAGGAATCGATCGACACCTCTACTCCCGCCGGCCGCCTCTTCTACACCGTTATCGCGGCCATGGCACAGTGGGAGCGGGAAGAGATCGCCGATCGGGTGGCGGTATCGGTGCCGATCCGGGCCAAGCTCGGCAAGCGGATCGCTGGCGCTCCTCCGTACGGATACACCTGGAAGGACGGCAAGCTCATCCCGGACGAGAAGGAAGCCCCGGTGCGCCGCCTCATGTACGAGCTGTTCCAGGAGAACAAGCGCATCCGTACCGTGGCGCGACTCCTCAACGACCGCGGCTTCCGCACCCGCAAAGGTGGCCTCTTCACCGGCCAAGCGGTCTACCAGCTCCTCTTTGACCCCACAGCCAAAGGCGTCTTCCGCATGAACTACACCACGATGCGAAGCGGCAAGAAGACCTTCAAGCCCGAACACGAGTGGGTGTATCACCCCGTCCCCGCCATCGTCTCCGAGGAGCTGTGGCACGAATGCACTGCCTACCTCACCAAACGGAAAGAGGGGATTAAGCCGGGGAGGCGCGGCGTCCATCTCTTCTCCGGACTCACTTACTGCGCCTGCGGCAAGAAGATGTACGTCGTCTCCGACAGTCCGAAGTACGTCTGCCAGAAGTGCCGGACGAAGATCCCGACCGACGATCTTGAAGCGGTGTTCGTGGAGGAGCTGAAGGGGATGATCTTCTCGCCCGAGTCGGTCATGGCCCAGCTTGCCGGGGTCGATACGGAGATCATCGAGCGGACGGGACTCCTGGAGACTCTCCGCCACGAGCACGAGAAGCTCGTGGCGGAAGCCGACAAGCTCTACCGCCTCTACCTGGAGGGCAACATCCTCGGCAAGGAGTTCGGGGAGCGCAACCACCCGCTCGCCACTCGCCGGGAGCAGTTGGACCGAGAGATCCCCCGGCTTGCAGGCGAGATCGACTTCCTAACCATCCGACGGCTTTCCAGCAGCGAAGTCCTCTCCGAAGCCCAGAGCCTGTACAGTCGCTGGGGAGACCTCGACTTCGGGCAGAAGCGCGAGATCGTCGAGACCATCGTCGAGCGGGTGGTCGTGGGGAAAGAGGACGTGGAGATCCACCTCGCGTATATGCCACCTCCGCCGCCTTTGCCATCAGACCCATCGCCCGCAACCCCACCCACCACCCCTATCCTTGAAGGCGCCGCAAAAAGGGAAAGAACTCCGCGGGCTTCATGAACTACGTGAACGGCAACGTGGCCCGTGAGGCCGGCCGGCTCGCGGAGTGGAAGGAGAAGTT
>WUUC01008012.1_pt1 | contig 26883 bp, 22 predicted proteins | sample 6278441 | NCBI WGS metagenome assembly WUUC01 (sample SAMN13675441, study PRJNA597444) | soil metagenome | isolation source: soil | place: USA: Washington | collected 2017-10 | reverse complement strand
GCGAGCCTCAAAACGCAAAAAGCGCGACCTTGCGGTCGCGCTTTGTTTTGGTGTCGGAATTTGGTGGAGCATTCTTCCCGATTATCGAACTGCCATCCTTGCCCTCCTGAGTGCCGATCACCCTGACCTCCAGCGCATCGCGGAGGTAGCCGCGTGATCGCCCTCCTCTTCGCGCTCGCCGTCGCATCCTTCGTCCTGAGCCTCCCGATCGCGAAAACGAATCTCGGGGCGAAGCTCCGGCAGGTCGCCGGAGTCTGCTTCGTCCTCGCGCTCCTGCCCTCTCTTATCGTGGGCCTCTTCTTCCCGTCGCAGGCTAGTCGTGCTGGTGGCGTACCGCCGGCGAGCACGTCGACGCCGGGCGACCAACTCGCGACGGGTCTGTCCTGCGTCGGCGCGCTCGTCTTGCTCTCGATCCTCGCCTACGTTGTGCTTGCGGTTCGCACGCGCCTCCGTAAGCCCAAGAAGGAACCCTGGGAGATGTTCTTCTCGCGTGGTGGCGGCAAGAAACGCGTCGAGCGTGACCGCGTCGAGGATGACCCGTTCGACTTGGAGGAGTGGTGACGAGGAACATCTACGACGTGCTCTTCGGAAGTCCGAAGGAGAGTTACCGCCGCGCGCGGGCGAACGCGCAGCCCTCGACCACCGCGGCTTCGTCGCGCGCGGAGGCTGCGAATGCGTTGGATGGGCCAGAGAGCTTTCTCCTTGGCACGCTCCGCGATGGATCGCCGCTGCGTATCGACCCCGCCCGTATCCAAGGACACGGCATGGTGTGGGGCGCGAACGGTGCCGGAAAGTCGTACGGCCTCGACCTCCTCATGCAAGGGTTCGCGCAGCACGGTCGGCGCGTGAGCCACGTCGATCCGAAGGGCGAGAGCATCCTCATCGCGGCACTCTCCGCCGCGAGTCAGTACGAGCAACTCCCCGAGGATGAGCGCGAAGCGTTCGCCGCGCGCTTCCGCGTTATCGACGTGCACGAGGATCGACTGACCCCGGCCAACCTCTTCCACGTTCCTGCCGGAATGAGCCCGGCGTTCCTCGCGACGCTGCGCGCGGCCGCGATGGTGGACCTCTCCGACCACGAGTTCTCAGACCTCATGCACCACGCGGTCTACACGCTCTTCGCGGTTGCGATCGCGCTCCAACGCGGTATCACGAAAAAGCTCGTCCGCTCCTTCTTCCTCGATGACACGTTCAGGCAACGTGTGCTCGCGCCCAAGATCGCGGACGCATCACTTCGCGACACGATCGAGCACCTCGACGCCATCTTGCCGCTCACGACGCGCCAAGCCGTCGTCCGGCAGTTCGACATGCTCCTGAGTTCGCGCATCGCGCGCATCAGCTTCGGCCTCTCGCCCGGAGCAGTCGCGCGCCTCACCGCACCGACCACCGCGACGATCACGCTCGCGAACTGCGGACCGTCGCTCCTCGTGCCGCCGAACGTCGCCCGCACGCAGGCGATCAACCGTGTGGTGGACGTGCTGACGGACGCGAAGGTGCGCACGGACACGACACCGGAGATGCTCGTCATCGAGGAGATCGGCTCCATCGTGAAGCATCCGGTCGTCGCGCGCTTCCTCCTCGAAGGGGCGCGCACGGCTCGCTGGAAGAACCTCGCCATCGTCTGCTGCGCTCAAGATCCGTCGAACGCGATCCCGAGCGAACCGCTCCGCGCGCTCGTCCTGAACGCCCGTTGGTTCATGGCCTTCGAGAGCGACCGTGAGGACGCGTCTCTGCTCCTTCCGTTCTTGCCACCGCCAGCGGTAGGAAGGAGTGAGGCGCAGCGGCGACAGGTGTTCCTCACCGAGATGGCCACCTTGCCCGCGCAGCACTGCTACTTCGTCCGTAAGGGTCTCACGCCGCTGCGCGTCCGGACGCGGGATGTGCAGCTCGCGAAGGGGTACACGCGCGACGAACTCCTCGCTATCTTCGACGAGAGGATCGCCCGGCGATCAATGGTACGCGTCGAAGACGCTGAGCGCCTCATCGCCGAAGAGGAGCGCGATCTCCTCGGCGGCGAGAAGCCCCCTCAGGGCGCGCCGATTGGCCGTAGCGCCGCCGACGGGGTGGTGGGGACGGTCGACGATCTCTTCGAGCTCCTCGACCGCTCGCTGGCAAAAGGAGCGCCCCAGGAATGATGCGGTACATCGGCGTCGCGCTCCTGTACCTCCTCGCATCGCCGATCTACGCAGTGCTCGGCGTGCAGAGGCTCGTGAAGCTCTGGCGAGTCCGCCAGACACTGCACGCCGGTATCATCATCTGCGTCCACTGCGGGGTAACGAACCAGCTCGATGTGCTCGCGACCTGCGGCAAGTGTAAGACCACGGAGTACGGCAACCGGCTGCGGTGCAGCGCGTGCGGCGACACAGCCAAGGGTTTCGACTGCGATGCCTGCGGCGTCACGATCCGGGTGCTCTGATGCCGAAGGCGAACCCCACCCAGCATCGCGTCCTGCCGCGTGACTTGGAAAGCCTCGCCGCGATCGGCAGGTTTCGTATGCTGAAGCGCGCGCAACTCCACCGCTGGATGTTCGCCGGGCTCTCCGAGACCGTAGTGCGCCGATTCATCGACCGGCTCGAGGAGCGCGGGTGGCTCGGAGCGGAACGGCTGAACAGGAATGGAACTCAGGTCGTCTGGTGCACCGTGGCGGGACGCGATGCGCTCGTACAGGAGGGTATCGCCAAGGCCGAGGATCTCTTCCCAGCGCGCGGGCCGGTGGCGATCAAGGACATGGCCCACACGGGGGCCATCGTGGACGCGGCGATTAGGCTGTCGGAGCTCGGACGCGGGGGCGACTGGATGGTGCCCGCATGGGACTTCCAACGTCGGCTCGGTGGCCGCATGCGGGTGATCCCTGATCTCCTCTGCCTCACGCGAGCTACGGAGGTGCGTCGTGGTACTGCCCTCGCTGTCGAGGTCGATCTGGGTGGCGAGCCGATAGCGAGTGTCCTCGTGCCGAAGACAGCGACGCTCGTTTCGTTTCTCCAGCCCTACGCAGGATCGGCTGTAGGCATCCTGCTTCTCACAGTCGGAGACCGGCGGCGGCAAGCGATCGAACAGGCTCTCCGCACGGCCGGTCTATCGCTCCCAATCGTCGTCGCAGACCTCAGCCAGTTCACTACCGGTAGTGTGTGGACCAGGCGTTCGGACGAGAAAACACCGTCGTGAGCGCTATCTAGAGTGGATCGAAGTAGATACGCCCGCATGCATGGGGGCGTATTAGGGCTCGAACGTTAGCCGTTCGAGCAGGAGAAAGAACTCTCGCGCCCCGACTCATCAAGGAGTGGTTGGCTTCACAGGGGTCTGTGCAGGTCGGTCGGATGTTCCGCTACTTTCTTCTTCCGTCGCTCCGAACGATCGGCTACCATGCGAACGGTCGAACGCCAATCCAGCGGAGGCATCTAACGCTATGAAAAAGCACGCCTCTGCCGCGTCGAGGACGGGAGCCTCGAAGCACACCGACCCCTTAACCTCGTTGCCTCCCATGGGCTCGCTGTCTCAGAACCCCTTTCCTTCGGCCATCATCGTCCAGCAGGGTAAGCTGCTCGATTTCATCGATGGCCAAACGCAGCGGGAGGAGACGCCCGAAGAGTACGTGCGGCAGGAGATCGCAAAGTCACTCGTTCGGGAGTACGGCTACCCGAAGAAGGACATCCACGTCGAGTTTGTCCTCAACCTCGGCAGCAGGAAACCGCGTGCTGATCTCGTGATCTTCGCAACCGGCGAACGGCATACCCAAGATCGCGGAACCCTCATTGTGGAGTGCAAGGCGCAGACGGTGAAGTCGTCCGACAAGAAAGATGGCGTCGGGCAACTAAAGAGCTACATGTCGGCGTGCCCGAACGTCCACATCGGAATGTGGACCAATGGCTTGGAGCGCTTCTGCTACCGAAAGGTGGTCAAGGCGGGCGAGATCTCGTTCGATGAGATTCCAGACATTCCGTCCTACGGCCAGAGCGATGATGATGCAGACCGTCCAAGCTTCGACAGGTTGACGCCGGCATCGTCCGATGCGCTGCTGTTCGCCTTTCGCCGCTGTCATAACTACATCGCCGGGAATCAGGGATTGCAGAAGCCTGATGCTTTCTGGGAACTCCTCAAGTTGATTTTTTGCAAGATCCACGACGAGCGGTCAGAGGAGATCCAGTTCTACGCCTCATCGCGCGAGCGCCACGGCATGAACGGGCAGATGAAGGTGAAGACTCGGATCGACAAGCTCTTCGCCGCGGTTAAAGCTGAGTACCCCACGATTTTCAAGCAGAGCGCGACAATCGATCTTGAGCCTCGCGTGCTTGCATACATTGTGAGTCAGCTCCAGATGTACGCACTTCTCCAGAGCGATATCGACGTGAAGGGACGTGCGTACGAGGAGATCGTCGGTGCGAATCTGCGCGGGGATCGTGGTGAGTTCTTCACGCCGCGAAACGTTTGCAGAATGGCTGTAATGATGCTCGACCCCGGTGAGCATGACACGATTCTCGATCCAGCGTGCGGCACTGGCGGGTTTCTCATCACGGCGATGAACCACGTCATCGGGAAAATCAAAGCCTCCGAGTTGAAGAAGTGGAAGAACGACGAGGATCGCGCGCGTCCAGGCATGGAAGGACGCATCAAGAAATTTGCTTCCGAGCACATCGTCGGCATCGACCTCAATCCGAGTCTGGTGAAAGCCTCGAAGATGAACATGGTCATGAACAACGACGGTGCGGGGGGCCTGTATCAGGGCAACTCTCTTGAGAGCCCAGCGAAATGGCAAGAGGATTTGCGCGACCGGAGTCTCCTAGGGTCCGTCGATATCTTGTTCACGAATCCGCCCTTCGGTTCAAAGATCCCGATCGATGATCCGGCGATCCTTGAAACCTACGACCTCGGGCATACCTGGAACTACCACGAAGACTCGGACGAGTGGCGAATGACCACTTCGGTTCAGAAATCGCAGCCGCCAGAGATCCTCTTTATTGAGCGTTGCGTCCGTTTCCTCAAGCCTGGCACTGGTCGGCTGGCGATGGTCCTTCCTGACGGTATTCTCGGGTCGCCCGGCCTGGGGTACGTCCGCGAGTGGATACTGCGAAACACGCGTGTTCTCGCGAGCATTGATCTTCACCCCGACCTCTTTCAGCCGAGCACCAGCGTTCAAACAAGTGTGGTAGTGCTGGAGCGAAAGACTGACGCCGAGATCGCGGTTGAATCGGCGGCGAAGCAGAAGAACACGTACGGCGTGTTCATGGCGCTCGCGAACCACATTGGTCACGATAAACGGGGGAACGTCCTCTACGTACGCGATGCGAAGGGCAACGAGATCGTCGAAGAGATCGACGAGCCGGTCCGTGAAGTGGTGGACGGTCGGACCATTTATCGAAAGCAGAAGACTCTACGGAAGGTAGTCGACGACAACACCGAGCAGATAGCCCAGGAATTCAAGAAATGGTTGAGCGAGCGCGACTAATACCGAGCCCCATCGAGCGCACGCACTGGCCGTGGCACCATGCTCATGCGCGTGTTGTTAGCTCGGCATCACTTCTCGCTGGCGACCGTCGGATGGAGGCGGCCGCATACCTCGCTGCCGGTGTTGCTATCCGTACCGCAATCGAGTCTGCGAAGTATGGCTGGACTCGCCTGTCTGCAATCGCTCGCGTGTGGCAACCGCCGCGTCTCAAGGGAGTTGTTGTAAGCGCGAAGTTCGGTACGCCGTTTCTAGCCGCAACTCAGGTCTTTGACCTACGTCCAACGTCGAGAAAGTGGTTATCGCTAGAGCAGACAGACAGCGCACCGGATCGGTTTGTCAAAGCGGGCACCATCCTCGTGACCTGCTCTGGAAATGTTGGCAAGACGACGATTGCTCATTCTCCGCTCAAAGGCGTTCTGGTCTCGCATGACCTCATGCGGATCGAGGTCACCGATGAAACCCTCTGGGGCTGGGTTTACGCGCTCCTTCGAGCGAGACAATCTCTGGAGATGATGGGCGCCGCGCAGTATGGCCATGTCATCAAGCACCTCGAAGTATCGCACTTGAATGCGCTGCCGATCCCGATTCTCAAACGCGAACTGCGCGAGCACTTCAACGAGTTGGTACGTGGAATCTTCGAGCGAAGAGATCGTGCTCATGCGCTCATCGCGGAGGCTGAGAAGCTATACGAGAATGCGCTCGGATCGCTTGAGATCCCGGCGGACCCAGAAGCCGGATTCGTCGTCCCGGCCAAGTCCCTCTTTGAGGGGCGTCGTAGGTTCGAGGGGTCGTTCCATAACCCACTCGTGGCTGCGATACTGAAACGGTGCGGTCACGCTGGCCGCAAAGTTGAGACCCTCGCAGATGTTACGGAGCGCGTCTGGTGGATCACACGATTCAAGCGCGTGTTTGGAGCAGCGGGCGCTCCGTACCTCAGTGCAGAGGAACTGTTCTCACTCAACCAGCCGCCAACCAAACGTGTGCTCATGGAGCAGGCTGAGAACGCGGATCGATTCTTTGTGAAATCTGGCTGGCTCGTCATGGCATGCTCGGGCCAGGTGTATGGGATGAACGGCAACGTTGCGATGATGACGAAGCGGCATGAGCGTGCGTTCCTCTCCCATGATCTCGTTCGTATCATCCCAGACGAGACGAAAATTCGCGGCGGGTACTTGCTCATCGCTTTGAGTCATCCTAGCCACGGTAGGCCGCTTGTCATCCGTCAGGCGTACGGAACGTCAATTCCACACCTTGAACCCGCAGACGTAGCTTCTGTCCCAGTGGTTCGTCTCGCATCCGCTACCGAGAAGGCGATCGCAGATCGCGCAGAAGAGGCAGTACGCCTTCGGAGCGAGGCTGACGACATGGAAGACGCGATAGCAGCGGAAGCTGAAGCCGTAATTGACAGAGTTGCCACCGGCGATCTGTCGGATCTCGAATCGCTCATCGGACACGAAAGTACGCGCCAATCACCCACATAGCGCATGCGATCTAAGTCTTCTGATGCCGCTGGCGGGGCTCAATTCGTCCGCTACTACGGACCGATGCTTGATGCGTTGCGGAAGCTCGGCGGCTCTGGTAGTCCGAGCGAAGTGACTGAGCAGATAGCGCGTGATTTGAAGCTCCCTGACTCTGTCCAGAACGAGCTACTCAAATCTGGTACATCGCGATTTGCGAATCAGGTTGCGTGGGCGCGCTTCTACCTAAAACGCGAAGGACTGATTGATTCCTCTCGTCGTGGCGTCTGGAGCCTGACGGAGAAAGGACGATCCACGAAGCTCTCTCCCTCTCAGGCGCGAGAGATCTTCCTGAAATGGGTCCGCGTCAACCAGCAGCAGCGGAAGCTCCAGAAAGATGGGGCAGCACTCCCGCCGCAGATCGAAGCGCACGAACCAGATCAGCCTTCCGATTATCGCGAGCGCCTCTTAGAGTTGCTGCTCGAACTCCCGCCGAGTGGCTTCGAACGACTCTGCCAACGGCTTCTCCGCGAGTCTGGCTTCATACAGGTCGTTGTAACGGGGCGCAGTGGAGATGGTGGGATCGACGGTCACGGCACACTCCAAGTGAATCCACTTGTCAGCTTCCGTGTCCTCTTCCAGTGTAAGCGCTACAGCAAGTCGGTTACGCCTGCGCACGTACGCGACTTCCGAGGCGCAATGCAAGGGAGGGCAGACAAAGGCATCATCTTGACGACGGGCTCCTTTACCGCCGACGCTCGCAAGGAAGCGAATCGCGACGGCGTGCCGCCTATCGAACTCGTGGACGGCGAAAAACTCGTAGCGATGTGCGCCGAGTTAGAACTAGGGCTTCGACCAGTGACGACCTACGAAGTCGACGAAGCATTTTTCGTTGATTTCCGCACGGCAACGTAGTCGCGCGGGTCGCCGGGGAAGAGGTAGGCCAGCCGGAAACCAGGATGTCGAGCTTCCATCTGCTCTGCTACGGTGCCGGCGAAGTCGATGAGCTCAAGTCGCAGCCATTCATCTACGGTCATCTTGTTTTCAAGGGCCGTTGTTTCCATCGCCCGAACCAGATATGCCGGGAGCTGCAAGGTTAGAGTCTGCGGAGAAAAGAGCGGCGGGAGGGCAGTTAGAGCTTCATCACCGAGTGCCTCGTGAATCTCGGCGAAGGTCCACCTGCGCATTGCGATGAACGCGACCTGTCGCCATGTGAAGCGCCACGCACCATTCGAGCGGTATGCCTCACGCTGATCGCGTTCCGCCTCACGCTGGAGCACCCCCGTAGAAATGCCAATGATCCGCGCAGCCTCATGGAGCCGGTACGAGTCTGTGGCGTCGAGAAAGAGTGTGCGAATACGCTCTCGTCGCTGGGCCGTCTCGCGTTCCACTTCCTTCCAAGGCTGGCGCGCGCTGTCGCGTTTAGGTGTCTTTGTGAAGCGTGAAGATACCCTTCGCTGAAATGGCATGGGAGTCATTCCTCCTACGTGGTTGTACGGCCGTTTACAGCGGGACTAGCAGAGCGCAGACTGCGACGTGAATCCCTCATTCCTACCGAATGCCCGCTAATGCGTAAAAGCGTCAGAATCGCCGGCCGTGACCGGATGGAGTACGAACGCTGCCCTGCCCAACGCCCCATTGCTTACCTCACGCGCGAGGAGGCCGAGCGGTTCTTCCGCTCGATCCCGCAGGACAAGTTCCGCGATCGCCTCCTCTTCGATCTCACCTACCGGCATGGACTCCGTCGCGGAGAGGCGGGGCTGCTCACGCTCGATGACGTGCGAGGCGGAAAGATTTGGATCGCGAGACTCAAGCGCGGCGTGTCAGGGGGATACCCGATGCACCCACGGAGCAAGCAGCTCCTTCGCGTGTACCTGGGCATCCGGCCTGTGGATGGATCTTCATACTTGTTCCGCGGCCGACGGCGAAGTGGGGCACCGCTCTCGGGTGGAGAGATCAACCGACTCTTTCACAAGTACGCGACGATTGCTCGACTACCCGCAAGCAGGCAACACGTACATGTACTTCGTCACTCGATCGGAGTGCACCTGATGAATGCCGGATGGGACATCGCGGACGTGCAGGATTGGCTCGGTCATCGTCATATCTCATCGACCATGATCTATGCGCAGGTCACGAACCAGCGGCGCGAAGCGCGATACAAGGCGACGCTTCGCTCCCGCGAAATCGCCAGGACGGATGGCCGATGAGCGAATGCACGCTTTTACGCAAAAACGTCAATCACTGCGGATGCTGCTTGCCTTCGTTCTCTGCACCGTGCTGTGTGCCTGCTCATGGCGTGAGCAAAGCCAGACGAGGGTAGTGCAATCGTGTGCCGAGCACTGCGGGACTCAGCTCTCCGAGAGTACATTTCGCTGCATCGACCGCTGTAGGGCACAAAGTGACCGCCCCTACCGGGAATGAAGGCCGGGCTTCTCTTCGGTCTCTGGCTGAACGGGGCCGCGAACGATTGCACGGAGCACGCGGTCACGCACGCGCATGGCGATGCCGTTGTAGCTAACGCGCGTCTGATGCAAGGACTGCTCGGAGATCGCGCCACGGGCCGCCGCCTTCTCGCGCATCGCGATTCGCTGAATCACCCGTGTTCGTGTCTTCCTTCGCAGCGTACGACCGAATGGCCAAAGAATCGATCCGAGGAAGTCCACGCCAAGCGACAACCTGCGAGCGGGACGCGTCACGAGCGTGAGACCGAGTACCTCCTGCGCGAAGGTGCAGAGTTCTCCGGCGAGCACTTCCACTTCGTCGCGAGTCGCACCCAGCAGCAGCACGTCATCCGCGTAGCGGAAGTACGCGCGGGCACGGCGATCATGGACCGCGAAGCGGTCGAGCTCATGGAGGTAGACGTTCGCGAACACCTGCGAGGTGAGATTTCCGATCGGAATGCCCTTGCCGAGACCACGCGACGAGGAGGTGCTGCGCACGGTTGTCTCGATCGCGAGGAGGACTTCGGGTGCATGTATCCGGCGGCGGAGCAATGTGAGCAATGTGTCATGGTCGATGGAGTCGTAGAACTTCTCGACATCGCCCTTGAGCGTCCAGACGGGCCACACACGGCCCCGTCGCAGGCGATGAATCGCACGGGTAACCTCGTTGAGCGCGAGGTGCACGCCGCGTCCCTTCCGTGCAGAGAACGACACCGGCAGGAAAACGGGTTCGAACACGCGTTCTACCTCTTCGAAAATGACTTGGTGGACGACACGATCACGAACCGCGGCCGCGGTGATCCTTCGCGGTTTCGGATCACTGACCATGAACTCCCGATAGGCACCGTGACGCCACGTCCCCGCCGCAAGCTCGCGCGTGAGACGGAGCAGCTCTACCTCGCGATCCAACTCAAACGCTTCGACACTCGGGACGCGTCGCTTACCCCGCCGATACCGGCTCCACCCGCGAAGAAGGCGAGCATAAGAGAAGACCATCGACGGTGCGGAGGATTACTGTGTAAATTGTTTTTACACGTGAATACACCCTAATGCCAACGCCACCAGCCGCTCCGCGGCAACTCGCTCCGCCTCTTATCGGTCGGCTCACCCTCATCGCGGAACGACTGCTCCCTGTGCTCGCACGTACCCCGAAGACGCATCGGATGACTGTGGCGCATACCACCTGGGTTTCACTACACCAGACTACTGTGGCGGTGTTCGCTGCGGTTACTGAAACAGACAACCCCTCCCACCGCATCGCCGCGTCCGCGGCCTTCGATGCGTTCAAGTGGAATCTTCGACTCATGGAGCAGCAGCGTCTCATCTCGCCGGGGTGGAGCGCTACGATCAGCGAGGATCTTGCCGAGACCGGCCGGATGATCGGCGGGATGGTACGAAAAACCCGGGCGTTCTAGCGGACGACCGAGCGCACGCGCGTGTTGGAATTCGAGTTCTCCGGGTCATCCCAATTCAGGTTCAGCCCGTCCGAGTCCGAGTTCGCGTTCGCCGCATCCGGGGACAACGCCACGCATTCATTCGACTCGATCCGGCGCACCGGAGGGAGTGCCACGGCAACCCGTGGTCGGTGCCTTGCGGAGAGCAACTTGCTCCCGCTTCGGCGCGGCGTCAGCACACCTGGGTGATTCGTTCTCCTCTGGAGCGGCCATTGGAGGAAGAGTGGGACCGGAGGCCGTAACCACCGATGCATGACCCTCTTCGGCGCATAGTCTGCGTCGAGCTGGCCGGACTTGCAAGCGATTGCCGATAATGGCTTACCCAAGCTATTGGGAAGTGACCATACTGTAATCGCCTATATCCGATTCGACTGGCCACACCTACCCAGCCACGCCTATCCGGCGTATTATGAAATGAATACCCACGCCTTCATTGTCCATTGGACGCCCGAATACAGAGCCGCGTGAACCGAATGCTGTACCCGCCGAAGAAGCGGACGACGTAGAGCGCGCGTTCATCGAGGAGATCACGCCTGCAATCCGAGCGTATGCCGAGGGTGAGGCGATCTCCTTCACGTTCGGACAGCGAGGATTCTCGGTCGGCCTCCCCACGGAGCCGGATGGTGCATTCAGTGCGAACGTGAACCTGGAAGAAGGGTTCTTCCGGGAGCAGAATTTCGATCCCGGCATGGCAACCTTCGCAATTACCCACGAGGTCGAGCACCTACGGGAGTGGTTGAAGCTCATTCGCACACCGGAAGGAGCGCGCGCGTGGCGAGAGCACATCCGCAATCTCGATTCCGACCCGCGCCTGGGTGCACTCGACAACATGGTGGACGACGTGCGAATGAATCGTACGGTGGTGCAGCGCGCGCCGGCTCTCCGTAGCAGCGGGGAGCGCGTGTACACGCAGTACGCGTTCCCGGACCCCGACCTTCGCGTACTTACGACCGGGCAGCCGAAGCCGCTGCATCTCCAATTCGCGGAGAGCCTGCTGCGCGATGCGATGCTCCCGCAGGAGGAAGCCGCGACGGAGACCGAAGTGTGCGAGGCGAAAGCGGCGATTCTCGAACGCGTGAACCGTGAGCGATCGCAACGCGGTCTCCCCGCGGCGCGCAGCTTCAACGATGTCGTCCGGCAGATCAGTGATCCCGCGCTCTCGCCGATGGCGCGCCTCGCGCTCACGCGCCGGTACCTCGAACCTGCCTACAAGGCCCTCTACGCCGAGGATCTCGATCGCGAGACCGAGCAGCGAGAAGGGGAAGGCGGTGCGGGACAGCCCGATGCGAGCAATGGAGACGGCGGTGCGTCCGACCAGCCGGGTGAGGGAGCGGGCACGAAGCCGTCCGCTGCGCCTCCGAAGAATGCGCAGCCCCCGAACGCCCCGAAGAGCCCGGGCGGTCCGAAGGGGGATACCACGAGCGCTGATCCGCAGGCGGGAACGAAGCCGCAGCAGGGGCAGGGGGGACAAGGGAACAATCCTGCGCCGGGCGACGCATCGCCCGAGCCGCAACCGGGCGGAGAGGGAGCGGCGTCGAACGCGAACGAGGGGGCGAGCACAACCCCGCCGAAGGACGGTGCTGGAGCCGCAAGCCCGGCTGCGTCGAACGAAGGGAAGGTGCCCGAGAACGGTGGAGATGGGACTCCGGGCACCCCCGAAGCCCCCGATCCGCGCGGCTCCTTTGCGAAGCGCATCCGCGACATCGTGGACGGAAAGCCTGATCCGGCGCGCGAAGGCAAGCCCTCGAAGCCGTCACCGGTTCCCGGCACCCCCGACCTCTCGGCACTCCGGCCGGAAGAGGTGTTCCCCGATGCGTACGCCGAGCATGCGCAGCACCGCCCGACGCCGATCTCCCGCGAGGAGTGGAAGAAGATCGCGGCGGAACTGGAGAAGAAGGTGGCGAAGGGATTGAAGCCCCTCGATCCGAACGATCCGCGCGTCCAGGAGCGGCGGCGCTTCTTCGAGGAGTTCGCGGCCGATCATCCAACGGAGAAGGACTGGAAGAACTATCAGCAGTGGCACAAGCTCCGCGAGGCGGCGTACAACGTCCGCGACGCGAACGGCCACCTCGTCATCGACGAACTACGCGAAATCTTCGCGAACATCCTTTCGCACCGCCGCAGGAAGCGCCCCGCGCCGAAAGCCCCGCAAGAGGAGGGTGAAGCGCTCTCGGACGCGCACATCGTCGAAGCCTGGCTGTCGCTAAAGCAGGGCGCGGAGGGAGCGGAGGTTTGGACCACCGAGCGCACGAGGGAGCGGCTCGCAGACCTCCTCGGCCTCTTCGACATCACGCTCGTCGGCGATCTGTCCGAGAGCATGCTGCATGGCGGCAAGGCGAAGGCGCAGCAGCAAACCGTGGTGCTCCTCCTCGCCGCGCTCGAGGAGTTCCGCGCCGAGCTCGCGTTCGCCGCCGGTGATCTCCGCGACGATCTCGCGGTACGCACCGAGGCGTGGGGCTTCGGAAACGCCGCACATCCCTTGAAGCCCCTCAGCCCGCGGCTGGAACCCATCCACTGCGCGCGCGTGATCGGGGGGCTCGTGCCGAACGCGCAGTACGGCACGTGCGATTACCTTGCGCTCCGGGAGATTCGCGAGAGTATCGAAGCGGATCCCGAATATGCCGCGAAGCTGAAACCTCGCAATGGCCGCACGGCCCCCGAGATCCGGCGCATCGTGCTCGTGACGACGGACGGCGAATCAAACGACGTCGCGGCGTGCATGGAGGAGGTTGCGAAGCTCCGCGCGCTCGGCGTGAAGGTCGTCGCGATCGGGGTCACGGCCGCCGGGCAGTCGGCGGAGACCACGTACGCGCCGGACGGCCGTGTGTGCGAGCAGGCGGGCGACCTCGCGCGCACGGCGGGATTCCTGCTCGCAGACCTACTCAAAGACCCGGAACTCGGGTATGGTGAATAGATACATCAATATTTCCTTCCTCTAAGCCCGTGTCCGCATCCGGACAGAGCGGCCTCCTCCCGGAAAACCAGCACGACGACGAGCCCTCTGCGACGCGGCGCGCCGCCGAGAGCTACCTCCGCAACGCCGACGAGGGCTCGCCCTTCGCGATCCTCGCCGCGTCGGAGGAACTGCGTGACCAGACCGCCGCTGCCTTGCAGCGCGTGCTCGAAGCGAGCATGGCGTCGGGTCCCGGGGAGACGCGCACGCAGAAACTGCTCCGGCGCTACGAAGCCGCGCGCCAAGAGCTGAACGCCGCCGACTACGCGCTCGCCGCCGATTGGCGGCTCGGCAAGCGGACACCGACCGCAATCCGCGCGCTGACGCGGCTCCGGGCGACCGCGAAGGCGTCCCACGAGCGGATCGAGGCGACCCCGGACGGCCTCGTCGCCGCCAAGCACTTCGACCTCCTGCGCTATGCACGCGAACTTGGCTCCCTCTCCCGCTTCGCCGTCACGCCGAGCCGCGACCTGGCGCTCGATGAGCTGCTCGAAGCCGTCATGCAGGGACGTCCCGTGCTCATGCTCGGGCCGTCCGGCACGGGTAAAACGACGCTGGTGCAGGAACTCGCGCGCCGACTCCGGACGAACCTCGAAGTCATCAACGGCAATGAGGTGACGGCCGGGCAGCTCTGGGGGCGCACGGGCCTCGATCCCGTGAAGGGCGATGTGATCCGCGACGGCATCGTGGCGCGCGCGATGGTGCAGGACGACGGCTCGCTGCTCCTTTGGGACGAAGCGAACGCCTCGGAGGAGGCGATGGAGAAGTTCCTCAAGTTCAAGGTGTACCTGACGGCGCGCGCCGGCGATCTCGTGCGCGTCCCGCCCGAGAATCCGACCCAGCGCGCGGTCGGGCCGAAATTCGGCTTCATCCTCACCGGCAATCCGAAGGGCCAGAAGCACACGAACCGTGCGGACTTCCCGCCCGAGATCGCGCGCGAGCTGACCGACGTGAACCTCGACTACCTGCCGGAGGAGGAGATGTTCGACCTCGCGCTCGCGAGCCTCGCAAAGGCGAGCGAGACGCTCCCGGTCGGGATCGAGGAGGTGCGCATGGATGGCGTGCTCCACAACCTCGTGAAGCTCGTCCACGAGATCCAGAACCTCTACCTCGGCATGAGCACGGCGCGCGCGACAACCGGGACGCCCACGCTCCGGAAGCTCGTGATCGACCCCGGCAAGGTGACCGCGTGGCTCGGGCACTGGCCGTACGTCCACGCGAAGCGCGGCGAGACGCTCGCGACCTTCATCGATCAGCAGCTCGTCGCGCTCGCGAACAGTGAGAAGTATCCCGCCGAGGACCGCGCGCTCCTCGTGCAGACCGCTGGTCGCTTCCACTTCCTCGCGACTGCGCAAGCCAAGGCCGGGCTCCGCGTGCCGGGGCTTGCGCCCGCCGCGCTCACCGCCTTCACGCCGTTCAGTCCCGATCTCTACGCCGCGAACCGCGAAACCACCCTCTCGCTCAACGAAGCGGTACAGCAGCACCCCTACCTTACGCAGCGCCTGGCGGGACAGTACACAGCCGCGCTCAACGCCATCGCACAGAAAACCGGGAAGCCCGCTGCCGACGTGCAGGCGCTCCTCATCGGCTCGTCCATCCCCGAGCAACTGCGGGAGCTCCAACACCTCGCGAAGGTATCGCCGGAGGATCTCGCTGCGATCTTCGACACGGCGACCGCCTCCGGTGCGACGGCTCCGCCTCCTGCTGCCCCCGCCCCCGGAGCGCCGCCGGCCGCACCACCCCGACCGGTGGCGATGCCTGACCTCCTGCGGCCGACGTGGGGCGTGGACGAAATGAAGGCATGGCTGCAAGCAACCCTCGCGGCAGACGGCGACACGCTCGAATCCAAACTCGAAGGCAAGTCCTTCGACAAGCAGGTGCAGAAGTACGTTCGCGGTTTCGCGGACGGCACGCGTGGCTTCGCGCTCGACCTCACGAAAGTGCGCTTCCCGCACGACGCGCTCACCCTCGCGCGCCTCAAGGAAGGCATTGAAGCCGGGGCCATTACAGGCATCGTGATCGAGGCGTACCCGGACGCGGCGCAGTTGGACACCATTGCGAACAAGGTGAATCCTGCGAATCCGGCGTTGGAGCGCGACAAGATTTTGCGTGAGTCCGTCGTCGACTTCCTCGCCAACCACTTCCAAGCGCGTACTGGCAAGGTGTGGGATATCGCGAACCGCCTCGCGCAGTGGCGGAAGATGAAGTGGCCGCCCCGCAACGGCGAGCCGCTCTGGAAGGCGTTTCACGAGCGTGCGGCACAGAACGGGCACGACATCGCGACGGACTACGTAGACGCGAACGGCGCGCGGACGCAGGCGTACAAGGATGACCACGCCGGCATCTACGCGGATCTCGATGACCAGCCGATCATGCAGGACATGCTCGGGACGGTCTCCGTCGTGTTCGCCAACACGAAGCGTGACGTGCCGAAGACGAGCAAGATCCTCGGCGCGGACGGCATCACGAGCCTTACCCACGGCGAGGGCCTGAGCTCCATCGCCCTGCTGCAACACAAGGTCGATACCCTCACCCCTGCGGAGGACCTCGCGCTCGCGGCGGCGATGAGCACGCCCGGCGACACGAACACCTATCCTGATCCGAAGACCTGGGTGTGGCTCGCAGGCATCGATCCGCAATATGCGGCGTACGCGGCCTCGGGCTCGGTCGGGCTGGGCCTGCCTTGGGATGGCCCGGAGCGCTCGAATTCCGACACGCGCGTGCGCTCGGTCGTCCGCTAGCACGCCTGGGTTCAGGCTGGGGCTCGGAGTTGGATTCGGTGGTCTTGGACGATGCGCCGCGCTCCGCGCGGCGCATCGCGGTCTAATGCGCGCGAAGCGCGCTCGCCGCGATTTCTCAACGCGAGGTCGCTATAGCTACTGAACTCTCCAACGTGAGCGCGCGCCTTGCGCATTACTATCACATTGCTACAGTAGGGGGCGCACTGGCCCTTCACTCCTCGGCGGCAGAGACAAGTTGCACGCAGGCAACTGGCTAAAATTCTCACAAATGAGCAAATAGCGGCGTCCCAATGGGAGAAATTGACAATTTCCCATTTGTCATGCCTTTTAAGCCCTTGGCCGTGGGTTCGAATCCCACCCGACCCAGACGCGCGCGGACGAAGCGCATCCAGACGCGATCAATGCAATACAAACGCGACAAAGACCAATAATTGGTCAAGACCAACACCGCCAAGTGCCTGAAATGCGCAACTGGCACGTCGGGACGAACTGCCGTCGAGAGCTTCGGGAAGCCAGAAGCTCACCCTTCTTCCCATGCAGTTTCCGTCTTATGCACCGACAGGTGACTTTCCATCAGGCAACCGACACAGTAGCAACAAAAGGCGTCGGTCCTCCTCGGGCGTCCTCCGCAGCTATCCAGAGATCGCCGTCGCCGGTGATCCCGCGAATATCGCGCAGCTCGCCGCGATGGATGACCGGTTCCGCGCGTTCTGCGCACACGCACGGAGCGTGAAGAACCTGAGCCCCGTCAGCATCGTCTGGTACGAGAAGTCGTACGAGAACTTCCGCGCCTACCTCCGCACGAAGCTCGCGCTGGACCCGGCCGCGTTCGTCGTGCAGCTCCGGTCCATCGACCCGTGGGTGCAGTGGAACCGCGAGCGTGGCCTCGCGCCGATCTCCGCGAACAACTACTGGCGTGGCTTGCGCGCGTTCTTCCGCGACATGGAGCAGCGCGACGGGCTCCCTACGCCGTTTCAGGGACTCAAAGCGCCGCGCTTCCCGCGCGTGGAGCCGAAGGCAAGGAGCGCCGACGAGTGTCGTCGCATCCTCGACGCCGCCGAGCACTACCCGTGGGCGAGCACGTACACGCGGTCGCTCGCGGTGGCGATCCTCGCGACCATGCTCTACGCGGGACTCCGCAGAGGCGAGGTCGTGCGCCTGCGCTACGCGGACATCGACCGCGACCACGGCACGATCCTCGTGCGCGAGGGAAAGGGAGCGTACGGCGGGCGGGATCGGCGGGCGTACATCTCGGAGGATCTCGATGCTGTGCTGCATCGCTATCTCCGCGAACGAAAGCGGCGCGGCTACCTCGGTGCGGAGTTCTTCGTCTCACCGAAGACCGGTGCCGGTATCTCCGTCGAGGGGCTCCAGCGCATCATCCGCATCGTGCGACGGGCGTCCGGCGTGCCGTTCTCTGCGCATATGCTGCGGCACTCCTTCGTCACGCACCTCCTCCATAAGGGCGTGCCACTCCACGTCGTGAGCCGCCTCGCGGGGCACCGGCAGCTCACCACGACGATGGGCTACGCCGCGATCTTCGAGAAGGATCTCGCTGACGGGATTGAACGACTGCGCTTCTAGTGTGCGCCGGGCATGAACACGGTATGGGGATTCCCCACCATAGATTCTGACGCGTCCGCATCCCGACGCGACGCAGATGTGGGGGATCCCCATGACCCGTTTGCCGCACCTCGTGCGCACGGCCATGGACGCCTTAGGCTGAGGGTGCATCACAGTCCTCGGCATGTCGTCGCGTTCCGCCTCCTCGATGCTTCCTCCTCACATGATTCCGGCCGAAAAAATGTGCTGCCCGAGCACTCCGAGTGCTGACTTTATCCACGTCCGGACGCGACTTGGGTGTGTCGCCCTGGCACATTTCGCCGTCATCGCGTCATGCGCAGGCTGCGGTGCCTCTAACCTGAGAGTGCGTCGCAGCCCTCGGCAGTTCCGTTACTTCCCTCCGCAATCGCTCCTCCCTGACATGACGCCGCTTGTAGGTGTGACCGGCCGAAAGCTGACACCGCGTCATGCCGCCTGCTGACTTATCCCCGGCCACATGCGATTCGGCCTTGACGTGGTGTCACATTTCGCCTCCACACGCTCGTCCCAGGTCCGTCGCGCCCCTAGCCTGATGGTGCATCTCAGCCCTCGGCACCTCCGTCCTTTTTCCCCTACTCCCCATGGGTCCTCCTGACACGCAGATTGCCGCCACGGCTGCCCGGCCGGTGCCCCCTGTAGCTCCCGTTGCGACACCGGCATCAGCACCCACCCCGCTCCTGCCGGTCGGCACCGGCCGCTCGACCGTCATCCTCACGAACCCCTCCCTCCCGCTCCAGTTTCCCTCGCTCGAACACGCCGACGACCGAATCACCTCCGCGATTTCGCACGCGCAAGCGGTGAACAACCTGACCGATGCCACCTGTAAGTGGGTCCGCAAGTCGTACGGCTCCTTCCGTCGCTACCTGAAAGAGACCCGGAGCGATGCGACCTTCCTCGGCGGCGATATCCGGCGTCAGGTCCGGATCGCCGAAGGATGGATCGCGTGGCTGCGGATGCAAGAGGTCTCGCAGGTCACGATCAACACGTACTGGCGCGGGCTCCGGCTCCTCTTCCGCTGGCTGCAAGAAGCGGATGGTTCGCTGAATCCCCTCGTCTACCTGCACTCGCCGCGCGTTGGCCGCATCCTCCCGCGCTTCCTCACGAAAGAGAGCGCGGAGACACTCCTCGTTTGGCTTCGGAACTATCCGTGGAGTAGCCCGTTGGAGCGCACACGCAACCTCGCGACTGTGAGCCTGATGCTGATGGCGGGACTGCGGCGCATGGAAGTCGTGAAGCTCCAGTTCGCGGACGTAAATACCACCATGCGCACGATCCGTATCCAAGGCGGTAAGGGACGCTTCGGCGGAAAGGATCGCACGTGCTACATGCCGCCGCAGCTTGCCTCGATCCTCGATGACTACATGAGGGAGCGTGGCCATGCCGGTCGTACGCACCCGACCTTCATCACCGATCTGCGCCACAATCGCGGCATCGGCGCGGAGAGCGTGCGCCGCCTGTGCGAGCGTATCTCGCGCGAATCCGGCATCCGCGTCCGGCCACACGCACTACGGCATACCTACGCGACCTTGCTTCGCATGAGCGGTGTGCCGGATCGAGTGGCGATGGACCTGCTCGGGCATTCGAGCTACGCGATGCTCCAGCGCTACTCGCACGTCTACACGGGGGAGCATCAGCGGGAAGCGGCCAAGCTCCACTTCAATCTCTGACCGCCGCACGCCGATGACGACGCTGCGCGGCTCATTCCGCGCCCTCCACCGATATCTCAGGCGATACACGATGGTTGTCCGCCTGATCCTCGTGCCGCCACGCCGCGCGCGTTTGACGGTACCAGCGCCACCAGTTTCACCGTCTCCACCGGAGCCAGCCACTATCGCGCCTGCGGCCTCAATGCCGGTCCAAGAAGAGGAGCATGAACAGGTCGGGTTCATCCTTCCGCCCGAGCCGTCATCCGAAGCACTGCTCGCAGTGGCGACGGAGACAGGGGAGCGCGAGCGCGCGGATCTTGAGAGCGCTCATATGCCCAGTGCTGCGCAAGCACCCGCACTCTGCGCGGCTCCCGCGCCCGACACGGCAGAACTCCTCCACGACACCCTCCGCCCCATCCGGGACCGGGAACCGCGCGAGACTATTATTCAGCTCCCCTCGGAAGAAGCCGATCCGCTTTCCTCCACGGTTTTTCCGGCAGGGGGTGTCGAGGCTGGATACGACAGCACGACACCCTTCGTCACGACAGGGGTCACGACACCCCCGCGCGTCACGCGGTCACGTCACGGAAGCCTGCACGAGCCTCCCACAGCGCGTGACGCTGAAGCACTAAAGGCCCTCGCCCGGCTTCGCGTCCTCTCCTACGACCAACTCCGCCGACGCTACTACGCGGGGCATCCATCCATCGTGGGACGCCGGATGCAGAAGCTCGCGAAGGATGGATGGGTCGTGCTGTTCATGGATCGGCTCACCGACGGCGGCCCGTTCTACGTCTTCCCCACGGTGAAGACGCTACGCTGGGCGCGCAAGGAGTTCCTGCGCGACGAGGCATCCCCGCACCGCACACTCATCGAGACGATGTTCCCGAACGCCGTCTCCACGCTCTACACGCCCGAGCCTCGAACGGCACCCACCTTCCTCCGGCACCACGAGCTCACGAATGATGTCGCGGAGACGCTAGAGCGCAGTGAAGCGCTCGGTCTTGAGTGGCTCTCCACTTGGCCGCGACCGTTCCCGCACGCGTACCATCGATTGGCGCTCCCGCAGCCCGATCTCGTCTTCGTTGCGCGCGTGAACGGCGCACGGCAGCTCTTCTTCGGCGAACTCGATCACAACAGCAACGAGTCGATCGCGCACTTCAAGGACCGTAAGGCGAATCGCGCCGTCAGCCTCGCGTACTCCGGATTCCTCCCGGAGTTGACCGGCTACGAGTCCTTCCTCACGCTCGTAGTCGTCGCGGACACGAAAGACCCGCTGGGCCGCATCGGGAAGCTCGTTGAAGCGGCGAAGAGCGCACACGCCGCGGACCTGCTCGCGTTCACGGTTGCGCCGTGGCTACACAAGAATCCAACTGGACGCATCTGGTTCTCGCGCGGCCGGACGCCCAAGAGCGCCTCCCTCGATTCCTCGACGCATGAGCTCTCCCGGTTCGAGGATTTCGTTCGGAGCGATGAAGCACCACTAACGCATCTGTTCACTACATTGGAGACGACGCATCTCGGTGCGCCCAAAGAGCTGACGAACTAGTAATCCGCGGCGAGGCCAAGGTGCTTGTTAAGGAATGTCTTGAGGGCGAAGCCGCGCATGGCGTCGCACAGGTCACTCGCATCGTCAGCTTCGAACGTGACCACGATCCCATCCTCACGCAATGCTGCACGGAAGCGCGTCTGGCCCGGCCCCGCGCCCCACACGCCCGTGGGTTCGAGATCAACACCGGCCATCAGTAGATGCAAAGACATGTAGTTCCCCGTGATCGGAACGGGCTGCGGGTCGAGCGTGCTTATAACATCGAGCGCCGCCCGCCACACGTCGGTGGGGTGCTCCGGCGTGTACCGAATCTCGACTGTGTGGGCGTTGATTTTGCGGCCGTATACTCCGAGGAAGCTCGGAAGGTCGGATACGCCCATGGAACTCGGAAGCTGGAGTTCGGCGTAGGCTCTACCACGGTACATGTCCTCGCCCTTCTTCTCGACTGAACAGTGTTCGCGTGCGATCTCGACCTGCGCACTTATGTGGCCACCCGTGTGATCGCGCGCCCAGAGGACCATCTCGTGCGTCTCGAGCTTCACGATCTCCTCGATCGTCAGTTTGTAATACGCCGGCTCCTCCGGTGACACAGGCACGTCGCGCTCCTGTATCACATGCAGGATGAGGGTGGGTCGGCCAAGCGCTGGCGGTTGCGTCGTGTCGCGCGGGAGCGGCGCGGCGTCGGTTCCTGAGATTACGAAGTAATACTTGCGAGGATCACCGGTTCGTCCGCGCGCTTCATAGGTCGGTCCTGCGACTATCAGGTGGCGCCCGGTCACCGGATCGTCGAACCCGCCCCGCTTCGCGAGGCGGGCGGCAACCTGCTCCGGCGTCTTCGTAAACGAGTGCGTATCGACGTGGCGGTTCGGAAGCGCTTTCTTGGATCGCGCGAAGGTCGCCTCGCGTAAGGTCTTCCGCGTGTAGCCGCGCTGCGGTTCCCCCTGAACAAGGGCCGCCTTCAGGGCGTCGAAGAGCTCGATCGCGCAGAGCGTCGTGAGCGCCACCGGGTCACGCTGGTCATCGACAAAGTCGGCCGCGATGCGGTCGATGAGCGCCGCGAGTTCTTCCTCTGTCACCTCTCTCCTCGTCGGTCTGATCCTGCGTTCCGGATCCGCGCCCAAGTATGCCCCGGTTCGCCCGAATGTGCCTACGCGGCGCTGCTCTTCTCGTCAGTGATGACCGCGCGCGGTGTTGGGGACCGCGTGCTCCGACGAACCAGTACAGAGCAGCGCAAGGAAAGGAAAAAAGTGGCTGACCGCGGACCCACTCCGCGATCAGCCGTCAGGAGCGGGAACCTCCCAACTCCCCGCGCCATGACGGGCACCACTTCGAAGAGATGAACGAAGAGATACCGCACCACGCGCCTCCCAACGACTACGCGTCACCCACCGCCGCTACAAGTCAACCAGACCACAGTTCTTCTACACCGCAAGTCGATCAGGAACAGCGCGAGCGCGTGTTCCTCATCGGCGCACTCGGGCTTCTTGCGGGAATCATCCTCGCGCGGAAGGCGCAGGACATCGAGGACAAGCGCGCCGACAAGATCACCGTCGTCGTCCTGCTCGCGTTTTCGCTCGCCGCCGCCTTGTTCTTCATGCGCTGTTCGGGCGACGCAAAAGGTGCCGCGAAGCCTGCGACCGCGCAGACGAGCACCCGCGCGCCGGAAGAGTTGCCGGGCGTGAGCGAATCTCCGACCGCGCTCCCTGAGCTACCGACGCCCTGCCTTGGCTGGCCGAAGCGCGTCGCGGGACTCTTCGATCAGTCGGCATCGACCACCGCGACGCGCACCGAGCACCCGCGCGTCCACGACCTCGATCCGCTCATCGACTGCACGGTGGCGTCGGGCGGGGAGCTGCTCCTCGCAGCGATCCGCGACCGGTCGAACGGCACGCTCGTCCGGCTCCTCGCGGAGCCGCCGCCGACGCCGCCCGAGCGACCGGCCGCCACCGACAACGCGGTCATCGACTACGACAACGCCGCGGTGTACACGCAGGAACTTGCCGCGTACGCGGAGGAGTACGCCGCATGGCAGCGGCGGACGATCGCGGCCGTCGCGCAGTTTCGCCGCAGCGCGAGCGAGCTCCTCGCGATGCCGGCGGACGCCGGATCGACGGCGCTCGCCGAAGCGGTGACGCGCGCGTACGTGGGCTTAAACGAGCCGACGCCGTTCCCGTGGCTTGCGGACGCCGAGCGTGTCCTCCTCATCGTGAGCGACGGCGATCACACGGCGAGCGAGCGCGTGGTTCCCATGCCGGACCAGCCGACCACGATCATCACGGTCAACGGCGAAGGCCGCAGAACTGATCTCCTCCACCTCAACCCCGTCCCGTTCGAGTCCTTCGCGTCCGCGCTCCGCCACCTCACCGGGGGTCGCCATGTTCAGTAAGGAGGCGATCATCTCGGCCGCGGTCGCGCTCGCGCGCATCGTCGTTCGTACGGGCCGGAGCGCGCTCACCGCGATCAGTCGCGCCGAAGCGGCGCAGGCGGCGCTCGCGCAGTTCGAGACGCAGTACGCGGCTGCACTCACGAGCTGGCGCGAGAAGAAGGCGAGTTTCATCGGCTTCCTCGTGAAGCTCGGTGTCGCGTACGCGACGGACTACTTCCTCCTCGAACCACTTGCCCGCGCGCTCACCATGCGGCTCTTCCCAGGGGCGGGCATCCTCAGCGGCATCGTCGCGGCGTTCGCACCAGTGCCCGTGATCGTCACCGAGGCCGCGATCGCGGTCCGGTACCAGCGCGCGAAAGACTGGGAGGCGCGGTTCGGGACGAACCAGCACTCCACGCGCTGGCTCGTGCTCGGGTTCGTCGTCGCAGCGATCCCGGCCACCATCGTCATCGCGCTGGGCATGATGTCCACGGTGACCGCGGTCGTCCTCGGCTGGGCGGCGCTCGCTGGTCGCCAGGCGCTCAACATCATCCTCGGCGTCATCTCGTTCGCGTTGCACGTCCTATTGGTTCTGAGCGGCGAGACGCCGCGCGAGCTCGTGGATGCGCTGCTCGCGGTGCTCGGCCGCGCGCGCCGGAAGCGCGTGGCCGACGCGGCACACGAGGAGGCGCGGAGGCGCTACGACGCGGCGGTCACCGTCGCGACGCGCTACGAAGCTGCGCGGGTCGAGCACGATGCGGTGCATGGCCCACTCACGGTCTATCCGTTCCCCGAGAGCGTGATCGCGCTCCTGCGCCGCGAGCTGCCGAACTTCGGCCGCCCGCGCGCCGGCAGCGGCATGCCGTTCATCCCGGTCGAACCTGAGTACGAGGACGAAGGGGACGCGACGCTCCACTGAAGCATTGAGGGGCGCGGCGATGACCGCGCCCCTCAAGCCGTTTCGCCCTCCTCTCCACGGCAAGACAAACGCCCTGCCGTGAACAGGACGACAAAGATGCGACGAACAAAGAATCTCATCTCCACGCGCGTGAGAATCACGCTCGCGCTCCTCCTCGTGAGTTTTGTTGCGTGCGCTCCGCCCGCAGAGACCTGCTTCGGGGACGACGGCGACCTCGCGGTCCTCACGCAGATGCGGCAGGTGATTGATGACGAGTATTACGACGGAACGTTTCCGGAGACGCCGATCGCCTGGGCGAATGGGCCGACCGAGTACTACGCCTTCGTGCCGGGCACGCAGCACGTCATCTGCTTCGTCACGCCGAACTTCCGTCACGACTGGGAGCACAACGCTCGCACGATGCGTCACGAAATGGCGCACGTCGCGGTCGGCCCCGGCCATGGCCACGATGCGATGTGGGCGCGTGAGTTCCGTCGTCTCCAACGTAGCGCCGTGCCGATCGAGTTCGCGGAGATTCGCGCCACCGCGCGTGCATGGACGGTCGCGCGTCGATGACGAGGTTCCGCTCCGCGACGGTGCTTAAGCCTGAGTGCCTGGATGATGGCGAGCAGCGTGCGCGCGTAGCCCTCGAAGCGCGGCGCGGAACGTCGTATCCTGATGCAGAATGGGAGATCGCCAGGCAGAACCTGCTGGCCTTCTTCCTGCTGCTCGCGGAGTGGGATGGTGAAGATCACGAAGATACAGATGATGCGGAGCATGGATGAGCGCGCGTAATCGTTTGGCCGTTGCGTACTGCCGGGTCAGTTCGTCCGAGCAGGAGGAGTCGGGCTACAGCATCCCGGCGCAGAAAAACCTCATCATCGAGTACGCGCGGAAGAACCACTTTACGATATCCGCTTGGTTCATCGAGGCGAAGAGCGGCAAGCCCGGGAGCGCACGGAAAGAGTACACGCGCATGCTCGCGCACCTTGCGAAGCACCGGAGCATCAAGGTTGTGCTCTGCGAGAAGGCGGACCGTTTCTCGAGATCGCTCAGCGACGCCGAAGTCGTGGAGCAGCGCAACCTCGAACTGCACCTCATCCGCGACCGTCTCATCATCACGCCGGACGCACCGACGACGCAGCACCTGCAACACGAACTCTCGGTTGTGATCGCGCGAAACTACCTCCGTACCCTGCGCGCGGAGATCATCAAGGGCATGACCGCGAAGGCGGAGGCGGGTCTCTGGCCATCGGCTGCGCCGACTGGCTACCGAAACGTCTCGGGTCGTGAGCGGAGCTTGGTCCCGGATGCGCGCACTGCGCCGATCATCATGGCGCTGTTTCAGCGCGCAGGGAGCGGCACGTACTCCGCGCGCCAGCTCACGCAGTGGGCCCGCGAGCAGGGCCTCACGACCTCGCGCGGCGGACGCGTATCGAAGAATTCCGTCCTCCACATCCTCAGAAACCGCATCTACATCGGTCAGGTCACGTGGAAGGGTCGCACGTTCGACGGTACGCACGAGGCGCTCGTGTCGCCTGTGCTCTTTGCACGCGTGCAGGAAGCGATGGGAGAGCCGAAGTCGAAGGCGCGGCATGTCTTTCCCTTCAACGGCATCATCAAGTGCGGCGCGTGCAAGGGACTCTTGTCGAGTGACCGGAAGACGAAGCGCCGCGTTCTCCCTGATGGCACGTTCACGGAGCGGTTCTACACGTATCTGCACTGCAACGGCGCGGGCGGCTGCGGTCGCAAGCACTACCGCGAGGAGTTCTTCAACGATGCGATCGGCGCACTGCTCCGGGGCATGGAGATCGACGGCGAGGTGTCCGCGTGGTTACAGAGCGAGCTCGCCGCCGCGCAGGTAGAACAGGTCGAGAGCACGGCGGCCGAAGTGCAGCGCCTCCGCCAGCAGCGCGGGCAGCTCGAAGGGCTCCAAGAGGGCGCATACGTGAAGATGGCGAACGGCGATCTCGACGAAAGTCTCTGGAAGCGGTTCACCTCGAAATGGCAGGAAGAAATCGACGCGATCGACGTGCGGCTCGAAACGGTTGCTGCGACGCCCACGATCTCCGTGTTCGCCGCAGCAGCGCGGAAACCCATCGAACTCCTGCAACGTGCGCCGACGCTATGGCTTACGCGCGATCCGGCGCAGAAAGCCCAACTCGCGAAACTGCTCCTTATCGAACTCGAAGTCGCAGACGGAAGTGTCAGACCTGTCTGGAGATCGCCGTTCGGGGAGCTCGCCGCAGGTGCGGCGAGTGGTGAGTGGTGGAGCTGAACGGGATCGAACCGATGACCTCCTGAATGCCATTCAGGCGCTCTCCCAACTGAGCT